>Ga0255047_10000562_pt1 | contig 30375 bp, 31 predicted proteins | sample JV7_2_1_MG_FD_183640 | JGI IMG/M metagenome (GOLD analysis project Ga0255047, IMG submission 183640) | Seawater microbial communities from Jervis Inlet, British Columbia, Canada - JV7_2_1 | ecosystem: Environmental > Aquatic > Marine > Inlet | place: Canada: British Columbia | collected 2016-10-06
TAAGGTTCCTCCTGGCTTCCTATCAATTACTTGCTTGCCAGTAAAGCCATCTTTTCTTCTAGCCTTCTTAAAGACTACATCTTTTGAGCCTATGGCTCTCCTAGAATTACCATCTGACCTAAGGTCTTCTTCTTTAATTACGCCATGCCTTTTAATTTTTTTTCTTTGATGCTCTAGGAATTTCTTTTGTAATGGTCCATTAAGGTCGTTAACTTCAGCAGCCGTAGGGATATATGTATTCTTTGCCAGCCCCATTTTTGCTGACCTATTAATGTCTGCCTGGGCGTCTGGGTTTGCTACAATACCAACTTCCGAATGTCTCCAGATTCTGTTGCTTCCAGACTTACCTATATCATTTTTGCCGGCCTCAGTCTCTTTAATTTTTCTATTCTTAGCCTGGTCTTCAAACCATTTATCTAAGGACTCATCATCATCTATTGTGCTTTGGCTTGGTCTATCCATTGATTCATAAGCAACATCATAGACCTGACTCCAATAAACTAATGCGTCCTGGTCATTGGTTAATTCTTTTAGCGGCTTCCCGAATAAATCACCAGAGGTTTTATATGCTGACCACTTGAATCTCCAATTAGAAGACCTAGCAATTTCTCTTATCTGTTTAACCGTGACTGATTTCTTACTAAAGATTTCAATAGTGGCATTTCTAATTAGCTTATCATCTGTTTCATTTAAAAAGTCTTCCCACTCAGGCCAGTATCTATTGGCTTGGTCTTTATATAGACTGGAGAAAATTGATGCATTAACCTTCTGTGTGCCAGCATAAGTCTCTAAAGAATTAGTGAAGTGATTTGATTTTATATTTTCTTTTTTATTCAGCTCTGCTGTTAGTGTTTTTTGTAGTTTAAGACTCATCTTCTGTTCACGCTTACTGATATCTTCTGCTAATGTTTCTTTAATTTTGGCGAGACTAATCTTTAAGTTTTGAATTTCCTTATTATCTTTCTTTGTCCAGACACCACATTGTTCTAAAAAAACAGCAAGCTCGCTGGAAGGTATAAGCTTGTTTGCTCTCCCCTCAGCTAATGCTTGCTCGTATATGAAATCAATCCAGATTTTATCTTGTAATTCCAGGTCTTTGGAGATAAGAACTTTTGTTTTATCCTTACCGTCCTTGACACTTATATATCTCCTGCCCCACAAAATACTATTAAGCAGATTGGAAAGCTCCGTCTTCATGGCCGCTCCTTAAAAGCAAAAAGGGGGCGGGCTCGCACCACGCCCCCTTCATCCTGTATTCTTTTTTTATTAGCTGAATGTGCTGTGAGTAATCGTTAAGTCGTTGAAGTTACTGTAGTTGTAGGTGACGGTCATGTTACCTCCACCAGCTTCACCACCAGCCATGTCAACAGACTGCAGGCGGTTCTTCTGGCCAAGGTTAATATTTAGACCCTCGCACAAGCAAACAATAATTTCTTCATTGACGGTGTTGTTCGTTCTATTACAGTCTTCATCCTCGAAGGCAATAGCGTCAACGAAATCACCCTGCGAAGTAACAACTTCAATAGAAGTAGTAATCTCAAGAGGAAAAGTAACGAACTTAGTGAATGGTCTCTTCTTACCAAGCTCAAAGATATCTTCACGACCAAGGTCACTGGAGATAGTAACAGTCTGAATGTGCTCGACAATATTGCCAAGGGTTCCAGACGAACTAACACCAGGAATCTGAGTCGGAAGCCTAGAACAACTAAGGTCAAAGCTCTCGCGCCTCTGGACACCAGAACCAATAATCTGAGCATCCTCTAGATTCTGGAACTGAGTTCCATTGGGGAAGCCAACAGGCGTCTGAGAATCAGAAGCACCCTCAGCGGGTAGTGGGTCAGCGGCGCCAGTAACACCCTCATAGTCGGCCCAAATCTTATCATTACCAACAAGGGTAATAGACTCGGTAAAGTTGCCGTCTACTGGGAATGTATAGTTAACGGAACTAATAAACATACCAGAACCAAGAACCATAGATAGTGGCGTGCCAGAAGCTCTAGTCTGAGTGTCAGGATAGATAGTAATGGCAACGTCAGTTCTATAGTCTGCCGTTCTGTCAGTTAGTAATGTAGTTCCTCTTTGAGTAGCCATGAACCAAAGAGGTTTTGTTCCATCAAGAACCTTCTCAACGGTAACCTCAATCTCAGGCTCTGCTTCAATGAACTCATAAATTTCCAACTGACCAAGCTCGAAGACCTGCTCAAAGTTGAAAGTTGTAGTCATACCAACAGACTGTGCTCCACGAGCAACCTCCCAAATGGGTTGGTTTCTGCTACCTGTTGGGTCTACGTCTACGCCAGGCTGGATAACCACAACTTCGTTAGTTGGGTCAACTCCACCGCCTGCGTTATTTTTAAAGGCCACACTGTGTATGGCATAGAATACTCTGTTATTCGGCAAGATAACTCCTCTAGTCTCAATGACTTATGTTTTAGGGGTTTGTAACCACTCTTCTAGTAATTTAGAACCTTTACTAAAATTGCATGTTTCACAAGCGATTGTGACGTTACCTAGGCAATTCTGTCCACCCTTTGAAATGGGCACTATGTGGTCGATTGTTAATTTGACATCTGTCCTATTGCAATATTCACAATAAGGATGACCGTCAAAAAGTTTTAGAACCTGTTCAAATGTTAGCGTGTTATTACCATTTTTTCTAATCGCTGCTCTACGTTTCTGTCTTGCAACTCTTGAATACATTCTTATATGTGTTAGGTTATTGTTATACCACTCGTTCCAGTAATCACGAAGTCTTTGCCTATTAAGCTTAGACCATTCTTTATGGTATTCAGAAATTGTTTCTTTATTATTTATGTAGTATGCTTTGTCCTGCAAAGCCTTTTTCTTTTTTGCCTCAGGGCGCTGAGATAACTCTCTGCGTCTTTCAAGCTTCAACTCATGGTTCTCTAAATAGTCTTTCTTAATCCTGGCCTTAACTCGTTCCTGATTGGCTAAATAATATTCTCGGTTGCAGCCCTTGCATTTTGGTTGCCGCCCATCGGTTTTGTTGCGGGCATTCTTGGCAAACTTATCTAACTGCTTTACTTTTAGACATCTAGTGCATTTTTTTACGCTCATAAAATACTCTTAGTCTTTCTCCTATTAGATAATACACCACTTAAAAGTTAGGATAGACTCTTATGAGAAAATTAATCTGTGTTCTCTCGATGTTATAGAAAGGTGTCACACGACGAGAATCAATCTCATCAATATAAATTCTTCTCCAGAAATGAGGACTGGATAGATTAGCTAACGTATCATAATTACTAAATAAGGGATTCTTATCGTTACGATAATCCAAAGGATAAGGGGCAGTATTAAAATCTATCCCCAGAGTAACAACGTGCTCCTGCGAGCCAATTAGGTCTTCTATCTGGTCACGCGTATAATCATCTCTAGCCCACACAATGAACGAACCCTGTAGGTCTAACCTGTTAGATGCGTTGCCCAGCTCATAAGCGCTATAGCCCATTTGAGTTACGTCAATCATTACCATAGGAAGGGTTCTGCTATTCTCTTCTGGGAATACTATAACTCCTGTCTGGTATGGGTTGTCCTTATATGCTGTTTCAAAATAGAATTCTTTTTCCTCATTCTCGAAGGTTGCTGCTAGAGCAACTGTTATTTCTTTATAGGAGAACTCTCCCTGAACGGACGAAGCTAGTGCGATAGGAGTGTCAAATATGACGCGCCCGTTACGGTAGTCCAGGGCGTGTGAGAAGGCCGGAGAGAAGCCTGGTGCCGCCGGGTCCTTTGGGTAGAACACGCCATCAACAGTGACACCCGAGGCCACTAGGGGGGCTGTTACTGCTGCCTCTGTGGGTATAATTCCGCTCTCGTGAACCCACTCTTTAAAAGCTGACTGCCAAACTCTTCCATCTGCGTAGGACATATCCGATACGCTAATCATCTCACTTATATCTCTACTGTAAACGTCTGTCTCACCAGTAGATACGTCTGTGAAGAATCCATCTTTTAGAAATAGGTCATTCAGCCATAAGTCAAGATTTGATTTAACTAGGGCTTTACGTCTTAATCTTGGCATAACTAACCTCCTACAATACTATTTTTAATACTTTCGGATATCTTATTTTTAAACGCTGCGGAACCTAATGACCTTTGTATTTCAGACAGAAGCTTACCAAAAGTATTAGCTCTTCCTCTGCCGCGAAATGCGAACTGCTGTGCAGGAATCTTAAGCTTACCTACTGCGACCATATGTCCAAGCCCAGTTCTAGAAGACTTAGGATTAAAATTAGGGCCTCCGGTTACAAATGCAAATTCTGTTTCGCCATCTGGGTATTCTCTTATCTGTTCAGTAGGAACTCCATCTATAAGATTTTGCATCCATGAGATTTCGAAATCCGAATCCCCTCTTTTTCTAGAGATATATGTTGACCTAAAGTTATTAAAGAACTTCTCTACATTAATAGAGTATGTAATTCTTCCAAAGTTACCAGGTCGTGCTTTTCTAAAAGATGACTTCAGGGAGGCAATAGCGTCTCCTCTGACTGGCCTTAGTAGTCTCCAGGCGGCATCGTTTCCAGAATACTTTTCTTCTGAAGGTCTGCCTGCTTGGCTACCGGAGGTTGTCTGACCGATTCCTAAAAATCCAACTAAATCATCTCCACCATCTGGACCTCTGTCTGGCCTAAATAAATCTTGATTTCTATCAACAACATTTTCTATTTGTTTTTGTGCAAGTTTTTCTACATTCACCTTTAGTGTTCGAGTAGAAAGACCAGCAAGTATAGCATCTCTTAGAACCTTCTCTGCCTTATCTAAATCTATAGAAGCTCCTACGACATCAGGAATTTTAGCCATTATCTATTCACTACCTTCCACCAAGTAATTGTATAGAGGAGTGGTGCTGCTCCGAAACCTGTAAATCTTGGTTCCATAAATAGTTCTACATTAATTCCATCAACTGTTGCACCAACGGATTGTCTTAGATGGTCCATGGAAGAGGCAACAGTTTTAGTTCTAACAAAATTCGCACCTAGTCTACCGGGAGGAAAAGCCTCCTGTATGTTGCGTGTGCTTTCATTAAACGGCTCATCTGTCCATCTAATGTTTGCTATATAAATTGTCTGGTTACCTTCTACTAAAAATCCTTGACCCCTGCATGTTTCACAAATCTTACCATTTGTTCCTACGTATCTCTGATAGGTAGAATTAAATTTACAAGTTATATCTGGACATGGGCTTTTACTGGGAGGAAGATGAATAGTTATATCTCTTCCTAAACCAGTTAAGACAGTATCCATTTGGTTTTGAAAGATTGGTTTTAGGTTTATTAAGTTACCAGATGGTAACGTAGGGAATGATTGAGCGTTGGATATTATAGCCATAAGGATTACCAGATGTCATAGCCACAGGTTCTCTTAAGCTTCTCTGTGACAATATCTTTTGCATACATAGCACAAGGACTATGGTCGCTGTTGAAGAAAGTGCCTCTTGCTACGCCCTTGGCTTTATTATCAAGAGACTGTTCGCCATCTACCACCTTAACGCCAACCTGGTCTGAGTTTAAGTCTAGATTATAATCTCTTTGAGAGAGCATACATTCAGACTGCATTAAAACTAGGTCTTCTAGAGTTCCATCGTCGGGGGATGTTAATTCTCCGGTTGAAGAATCTATTACAATTTCATCTGCCGTACCAAAAAGACAAAGCTGTCTATTAACTCTTCTAGCAGCCTTAGTAACAATTTGAATAAGTTGTATATTTGAGAATTTAGCCATTAGTCACCTTCAAGGTCAAAGAATTTTAAATAAGCACGAACCTCAATTTCACGAACACGAATACTATTGCTAACGTGGTCAGTATCTATATTTTCTAATCTAATATAGCGAGTTCTTTTTTTGCTAGGGAATATATACTCTGCCCAACTTGCATCACCTGCAAGACTAACACCAGAAGCAATTAAATTCTCTGGAGTATTTATGTTTCCAATAGAGGCTGCGCATCTTATTACAACATCGGAAAGTTGGAACCTAGTAGTATCGTTTGGTATCCAAATTCTAATACCATCAATAACTTTTTGATAGGTCATATCAATAGTTACAGAGTGTCTTTCATCTACATCGTGGCTCCAATGTGTTCCTATAGCACCGTCTATTACTCTGCCTACTTCAAATGAAACATCTTCTCCACAAAAATCATGAATAACTGAGCCACTTCCTCCAGCCAGTTTATGCAAGTCAATCCAGCTAGCTTGTATCTCTTCTATTCCACTAGCAGGTAGTCTATCATAATCCCAATAATCTAAAAGGTCTTGAAATTTTTCACGCTTCTTTTTTATTGTGACATCAAAATTCTCTACTAATGTCTTAGTTTGGTCTGGATTAGGGCCTACCAATTCTGGAGCCTTATCAAGTAATTGTTCCTTTGTTCCATCAGACAAGGCCTCAAGTTCTTTTAATTCATTGATATCACCAACAACATCATCTTTAATAATTTCTTCAACAACTTGCCATCTAAAGATTTTAGTTGCACTTTTTCTTTCGTAAAATTCTTGTGCCATGTTATCTCCTAATAAAGAGCCTTGTACTCTAACCTTGCATCGATTACATGAATCGCAGCTACGCCAGTTGTATTTGTTAAATGTATTTCTATTCCAACTCCAGCACCACCAGCAAGAGGATTGGTGGCATCTGCAGCAGAAATTGTTGCCTCTATTTCATATAAATCATTAATAGCTAATCCCTCACCAGTAGTGACAGTTCTAGTTGGAAGCAATTGAGTGCTTGTCTTATCTGGACCACTACCTGTTGTTAGACTAACCGGAACTACATAGTTAATAGTTAGACTTACTGTATCTCCGTTTGTTTCGGCGTTTACAAGAGCAAACTGAATTTTAACAATTATATCTTTCGATAAATCCATATCTGGGAAGAATGGAGTATATACGCTTGCGGTTTCTGCTATAGCATCAAATAGTAGCGCAGGTACTGCTGGAGTTGTTCCAATCGTTGCGTCTGTCGGGGCGGTTCCTCCCTTTCCAAATTCTGCACCAAAGAAGTGAATTGCCCTAGTTATTTCTGAACTACCTGTATGTTCTAGAACTCTCCAGCGACTTACATTGGTATCATACCATAGCTTTGCCATCTGGTCTTGGGCTAAGGTCAAGTCAGCAGAGGTGGGGCTTATTATTCTTTCTGCTGCTGACGCACCAGCATCCTCATGTCCAAGAGCAAAAGAGTTGACTCCACTATTAACTATATAGAATGAATCTCCTACCTGAACATTTTGAACTCCTTGAATTGTCCATAGGCCGGAAGCATCGGCATCTTCTAGAAGAACGTGACGCCCATTATTATTTGCCGGCAAAGCTAAACTAGATTCGTCCGCTGTTAGGGTTGCTAGTGTTGCCTCGTTATAAGTCATTAATCCATCAAAACGACTTCTTCCTCTGACCCTTAGTGCTTGATGTCTAGTGGCTCCAAAGCTTGGCATTGCATCGACGAATAGATTCGAAAGGTCATCTATAGTTCCACCATTCAGAATAACGGCAGGCGAATTAATCTTGAACGCCTGAACATTAGACATTGTAAGTCCATTAATATCAATGCTTCCACCAGCAGTCCATAGAACATCTGAATATTCACCACCAACACTTGGTTGACGCTGATTAGGTGCAGCAAAAATAGTAAACCAATTAGCATTTGTTGGGTCAGCGGCAGTCGTTCCAAAAGAAATTGCATCTAGGTTAAACTGAAGTCCAGCGCCTGTGGAACTATTTACTTCTACGTTATTTGCCGTGGCAGTATCAAAGTCCCACTCAAGGGCTTCATTGTTTGTTCCACCTTGGCCAATCATTCTCATTGTGCCAGCAGCAGACCTTAAAAGCTCTACTCTATTTCCAGCTTGTGTTCCAAGAACTAATGACAATCCATTGTTCATATGAATGTCGCCAGCAAAGGTAGATGGTGCAGTTCCAAGATGTTCAATAAATTTTTTGGTAGTTCCGATTAATGCTGATTGAATTCCTACAATATTTGTTGAGCCACCTCGTCCAGTTAGGTTCTCAATACGAATACCGCGCTCATTTGTTAATGTTCCACCAGCTCCAATCATGGCGCCAATCTGAATTGCATTACGAGTAGTCATCGTAACGCCAGTATTAATCTGACCTAAAAGTTGGAGTCCAGTCCATGTTCCAACAGATAATGAACCAGCATTAATTGTATTAAATCTAGGCTGACTAAGGAAATCTCTATTTTGACCCATCGTGATTGATGCGCCATCAGCTTGAATAGTAGGCTGTGCAATGAATGTTTGGCCAGGACCGAAGTTAGCAGTCACACCATTTACATTCTTAATTGTTAAGCCATTATTAAATAACAAGAAACCATTAAATACAAATTGAGATTGTCTTAAAGAAAGTGTACCTTGTAGATTAAGTGCGGCGAATGAGTTATTGGCATAGTCAAATTCATAAGTTCCATTGAGTAACATCAAAGAACCAGGAGAACTAGTAAATGTTCTATCTGTAGGCCAGAACTCACAATTAGCAAATATAGTATCTGAGAATCTTAAAATAGGCTCATTACTTCCAGAAATTAAACTATCATGTGCACCTAGTTCAACTTGGGTTCCAGCAACAGTTCCCTGAACTCTAAGTAGGTCTATAGTTCCTGTATTATTTTGAACTTCAAATATAGCAGATAGTGGTGTAGAATTATCTCTAATAGTTAATGGGTCAGTACTTAAGATAATCTGAGGAGCGGATGGAGCTACATCATATGCTGTTTGTAGTGTAACGTTTCCTGTTGCTGCAACTATGGTTTCTGCATCTGTATACTTTATGTGATGAGCATCTGTTATAGCGGCGTGGTTTGCAATTCCTGTAGTTGCCACCTGAACTGCTATGCCAGAAGCTTCTGCATCTGTGTAACGTGCGTGATGGTCTAGTGCGCCTGACGCTGCTGCTATTGCTTCGGCGTCGGTATATCTTGTGTGATGTGCGTCAACTATCGCTGCGTGATTTGCAATACCACTAGTGGTAACCTGAACGGCTACACCAGACGCTTCAGTATCTGTGTATCTTGTATGGTGGTCTAGAGCACCGGAGGCAGCAGCTATCGCCTCAGTGTCTGTATATCTAGTATGATGTGCATCTATAATACTTGTATGATTAGCTATTCCTGTTGTTGCAACCTGAACAGCAATCCCACTAGCCTCTGCATCTGTATAGCGAACATGGTGGTCCAAAGCTCCAGAGGAAGCTGCAATAGCCTCTGCATCCGTATAGCGAATATGATGAGCGCTTGGGTCAGCAGTATGAACATCAATTGCTTCCTGAATAATATCTCCAGTTGGACCCGGATGGTCAACAGTAGAAAAATTTATTCCACTATGTGCAGCAACTACACCAACCAATGTTCCAGAATCTGGAATACTAAGACTTGGAGTGTGATTTATAGTTAAGACATCACCAAGAGTTTCTATTCTAAGAGCAGGAGCAAGTCCAGATGCAATTATCTCACCAGACAGAGTAGTTGGTTCAACTAATCCATTTGCTGTATCGCCTAAGATAGAAAAGATTATATCGCTCATAAGATTTCCTGAACACTAAGAGATGCATGGTAATAATCTGGTAATGCTACTGGTAAACAATTAACAGTGACAAATGGTGAACCAAACTTTGCCCAACGCAAATCTACCGTATGTGGGTTTGAACCGACAACTGAAACACGAGGAATAACAATAGATGCGTTATCTATTGCACCAGTAACATTTACAGTTGTGCCTCTATGAAATACTCCATCTATATAAATATGGAAAACAACAGGGACTGGTCCATTTGAATTAACAGCAGCAGTTGCAAGAATTCTCAAATCTCCACTAGGTTTAACTAAATCAATAGGGACACTCAGTAGAGTAGATAATACCGGCAAAACAGATGTAGTTGTAGCATCGGCAGTTAATTCTATTCCGCTCTCTTGAATAATTGCAACATCAAGAACGCCTGTTGCTAAGACTTGTGCAGCTACTGCCGCTGCTTCTTCATCTGTATATCTATCATGATGAGCACCAGAATCTGCTGCATGAATTGTAATTAATCCAGATGCCACGCCAGAAGCCTCTGCATCTGTATATCGTGCATGATGTGCATCTGAGATGGCAGTATGATTAGCTATCCCGCTTATTACCACCTGAACAGCTACTCCTGATGCCTCAGCATCAGTATAACGTAAGTGGTGGTCTAGGGCACCTGAGGAAGCAGATATGGCTTCGGCATCTGTATACCTAGAGTGGTGTGCATCTGATATTGCTGTATGGTTTGCTATACCACTAGTTGTTACTTGGACGGCAATTCCACTAGCTTCAGCATCTGTATATCTAAGATGATGGTCTAGAGCACCAGATGAAGCAGCTATAGCTTCCGCGTCAGTATAACGAGTATGGTGTGCATCTGAAATAGCAGCGTGATTTGCTATGCCAGTTGTAGCTACCTGTACAGCTATACCCGAAGCTTCTGCGTCTGTATATCTCGTATGATGTGCATCAGGGTCTGCCGCATGAGCAGCTAGTCCACTAGCACCTGCATCAACAGCCCATGTAACTTGTCCACCTAAAATAGAAAGAACTTGGCCCTCGTCTCCGGATGGGAGTACAGACCAAGTTCCGCCGCCAACAATTAAATCTCCAACACCAGGCGATGCAGGCGTAGTATCTCCGTGAACGGTACTTAACAGGTTGTGGACCTGAACTCCGCTTACGAATGTTCCACTTGGAATTATGCCATCGTCATCTCCGATGTCTACCCTTAAGTCTCCGAGAAGAGAATCGGTAAAAAATACTGGTGCTACACCAGAGGGGAATTGCCCACTAGGTATAATACCGCCATCATCACCTAAGTCTACTCTGAGGTCGTCTATTAGAGCCATTTTGTTCCCAGCCTATTAAATAATATTCCATTCCGTTGGTCCAAATATTAGCGTTGTGGCTTCATAGTTGTTTACTAACGAAGTAGAAGAAAGGCCATCTATTGTATTTCCATTTCCATCTACTATGATTGCAGTTGTTCCTGCTGTTCCATCTATATCTTTTATCACGTGCTGTTGTCCACCAACAGGAGATGGTGGTAGTAATATACCAGTTGTAGCAGATGTTATAGCATTGTAGTATGTATCACCAATTGTATAACTTACAGCAGTTCCAGAAGAAATTGTTTGAATAGTCAAACCTAAGACTGTTAGGTCTCCACTAATTAATACATCTCCACCAACAGTTAGGTCGCCAGTAAATGTTCCGCTACCACCTCCACCGCCTCCAGCAGAGGCAGCCCAAGCTGGAATTCCACCTACAAGTGTTAGGACTTCATCATCAGCACCAACTCCAAGAATACCAAAAGTATCAAGAGTAGTTGCATAAAGAATATCTCCTAGAGTGGCTGGCAAATGTAAATTACCAGATGCAGACACATCTCCTGGAATTAATATACTTGTTCCATTAGAAGTTAGCGAGCTATCTTTAATTAGCTCTCCTGTGGCTCCATCATAAAGAGCAACGGCACTATCTGTAGCGGAAGCAGGTCCAACTACAAATCCACTAGCAGATAAATCTAATCCGATTATATCTCCAAGGACAGTAAGGTCGCCGCTAATCAGCGTATTACCTGCAACAGACATATTGCCCATGTCATCAATAATAACTAGACTATCTTGAATAACCATTCCGCTGGGTCCAGAGAATCTAGCTATGGCATTATCAGTAGACTCGCCAGGACCTGTTACGTTACCTAGTCCGCTACCAGCCTGCATTGTCCAGGTGGGGATACCAGCGACAATAACAAGATGTTCTAATTCTGAACCCACCGGGAGTCGTTCCCAAATATTTCCAGTAGCGGAGATTATCATATCTCCAGTTAAGGGGGTCGCAGAAGTTGTATCTCCGTGTGTACTAGATAAAAGATTATGGTTACTAGGAGAAGGTGGTGAGCCCGGACTTGGTGGGCTAGGGAATCCTGGGAAAGACATAATTTATCTCCTTATACCAAGCGCCAAATATCTGAACCAGCGTAGATTAATGACCACGACTGGTAGCAATTATTTAGTGGAAAATCTGTAAAAATACCTTCGATAGTGTGTGTACCAGACGCAACAATTCTTTTTGTTGCACTAAGGCAACCATCTCCGGCTCCATCTTTAATCTCATATCTTTTACCAACTATTGCATCAGTAGGTAAGACTACATCGTAATCACCAGATGTAGCAATCACTACTAAATCAAAAACGGCTTCGTCTCCTCCGGGAGCTACCTGAGGACTTGCCGCTGATAAATTAGTTACACGATAAACACCACTAGCGCCTAGCCCCAATAGTATGATATCTTCAACCCTTAATAGGTCATGGTCATCCATGGCGCTGACGCTTTGCTGCTTCGCTCCGCGTCTATAGTTTTCTTGCCAAATACTTCCCATTTATAACTCCTTAACAGATTATCTTTTTAATAGCTCTGCATAGTGCGCGTTTTTCTTGAACAGATATTTTACGATTACGTATATATTTAATTCCTACGCCTTTCGCTATCTGAATTAAGATATCTATATCTATTTGGTAGAGCTGTGATAGTTTGAAAGAAATATTAGGGAACTCATTACCAAATTTTTTATGTAACCATTCTCTAGTATATTCGGCTTCGTCCAGAATATTCTTTTTCTCTCTATATGTATTAATAGAAATATCCGTTGGTCCGAATGAACCATAAGCAAATTTTCTACCATAAATTCTTTTATTATCTATTAATGTATAGGACATATCATTCTTTAAAAATACTAACATACAGGTATACTCCAGTAAATAATACACCAAAGTCGCCGTGATAAAGAAAAAGCGGACACCAAGAAAAATTCCTAGTATCCGCCTTTTAATGTTTGGCCAAATAAATGACTTAGAAGGTTGCCAGAAGTAACCGTCTGTTATCAAGAACCGCGAAGCCGTGCTCTAGCCACCCGTAGAAGCCAGCTCTTTGCTGACGGTGAAGTGCAGGGTCCTCGAAGGTCTGTAGCTCTTGTCTAATTGGCTGAACAAAGCTGTCATTGGTGCTGAGGTCAAGACCGACCGCAAACTCAGCATCACCAGGGTCAACTGCCGTAACAAGCCGACCGAGAACACCCTCAAGATAAAGCTGATACTCTTGACCAACGCCGTATTCGGTCATTGGATGAAGTCTAACACCATAAATGGTCATTAGGTTCTCACCAGCACTCTGAAGAATGTCACGCCGCGTAAACATATCAATTTCAGTAATATCCCAAGCTCGGATATCTTCAACTGCTTCCATCGATAGATAAACATCTGTTAGGTTGCCAGCTTGGCCATTACCACCAGCGTTACGAGTCATCGCAGTCATCATCTTGGAGATAAGCTCCTTGGTGAATTGACCGTTCTGAGCAATAGGGTCATTAACCACAAGACCACGAGCATCGGCTGCAGCTAGCAATGTGTGCCAACCGTCCTCATTAATCTTACGAGTGAATCCCTTGCGATAAACATCAAGCGCGCGACCCACGACATCAAATCGTGCATCTCTTGCATAACGTAGGCTCCAATCAATAGCGTTCGTAATTCTGAACGTAGGAACCCAAAGCTCATCGCCTTCAACGTGACGCTCTGGAACTCTACCCTGCTTAGGGAGAGTAATGGCGGTGAAGTTTAGGTCCTCTTCACCTGGCTTAACGAAGTCTAGCTGGAAGTTAGCCTGGGCACCTGGTGCAAGCACCATACGCTCATAAATTCCATTTAGGTTATCTTCGTCGAAAATACCCTGACGAAGTGGCTCAGTCAGTACAGCGGCAAGTGCGCGCTGTGCCGCGAGGGCCTCGTCCATGTTGTCTGAAGCTGTAGCTCTTAGAAGAGCAATTTGTTCATCAGTAAATTTTTGGTAACTCATCAGTACCTCCTTATAGGTCCACTAGTAGTCTAACGAAGCCATTGGCATCGAGAGAAGACCGGAAGGTTCCGACGCGAGGTGACACATTGCCAACACCGTCATCTAGCTGAACAGTCGATACCTCACCACCTGGGTGAAGGTATGCTGGAAGTCCCTGTGCGGGAGCATTACCAGCAACTACTGCATCAGTATCGAAAACACCTTCATTGGCGATTCCTACAACAGAACCAATGTCAACAACATTGCGTTGCAAATACTCTGGGTGCCGGTCAAAGTTCAAATCTTCAACGTCGTCCAGAAGAATACCGACGGGAAGGGCGCCTGAACCATCTACATTATACTCGGCTTCGCCGGCAGTAGCAGAATAGCTAAGGATTCCTCCGCGCACGGCGGCAGCATTAACTGCATAATCAATCGTGGTCTGGAAGACCTGTCTATTGGGTCCAAGGGCCATTATTTTCCTCCTTTAGAATTGTCTCTCTTGTTTGCTCCCAAAAGGGCAGTAGCAAGAGTTTGCATTTTCTCAGGAAGGGAAACGACCGAAGCAGCATCATCTACACCGGCTGGTGCGCTAGCTGTTGCTGTAACGTTATCAAGAATTCGTGTATCAGTAATGCCATCATCAGAGGCACTCTTGGCAAACGGGTTCTTTTTGTCTTTCTTATCTTCCTTCTTATCATCTTTCTTATCATCTTTCTTTGCATCCTCTTTAGCCGATACAAAGAGTTCCTTTGTATTTTGTAGCCAGTCAGCAAACAACTCATCACTAAGAGTGTGGGTTGAAGCAACAAGCTTTTCGAGGCGCTCCTTATCGTCAGAACCAAGACTCAACTCATCGCGAATTTGATTCGCGCGAGAGGCGAGACGTCTTTCATTCTCTAGCTCATCTAGTTTCGTCTTAATTTCTACGAGTTCTGCACTTACTGCATCATGCTTACTCAGCTTATCACTAACCTCAGCAACTAATACCTTGAAAAAATTCTCGGCACCGGCGTTTGAAATCTTATGTACTGCTGTGTCACCAAGAATGCTAACAAGTGCATCTGAGCCTTTAGCAAATGCAGACTTTGTGTCGTCTGTGTTTTGCTTTAGAGCTTCAATCTCTGCCTTTGCTTTAGCAAGTTCAGCGTCTTTCGTATCAATAGTATGCTCTGCTTTAACAAGTCGCTGGACTACTTCTTTATAGTCTTCGCTTGTGATATTGACCTGTGTATTCGCAGAGGTGTTGGGCTCGTTTACATTAGCCATTTTATCACATACCTCCTGGGATTCCTTTAAAAAGTCTGGACCTAATTGTCCAATTGTGTTAGAAGCAATTGCACTATTAGCAACATCTACTTCTTTAAAATCTGCATTAGTAAAAGAGTTAATTACAGAATCTTCGTTTGCGGGATTCGCTACAATTCCAACTCCACCAAATACTATGTTTCTCAAAACTCTACCAACTTTCTGTCCTTCAAAATTTCCATCACCGCCGTTTGACCTTAGGTGTTTGTCTAGAAAAGCTGTGTGTTCATTCCTAGCAATAATCTTACTTCCAACCCTGTAGTCAAAACTATTAAACCAAGCTTCCATAGAAACAAAAATTCTATTAGCACTGGCCTCATTAATTAACTTTGCGGATGTTTTGGGAAATAAATATTTCCAAATTACTGCTTCTGTAATAATATCAAAGTCCTGTGGGATTTCAAAGTCATCAGCCAGGGCCGTCTCTGTATTAATAGGCGAGCCGTCTTTGTTGGCCGGATAAGAACTATCCATAACTCCAATAATTTGATTATCTGCTACAACCCTTTTGCCATCCTCGGAAGAATCCACAATCTCATATCCTGTATTGTGCTCCCAGTTAACTGGCTTTTTTTCTGGGCTCGACTTAGCCTTCCACATCTCTTCAGGAAGGAAGACATCATCGTTTTTATTCTGCCCAGTGCTTACCAAGACCGACTTCATATAAAGACAGTCTTGTTGTGGTTGTGTGGCAGAAGCCTTATCTGAAGCAACTGCCCTGTTTGATTTGGCAACTACCCTAAGTGGACTCAGCAAAAAGATTTTTTCTTTCATAACCTCTCCTAAAAACGTCTGCTATAAATAAATACACCAAAATCTCCAGGGTTTATCACACTTAGGAATCTTTAACAAATTTTTATATCATAACTACATGGCATCATTAAGTTTATATGCACTTAGAGGTATTCCTAAATCTTCTTCTTTTTAACTTTACTTTTTAGAATTTCCAGTGCGCCGTTTAGAGCTTTTTTTAGTAGGTCCATTTGATTTTCCTTTTTCAATTACGGGGAAGAATGGATTAGCATCTTTTAATGCTGGTTTATGAATAAGATTTTCATCTGCAACCTTTCCATTTACGACCGGTTTTATTTCTTCAACATCTCTCTGTTTTTTTTTAACAGGATATACATTTCTAGATTTAGCCACAGTTGGCTTATTCTTAAGGTAGTTATTTACCTTTGCAGGCGCAGCCTTAGGTGGCCTATCTTGTTTTGGTTTATTAACTGGCATATTTATTCTCCTTCATAAAAATACATAGCTAGTGCCATTATTCTAATATCTCTTCTATCCTGGGCAGTTAATGCCTCAGTCATTTGATTAGCAATTCTTTTGGCATAGAAATCTACACCAGGATTCATCTTTAGATTTTGCAAAGAATCATCAATAAATTGTTTATCGCCAATAGAGCAATTTTCATTAACATTAGAAAATACCACAAAGATTAAATCCTCTAGTTCATTACGGTCTCGTTTATTTAATGCCTTCTTATATCTAACTCCACGAACCTGTAACATCCTATCTGTTAATGAATCTTCTATATAGGAATATTCTGCAGCTAATGATTTCTTCATTCTGCTATAGAACTGAAGCATCCCTAGTCCCATGCCCTGCGGCTTTGTCTCTCTTTTCTTGCCTTGTGGGATTCCCTTAGAGCCGCCAGGTCTTCCGCCCGGGGGCTTATTTTTTTTATTTTGTTTGTTTATTTGTTTTACTTTCTGGTCCATCATTTCTTTTTGCTGCTCGAAGTCCATCTCTTTCATTTCTTCTTGAGACAGGTCATTCATCGGGTCAGTATATGGGCCATGCTTAATAAGAATATCTTCTTCTTCAGAAAGTTTCTTTTCTCTGCGCATTCTCTCTAGTTCAATTACTGTTTCAATACCGAACACTTCGTGAACACGCTCCGCACTAATAACATTTCTATCTAATAATTGAATAATTAATTTCTTTTCTTCTTCCTCATTCCTGAGAGACATCTGACCAAAGCGAATCTGCGGAACATCTCTGTGTCCCATAATCTCCGCAATCATGCGAATTTGTTTATTAATCCACTTAAGAACTTCTGTTCTTCCATCTTCTAATTTTTCAAGAAGAGTTCTTACCTGAAGAAAAGCATTAGAGAAACTTCCGCCCGCACCACCATCTACAAGAATCCCGGGGATACCTAGTCCAGCTAAGATATCCTTATCTACAGAGCGATACTTTTCGATTCCTAGAATCTTTTCGATAGGAGGATAATTACTCTCCATTGAAATTGCATCGTTCCATATAATGTTGTGTGAGTGAGTGGGAGTTCTTAGCATCTGGGCAAATTGTTTATAGTGTTCTGGTGGTGCAACAAATCCATCTTTCATATTACCAAGTTTGAATATAGTAATAGCATTTATTGTACTATTAATGACTGAGCGGTCCATAGACCTGAGGTCATTCTTATACATGACATCATTCATAACTGGCCAAACCATAGGGTCTGCCCAATCTTCGTGGTCATCTTTCATATACTGAATAGTCCACAGTTTATCCTGGTCTAAGAAAATTACCCTATCATCTTCTCTAGGTAGTTGTCTAAATTCTGGTGGTAGATTAATATCTGTTTCATCTAGAATATCAACAGTGCTAGCTTTTTTGGCTGTCTTACTTTTTATCTCATTGAATGTATCTGGGTCCAGAACGAACACCCACTTAGACTCTCCGAAGAATTTACTACCCATAAGGTCCATCTGAAAAGGATTAAGTAGCGTATAGCGCCACGGAATTTGTCTATCTCCCATTGGTTTAGTCTTCTGCTCATTTACGAAATCAATTCTCTCATCTACAGATGGGTCATTAGAATCTCCCCTAGTTGACATCATTTGATTACGAGATATATCTGTTACAGTTCCCATTGTAGTATAGATAAAAACATTACCATACTTGTAATAATATCTAAGTATATCTTTTACTCTACCGGAAAGGTCAACCGATTTTGCCCATCGTTCATAAAATCTTTGAACTGCCGGCCGCGGATGAATAATCTTTAATCCTTCCGATGCAAAGTTACACATTAGGTCTATTACATTTTTTATAACTCCAAAGCCTTTATATGCCTCAACAGCGAAAGCCATTTTAAGCTGAGCTACCTGAGTATGCTTACTGAGTGCTGCCGATGCTCCACTACCACTATAGATACTACCTGCTCCTCCTAATCCATTAAGGATATTGTGAGAACCAATACCAAAAGGCTGTAGGGAAAATCCATTTAAGAATCCGCTGTTGCCTCCAAAGCGCGCACCTACACCACCAGTAAAGCCATGAAGCCCAAACCCTTGTCCACCAAGTCCCCAGCCTCTATGTTTATCTCCTGGATATGTGTGGCCTCTCTTTTCTATATTTAGGGCCAAGGCTTTCTCTGCATCTTTGCTAGCTTTTACAGCAGCAGCCACAGATTTACTAACCTCTGAAATAACTTCTTTATTAATACCAACTGATTTTATTTTTATATCTGGAAACTTATCCATGATTCCTCCAATGTAATTGCAATGTAATTGCCTACTACATCATACACCTAAATGCGGTCGGCCCAGCCACCGAAAAACGGTTCAATCGACATTTGTCCATCCGTTATGTATGCTCGGGCCGCATAGGAAGATAACAACAATGCGGAGTATCTATCCTTTCTAGTAACAAGAGAGATTTTAGTTTGTTGAGATGTGGGAATAGCCGGTAAGTCAAAATGCTGAATACCAGTCTTAGTAAACGTCATAACGATTTTGCAAAGTTCATTAATTTGTTCTTCAATCTCATCCCATGGTTCAAAGATAGAACCCTTAATAAAATCATCTTTTTCTTCTACAATATCTATATCTGTATTACTTCCCCTGTTAGGAAAGAGAATTCTTTTGTGTTCTATATCTGCTGCAAGTCCATAGTTAGCCTCTCCAATCCAAGAAGGAGTAAAGTTTACCATGTCTAAGATATGACGACCATCGAATCTTAATTGTTCCTCATCGTTATATCTCCAGATTGGTTTCTCTCCGTGTCTTAGGATTTCGACATTCTGTAGAAGGTCTTCTACGGCGGTACCTCCGCCACCAGAATCTACGGCTATTCTAACAATATTAAACTTGCCTAGTAGCTCTCTAATTTTCCTGACACTAGTTACCCAATTTTTATTATTCATAGAATAGCAGTAAACATTCTTATAGCCTTTACCATTCTTTAATAGCTTCAAGATAGATATAGAGAAGTTATCTGTTTTTCTTGCGGGGTCCACACCCATTACGTATTCAAAGTTTGGGTCACCAGTAAGCTCAACTGAGAATTGTTTCTTATCATTATTTTTACCGGGTGTGGTTTCATCAATTAAGGTTCTCTTGAAGAAACCATCAGAATCTGTGGGGAATACACATTCATATTCCATACCGAATAACGCTCGTGGCATTGTAGCCTTAGCCTGAATAATTTGTTTATCATCCATGAAGCCTTCGGGTAGTCCAGTATACGGAACCTGAATAATAGCATAATCTCTGTAGTCTAAATTTCCTTCAAGTCGATATCCGTCATCTCTATCCGAAGCGAAGGAATCATTTATATCTTCGGCGTTACCGACAAACTTATTTTCAATGATTGCCTTATGGATAGAGTAAAGTCTATAGTAATGATTGAACTGATAATTAGCTGTTCCAGAATAAATTATCTTATTACTCTGTAGTTTCTTTCTATCTGTTTCAGCAATCTTGCCTTGTTTAATTAATTGATTCTCCATATGAATTTGTCTTGCTTGTTCAATAGGGTCTGCTGCAACGGCAGCGAAACCACGCACGACTACCTGAAAGACCTCCTCAGGAATAGATGCATACTCATCGCAAACAATATCAGTAGCACGAACACCACGAATTTTTTCACCATTACCAAGGGGTAGCGCTCTAATGCTGCTGCTTCCAATTATCATTTCTCGTGCATCGTTAGGGCGTGCAATTTTTGTTACTGTCGCCTGCACTATAGGAGAGTAGTTATATATTTGCTCTATGTAATCGAAGACTAACTTACTCTGTCTGAATGAAGCTGCTACGATTACAACTTTAGAGCCAGGTACAAGGATAGCTCTAAGTAAAGAGTAAACTGCTAGCATAAATGTTTTGCCACCACCACGAGTCATTAGAAGTATAGGAAAAGTTTTATCCCATAATACCTGAAGGATGACACTCTGAAACGGTGCGAGCGTTAGAGGGCCATCCTTCCACTTCATAATATTGAAAACGGCAAACGTTAAATTATTGTAACAGATATCTATAAATTCTTCATAGCCATCATCAAACTTTCCGAACCTCTCGTGAAACGGATTTCTAACTTTTGACTCTTCAAATAAATCATAGATTACTGGTAGTCTAGGTCTATCTAGAATAGATTTTTCGGACATCTTTTGTGATAACTCCATCTTCGCAATACTGAAATAGCTTCGCAAGTAATTTCCTTACGTATGCGCGAGCTATGTCTTGTCTTTTATTAGTAAATACAACATGAATGCCATATTTAACTTCCAGAGAAGTAAGTGTCGCTAGAATATATTCTGGACTTAATTTACTATATCTGAAGCCTTTATTTATATCAGCCAATGTTCCTTCTATAACTAAGTATCGAACTGGGTATTCTAGTGCTCTATCCATCTCTTTCATGAATCGCTCTCTCCATTGGCCGAGAGAACCCCATAGGTCAGGTATACTTTTGCGTTCAATCATAATCAGGTCTTCGTAACCCTCAAGAGAATAATCGCCTGTATCTAGTTTCTTTATGATTACTTCTTTGCAATTTGCACTGGCTCTGAAATTCCAACCACATCCCGACTTCTCTCTACTATCTCTTATGATTGTAAATTTTCTATACTTCTTTTTCTTTGCCATCTTCTCCCCCTAATAGGTAACGATATTTACTCATGTCTTCTTGGCATTTTTCCTGGAAGATTTCCATTAGACCAGCGCGTCTACCTAGCTCTTGCCGTGCCATTTTATTTTTATATGTTTGAACAATAGTATGAATAGTTTCTTTCTGCTCCTTGTCTTTCTGTAGTCTCTTCTCTCTAGTAACATTCAGAATCTTTTGGTATTCTACGAATCGCTTCTCTGCTTTTTCCAGAGTATCATAAAGACCATAGGTTAGAGCATTACCATCTTCACTGTCTTCTTCTGTTCTCTTTATATGTCTGCGGATTCTACTGATATTAACATCAGTCATTATCATATGATGAAGAGAGTCTTCCTCTTGGGGAGTCATTGTATCTACTGAGTCCATAAAGTCAACATACTTATGTACATAGACTTTTAACTCGTCTTCTGCTAGTTCGTGTCTTACGGTTGCATACCTTGGATTGGCAGCGAAGTTTTGTTTGTAAATTGCAAGCCTCTGATTCTTATCCATATTAGCAAAGGATATTTCTCTAAAGAAATCAGATACTTTAAAGTTTGATTCAGAAGATAAGGCTGCAGTTTTTTTTGATTCTACACTTGGCCTTCCGTTCTTTTTAATCCAACCAAACTTCTTACGTTGGCGACCTACCGATTCTATAGTGCGGCCTAAAATTTGAGCAATCTCTTTATCTGTATGTGTCTTCCAGTTATGCTCTATAAAAGTGAGTTCTTCATCTGTATAGTGGTATTTTTTAGCCATTAGATTTTTCCTCATCTTGTCTGTAGATAGTAAATGGTTCTCCAGGGTCATCGACAATAATAGTATGACTACTGCCATCGGCACTAACCTCGTGTATCCTAGCCTTACCGCCTTGGACATGGCCGATACAAACACAGACCCGACTCCACGAGCCTGTGCTTTGCATCTTGCCTTTTATTACGTAGCCTTCTTGATGAGATGGTAGTTCAACTTGTCTACCACCTATTCTAAGTCGCATATTAGTTATGGCCAACTTATTTTCTTTTACATAGGCACCTAGTCGTTTCCAGGCACCTAGAGTTCCTTTTAGTTGGTCTTCAAAAATTGTTTCGCCATTAGATAGAGATGCTATCCATCTATCTTTTTCAACATCTTTTGTAACTTTTTTTGCGACAGTCATCAATTATTCCTTATAGGAACTCTGTTTCAAAATAGAAACCAAGGTCAGTCTTCTCACCAATACTATCTGGACTAACAGTAAGTCCTACATACCAGGTTTGAATACTGCTAGGTGGAATCTTGTCCTGCAATGGCAAGTCTGTTGCTCCAGCAATCACAGTCCAGAATGTATCTCCAGAACCCCTAACAGGGTCTGGTTTAATAATCTCTGCTCCACGAACAGTTACGCCACTAGGAGCATTAGCAATGCTAACTCTATCGAATGCTCTGAATGCAGCGTTCTGTGTGCCAACATCACTATCTGTCTGTAGGCGGATACGTAAAGTTGCTTCGGAATTATCTATCTCAAGAAGTTCTGTGGCGGTTAGCTCACTAGCAACGTATGCACCAGACGTGTTAGCCCACTTAAGGTTTGGAACTTGTCCAAAGTTAGTTGTACCAATATCATCTGTTACAAAATTTGTGTTATTAAATTCTCCAACTCTGATTGAGAATCCAAAGTTTGCACCAAAGAATCCCAACGTATCATCATTTCCAGATTCGGCAGGCACGATTTCATTTACTGCATCGCCTCCGAACCAATCAATTGTAGTAGCCATTATTTACCTCTTATCAATGTGAATATTTATCACTATGATTTAATTTGAACCGAGGCTGTTTATGCAAATGCAATATTAGCCACACCAATCTGTCATTATAAGTCTGACAGAAGCCTGAATTTCTCTTCTATATCTAATTGGCACTTTTTTGCCATTACCTGTAAGAATCTTTAAAAGACCGGGACGTAGTTTCTCTTCTATGTTATCTATTATGAAACGTTTTATATCCTCGGCTTCAATAAGTTTTTCAAACTTGTTATCTTTTAATTCTCCAACAAGCTCTATACTTACAGGGTTTTTAATTATCTTTTGTTTTTCTATTCTATTCTGATGCTTTAGCCATCGTTTACAAATCTGACTAAGCTCAGTATCTTCTTCTCCTCCGTGTAACATATTACAGTCTGAGTTACATGGAGATGAAAAGCGTATGTATCTATCTCTTTTAAGATTACGCAATCTATTGTCTACGCATCTTCCAAAGAAATTAACTAACTTATCTTCTTTGACCTTTGCAAAGTCAAAATGATTAAGAGCCTTAAAGCAAATAATTCTTATCTCTTGTCCAATATCATCAGCCTCAAAGCAATCAAAAGTATAATCTCGCGATTTTACTTTAACTAAATACTCTACAATATTCTCTATGTCTTTATAGGTTGGACTCGGGCTGCTCTTCGTCTCGTTCGTCTTCTCGCTCGTCTTCTGGGTCTTCAAATTTGCCAATTGTATTCCTCTCAATTAAATCCTTCTCCGGTATTCCAGCGACAGCTTTATGTGTCACATCTTTGAAATCAGGAGATTTTTTAACCTTTAAACCTGTAGTAAATTCAATATCAAACTTTTCTCTCATCTTTAGCCTTCTCTTGGAAGTAAGCTAATGCTTCCTGTTTACTTATTAATCTAAGCTCGTCGCCACATCCATGCCCGCAAACTAATACCTTATCTCCAACTACTTCATTGGTCGACAAAAGTATATTGCTGCAAGTATCACACAATAAAAAAACCGTAGTCTTCATTGTAACCTCCTATATAATACACCACTTAAAAAGGCCCCTCCGGTTAAGGAAGAGCCTTGATTTACTTAAATGTATTTTATTTTCCCCATTTATAATCTTTTTTTTTACTTTTTCCAAACAACCAATACATTGGTAACTTAGCACGTTCTAAACCTTGGATACAAACATGAAGGGCATAAGGGTCTGGGCTTACTGGGTTTAGACTCCCAAAGGCCATCAGCCAATGTGACCCTCTCTGATTTCATTGTGTAGTAGCGTCCACCGCAACGAGCGCACCGATGCTTGCGTTTCTTACTCATCGTTATCACAAATTCGACACGATTTAAAACACCTAAGACCACATTCACAGAATATGGCTCCATTTCTCAACTCTTTTAATTCCCTTACCAAAGAGAGTACTTGCTTTGGATATAAGCGCGTTTGCACAAAGAAGTGCGGCGAGGTATCAGATGCAGCCGCGGCCAATCTTTCCAGGGTTTTATTGTCTATCATTCTGGACACTTCTTATGCATTATATCTTCATCTCCTACGGGACCACCGCAATACTCACAGGTTGTCTCTCTATAAGCCCACAGCTCTACTAATAGTAACTCTAAATTTTTAAAGTCTCTATCATATATTAATTGGTCAGCTAAATCTTTCGGTGTCATATAATTCCAAGCTTTCATATTGCACACGTATCATTAGTACAGAATCGGCTCCCCTTAATTTCTTTTTGGTCAGCACCATTCAAGTCAAGAGATATGAGAGAAGAGCTGTACTCTTCGTAATCGGCCTCGCTCATTTCTTGGTAAGGAGCCTGGTCATAAGCGTGGTTCTTTAGAGGCATGAAGCTTAGGGTCTTGACATAGGGAGCAAAGTACTCGATAGCTCGCTCGATATCGTCACGTTCGCTTTCGCGAACAGTGACAGTAACGCTCACGCTGTTGTCACTCCAATAATGCTGCATTTCGCGCACTATATTAAGTTGTTCCCAAATACTCACGTTGAATTTTGACTTAGTGAAATTAGATTCATGCACAGGGAAATAGGCTACAACCGTTCCACCATTTAACTTAAAGTGGTCAAACACTTTAGGGTCCTGGGTAACATCACGGAAGTTGGCTTTAATCCACTCCTTCCCATCTTGCTCTGTAGTGTTAGGGTCTAATTGGCCATAGCCACGCAGGCCATCGAACAGAATGTCCAGGTCTCTGCCGTTGAGATTATACTCGATTACGTAGCCGGATGCTAGTAGGCGGTCAACCAGTGTGTTGGATGCCAGAACGCGAACTGCCCTTAGATAGTGCTCTGCGTGTGTCCAATGGACTCCTGGTGTTGCACCGGCCAAGAGACTGACGGTCCCTGAAGGTTTTACTGTTGTCATCTTTATGGAACGAGGAACGCCAAGCCAGCGGCTATAGATGCGGTCTAGTGAACCTATTACTTTGTAGCCTTTGTCACAGAAATCCCTCAAATAGTTTTGAAGGCCGAATTTTTTAATTGCCTGTTGAATACCCGACATGCTGCAGCCAATGCGTCGGTTACGCATCATGACAGAATTAGTACGCTCATCATGGGTTGGGATTAGTGTGACTGTCTTGGCATACATGTAGGCAAACTTCAATGTCCTGTAGTAGTCTTCTGCGCTATCGTGATTTGCCGGATACGTCTCCACGAGACAGCATAGTTCTTTATCTTCCAAAGACTGCTCAGCACAAGGATTGAAGCCATCAACGTTATCATAGGCATCACTTTCAAAACCATGGTAACCGTCCTTGAGTCTTCCATAGTGGCGTGCATTATCCAGGAATATAAGGCCGGGTTCTCCATTAAGAGCAATAGAGGGAGACACTGCCCCAAAGCTGCTGAAGCGGTCAGCAAAGACGCTATTATTAGAAGCCCATCTGCGGTCGTCCAGTTCTTTCTCATACTTGGTATAATCCTTCATCGTTACATAGTTGATATCATCAATCTCACCGATGGCCAACTCGGCTGAACGTCGAACATTGCCCGCGACCACGCACTTGCCGATGAAGTTCATCAGGTCCACGATTGCAACGCTGGTTAGCTTGAGATTAATCAGTGGGATTAAAATCTTATCTATATTGGCTAGCAGTTCTCTGAGGGGGTCAGGGCCTGAAGCTGTGCCACCAAAGCCTTTAATAGGTTCGCCTCTTTTTCTAATGAGCTTGAAGCCGTAGGTATAGTTGGTACCACCCATATACGAATTAATCTTGCGATATACGGCCTCCACCCAGCCTTCTCTGCTATCGGGAATCTCATAGAACTCTGTCTTTTCTTTGGGGGCCTTAATTGTAATCTTGCCTGCACCCTTAGTATCAAAGCCAATGCCGACACCAAGCATGAGCATGTCCATGGCCCAGGCAAACGAGTTGCCGAAGTCAACTACGACATCCTTCGTGGATGTAAAGCCACAATTATTCAGAGCGGCGGAGCCAACTTTATCAACCATAGGAGTACCCATAATCCAGAAGCCGCGACCAGGTGGCGTGAATTTAAATTGCCACATGCGAGTGAAGAATTCCTGTGCACTCTTCTGTGCCTTATAAGCATTCCACGGAAGCCTATTAGAGTTGCAATGATTTTTCTGGGCGTTGAATACACCCTCTGTAACCCTCTTACATGTATCAATATATTCTTCTTGTGTTCCGTCTGTTTTTATGCGCGCGTAGGTTCTCTTGTAGACAAAGTAGCTGAGGTCTCCGAATCCCCAGTTGGGCTGTTGGTTTTCGTAGCGTGAAAGGAATAGGGGAGAAAGTTTAAACATGAGCGAATCCTTCAATGTTATTTGTTTTCGAGTGGTCTATAAATAGAAAAGGCCCCACCGGTGAGGGTGGGGTTAGGAGGGCTTAGAGAGCCGACTAAAATATTCCTTCAATAAAATTATCAAGTTCTTCTGGTGTTAGGCGGCGAACGCCAGCGTTCTGGAGGTTCTCCAGATATTCCAAAGGTTTAGATACTATGGCGTACTCTATATCTTCAGTTGCTATTGTAGTCTCTGTGAATATTGCATAAGGAGTACACATCACGACTAGAATACTGGCACCGCTGGCATCACATAGAGCGTACCACATTGCGTCACCATTTTTTTGAGCCCGTATAGCCGGACCAATATCATAATCTATATAGTCGCTAATATCTTTTATACATGCTGCCATAACTGCAGTTTCCTGACTAATCCAGTCCGGTCTGTTGCCATGCCAATTAGCAAAATCTTCGGGCGTCATAAGTGCCTCCTCCGTTAACAAATAATACACCATGTGGTGAAGCTTCATACAAGTAGAGGATAGAATTTAAGTCTGGTCCATTAAGAAGTGGTAGGCGGCCTAGTTTTGGTTGAACATATTAATTTGTGCTGCGGATTTTTCTCTGGACCACCCCGCGCCTTCTGTAACCCCTGCAATCCCAACGAGTTGAGAATCCCCCACCCCCTTGACTCCCCCCCCTAGGACCACCAGAATGGTGGGGCAACGACGACGTTTGACATAATCCTGACAACGGAGCGGACATGAGCGACATACACGACCTTGACGCTGAATACCAAAAGTTCTTAGCAGACTGTGAGAAGCACGACCTTCTCTCCGCCAGCGTAAGTGCTGTACTCGAATACGCAGTAGGCTACGGCCAGCAGAGCACCGAATTCTGCAAGGTCTGCGAGGCTCACCAGACGGAATGCCTGTGCGACTACGAAAGCGGTAGCTTTGACGATTCGGCCTTTGTCATGGTCGACACAAGTCTGTTAGCTCCCAAATCTTCCCGTATGGCGTACCTTGACCGTTCCGCAAACGTCCGTCTCCCGCGAGTTGAGACTGTCCAGCTCGAACGTTCCGCCGTCAACACGGACTGGGCGAAATACGCTGCTTGTGCTGTCGTCGGTGGCTGGCTCGGCCTAGTGCATATACTGGCTCTCCTCTTCCTTCTCTCCGCCTAACACCTTCCCAATAGGGGCCCTTCGGGGCCCTAGAAAGAACACCCATGAGTCTCGAACGAATAGACGACGTGAAGAAACAAATCGATACCGCCGTCGAACACTACCGCAACGGTATGTACGTCTACCAGCGCGCCGAAATTGAGCGCCTAGGCCTGAGCATTGAATGGTCTGTCCAGCAGTGTCTCGATTGGGCTTCCCGCTGCACGTCGTGCGAGGTGCTCAAGGCGACGTCTTCGGACTCGCTGTGCGACCAGTGCAGAGGCCACAACTAGAGGACAGATAGCACAAAGCTCCAACTGCTGCTGTTCAAGCAGAAGGGGCCTGCTGGGGTGCTCGCTGCGCTTCGCTAGGCACTCCGCTGGGACCCTGGAGGCTGGGAAGTTTTACAGTTTCGTGACACTTCCATAAACCCTTATGTTACAATCCCCCCCTTTTTTGTTTTACATTACTGTGACACATATGTATACTTATGTCTGTATAATGCGCCGCCTGGATATTAAATCCTTTACTCTTCTGTGACAATTCTATGGGGGGTGGATATGGTATGGTGCACTCTCATTCAAACGCAGACGGCTCGCCCAAAGGAGGGCAACATGGACCTAAAGGATTTTGAGAGAGCTCAGGAGCTCATTAGCAGTAAACAAATGACCCTGAAGCAATGGGCTGAGGGTTACGCCACGTTCCACGGAGGGGCAGCACAGGACTGGGAGAGTGCGTACGTCGCGCGCATGCTGGTCAACGCCCAAGCCAGTGCACAGCAGAGCCTACGCAAGGTGGTCGAATCCTACTCCGTACCCAAGAGACTCGTCCGCGCCTTGCGTCTGTGCGAGACGTTCAGCAGCGAATACAACACGAAGGCTGTCATTGTCTTCGAGTTGTCGGAAGACAAGCAGTCGGCGAAGGCTCTGCTGGTCTCCAAGAGAGCCAAGCGAACGAACAGCAGCGACAGCACAAGCAGCAACAGCCGTATTTCGGCCTGGGTTGCCTACAACCGCACCCGAGAGGAAGACAAAACCGCGAGGATTGACATTCGCAAGAACGCAGACGGAACCTACACTGACCAAAGCGTAGGCCAGAACGTCGACATTGGCCGCAAACGGGGTGGCCTGGCAGGCTACGCTGTGCGCCAGTATCCCAACAGCGCTTGGGCGGCACTCATTCTGAAGTACAAGACCAAGCAGGATTAGGAGGCCAACAGCCCAGAGAGGAGAGGGGGGGGATTCCCCCCTCTCCCAATCCCTTGCCTTGAATCGAGTGTTCAAGCGGAACCCGCACGCTATGTGGCTCGCTGCGCTTCGCAGAGCAGTCCGATGGGACGCTGGGGCCTGGGAAGTTTTACACTTTCGTGACACTTCCGTAAGTCCTTATGCTATAATCCCTCCCGTTTTCCTTTTACATTACTGTGACACATGCCTGGTAGGGCGTGGTATAATCCGCCGCCTTGGGATTCAAATCCTTTACCCTTCTGTGACAATGCAAGGGGGGGCGGATATGGTATGGTGCACTCTCAATTGAACAGCAGACGACTCGCCCAAAGGAGGGCAGATATGAAACCGGAAGACTACACGCGCGCTAAGGCACTCATTGACAGCAAACAAATGACCCTGAAGGACTGGGCTAAAGGTTATGCCACGTTCAACGGAGGTACCCAAGAGGACTGGACACAGGCTTACCAGGACCGCGAACAGGCAGCCAAACAGAGTGCAGCCAAAGCCACCCTGGCAGCAGCCATTGAGGCGTACCCTGTCCCCAAGCGCCTGTTGAAGCTACTGCGCCAGTGCGCAGAATACAGGCACGAGTACAGCACGTTTCTCGCCATTGACTTTGTGTTGGCAGAAGACATGCTGTCTGCCACAGCAAAGGCCTTCGACAGCAACCCTCACAAGCCAAAGCGAAAGAAGAAAGGAAAGGACGGAGAGAACAAGGGGCGCAAGAGTGCCTGGGTTGCCTACCAGGAAGGACAGGAAATGTCCGACACTTTCGACATTCAAAAGACTGGTAAGCGGGGGATTTACGTCGACATGACCGACAGCCTCAACCCTCGCGAAATTGACCGTAAGGAAGGCGGTCTGTGCGGGTACATCCGCAAGGCGTACCCCGACAGCGACGCAGCAAAAATCCTCTACAAGTTCGGTTACGACCGGCTTGGCTAGAGTCGAGTAGGATAGGGAGGGGGGGGATTTATCCCCCCCTCTCCTGATTCCCTTCCTTGAACCGAGTGTTCAAGCGGAACCCGCACGCCAGAGTGCTCACTACGTTTCGCAGAGCACTCCGGTGGGACGCTGGGGCCTGGGAAGTTTTACACTTCTGTGACACTTCCGTAAGTCCTTATGCTATAATCGCGCCCGTTTTCTTTTACACTTTGGTGACACATACGTATACTTATATTGGTATGCGGACGTACGTATACTGGGGTCAAAACTCTTTACACTTCCGTGACAATCCGAGCCTTGGGATTCGTTAGACTGCGGGGGTCCCAGCCACCGCAGGCTGGGGCGGCGGATTCCCGGGCCGTTCGCTCGGGGGCGTCTGGTAGCGGACAAGGATTCTATACCAATGACTGACAAGCAAGATTACACGATTGACGAAAAGGTTCTCCC
>Ga0255047_10000565_pt1 | contig 30314 bp, 24 predicted proteins | sample JV7_2_1_MG_FD_183640 | JGI IMG/M metagenome (GOLD analysis project Ga0255047, IMG submission 183640) | Seawater microbial communities from Jervis Inlet, British Columbia, Canada - JV7_2_1 | ecosystem: Environmental > Aquatic > Marine > Inlet | place: Canada: British Columbia | collected 2016-10-06
TCTTAGCCGGAGCCTTCGTAGCCGGAGCCTTCTTGGCCGGAGCCTTCTTAGCCGGAGCCTTCTTAGCCGGAGCCTTCTTAGCCGGAGCCTTCTTAGCCGGAGCCTTCTTGGCCGGAGCCTTGGTGGCGGCCTTGCTTGCGGGCGCCTTCTTGGCCGGAGCCTTGGTGGCGGCCTTGTTTGCGGGCGCCTTCTTGGCCGAAGCCTTCGTCGCAGTCGTGTTCTTTCTCGCAGCAGCCATCTTGGGTGCACCTCCCGGCGAATGTGAACGCCGGACTGTAGCGCATCGAGCATGATTCCGGTTGCATCTGCGCGAATGAGATCTCTGGCGTCGGCCACCCACACGTATCGAACCGTTGTCACCAGCGCGGGACCGATCGCAGCGGTGCCCCGACGATGCGTTCAAATCTCGTCAGGATCGCCCGATAGGGCCAACTTCGATTCCTTGACGGCCGATAAGGGCACAGCGATCCCGCAACCGCAACACTCGCTCGAACAGCACGCCGTGATCGTCAACGATCTGCGGCAGCCGACACCCGAGTCGGTCGGTCGCGTGCCGCGATGCATGCGACCGGCACTAACTCGACCGTTATGAACTCGACTCCCGGTGCGTGAGATTCAAACCTGCGTGGTAGCCGGAACCTGACCGGTCAGCCTTTGACAGGGTTGAGCTCGAGTACCCGACCCGACAACTCTTCGGTAGTCAACCCCTCGATCTCGAACCGCTTGCTCCTCGACGTCGCCGCACCGACGAGGCGTACCTGCCGCGGGCGCACTCCGAGCATCTCGGCGAGGGCGGCGGCGACCGCCTCGTTGGCCGCTCCGTCGACCGGCGGCGCCGCCACGGCCAGCTTCGGCAGATCGCCGTACCATCCGACGAAACGAGTCTGGCGAGCGCCGGGCTGGACCCGCAGATCCAGCCGAGCCATCACGAGGCTCGCCCGACCGTGACCTCGACCTCATCGGCTTCACCGAGTGTTGCTTGTGCCGAAACAGACAATGTCTCCCCCATCACCAGATCGCGATGGGCCGAGAAGGCATCGACGGTCGCTTGTGGAGCGACGATCGACAGTGTGATTCGATCACTCACGTCAAGATCCGCCTCCCGCCGCGCTTGTTGCACAAGGCGCACCAGATCGCGGGCAACACCCTCGCGCTCGAGCTCGGGAGTGACCACCGTATCCAGCACGACGAGGCCGGCGGAGGACTTGAGCGTGGCGATGGCGCCGTCGCCCGCCGAAACGAGCCGGAAGTCAAACTCGCCCGGCAAGAGCTCGATTCCCCCGACCACTGCCCGGTCGCCGGCCAACGACCAGTCACCGGCCCCGTAGGCCTTGATCACCTGTTGGGTCTCTGCGCCCAGCCGTGGCCCGAGCATCTTTGGATTCAGCACCAGCTGCTGTGACCCGAACCGCTCGACGTCGGTTGTCAGCTCGACCTCTTTGACGTTGAGTTCGTCGCGCAGGATGTCGATGTGGGCCGCCAGCAACTCGGTATCCGGTGTGGCGACGATCGCCTTAGCCAGCGGCAGCCGGACCCGCAGGCCGTGCGTCTTTCGTAGCGACAGCAGCGTCGAGCAGGCGTCGCGCACGTGAGCCATGCCGGCGTGCAGCTCGGCATCGAACGGGAACGCCTCGGCGCCCGGCCAGTCGGTCAGGTGGACGCTGTCGTGGTCGGGCGAGTCGCCGACCAACCCACAGTAGATGTGGTCGCTGACCAGCGGCAGCAGCGGCGCGGCAACTTGGCACAACGTTACGAGCGCGGTGTGCAGCGTGTCGATCGCATCTTGGTCGCCGGCCCAGAACCGATCACGGGTGCGTCGGATGTACCAGTTCGTGAGTGTGTCCAGAAACGAGGCGACCGACTCACAGGCGCCGAACAGGTCGTACGCGTCCATACGGTCGGTCACGTCCTCTACGAGCGCCCTGATCGCGCCGAGCAGGTAACGATCGAGCACGTCTGTCTGGTCGCAACGCACGACACCCCGCACCGCTCCAGCGTTGGCATACAGCGTGAGGAAGTAGTACGCGTTCCAGCACGGCAAGATGACATGGCGAACGGTGTCGCGCATACCCGTTTCCGTTACCGAGAAGTCAGCGCCGCGCAGAATTGGCGATGACAGCAGATTCCAACGCATCGCGTCGGCGCCGTACACATCGAACATCTCGTTTGGGTCGGGATAGTTGCTGAGCGACTTCGACATCTTGCGGCCATCGTCGCCAAGTACGATCCCGTGGCTGACACAGGTCGAGAACGCCGGCCTATCGAACAACGCCGTCGCCAACACATGCATCGTGTAGAACCAACCGCGCGTCTGGCCGATGTACTCGACGATGAAATCACCCGGATAGTGATGCTCGAACCAGTCGGTGTTCTCGAATGGGTAGTGAACCTGTGCAAACGGCATCGACCCCGATTCGAACCAGCCGTCGAGCACCTCGGGCACGCGCCTCATCATCGACTGGCCGGTCGGGTCGTCGGGATTCGGCCGAACGAGATTGTCGACGGCGGGGCGATGCAGATCGGTGACCTCGACTCCGAAGTCGCCCAATAGCTGATCGAGTGAGCCGTACACGTCGATGCGGGGATACTCGGGGTTGTCGCTCTTCCAGACCGGAATCGGCGATCCCCAGAAACGATTTCGGCTGATGGCCCAGTCGCGGGCGTTCTCGAGCCACTTCCCGAAGATCCCGTCCTTGATGTGCTCGGGCACCCATTCGATCTGCTGGTTGAGCTCTACCATTCGGTCTCGGAACTTGGTGACGGTCACGAACCAAGACGAGATGGCCCGGTACACGAGCGGCTGGTCGCAACGCCAGCAATGAGGGTACGAGTGGTCGTAGCTGTCGTGACGAATAACGACACCTTGTTGCTTGAGGTGGCGGACGATGTGAGGGTTGGCGTCGAACACGTGCTGCCCGACCCAATCGTCGACCTCTGAGGTGTATCGGCCGTGCTCATCCATCGGGCAGACCGTGGGGATGCCGACCTCATTACAGGCGATTTGGTCGTCCTCGCCGAATCCAGGGGCCATATGGACCACGCCGGTGCCATCCTCGGTCGATACGAACTCGCCCGGCAAGACCTGAAACGCATTCGGGGTGTCGCTGAAGTAACTGAACATCGGCTCGTAGCGTCGGCCGACGAGATCCGAACCCTTGACGGAAGCCACCCGTGTGGCGTTTGCCAGCTCACGTTCGTAGGCGCCGAGGCGCGACTCGGCCAGAATGTACCGCTCGCCGTTCTCCTCCATCACGGCGTAGTCGATGTCGGGCCCGACGGCGAGCGCCAGGTTGGAGGGCAGGGTCCAAGGTGTGGTCGTCCACGCCAGAATTCGCTCACCCGTCTCGAGCCGGAACGACACGGTCAGCGCGGGATCCTGCCGATTGCGATACACGTCGTCCATCCGGGTCTCGGTGTTGCTGAGCGGGGTCTCGCAGCGCCAGCAGTACGCCAATACCCGGAATCCTTCGGTGACGAGGTCTTTGTCCCACAGCGACTTGAACGCCCACATGACGCTTTCCATGTAGTCGAGGTCGAGCGTCTTGTAGTCGTTCTCGAAGTCGACCCAGCGCGCCTGGCGAGTGACATAGTCCTCCCACTCCTGCGTGTATCGCAACACGCTCGACCGGCAGGCATCGTTGAACCGATCGATCCCGTAGGAAATGATCTCTGGGTGCCCGGAGATGCCGAGCTCTTGCTCGGCCTGCACCTCGGCGGGGAGCCCGTGGCAGTCCCATCCGAAGCGCCGCTCGACCCGCTTGCCGCGCATGGTTTGATAGCGCGGCACGGCGTCCTTGACGTAGCCGGTCAGCAGATGACCGTAATGCGGCAAGCCGTTGGCGAACGGCGGCCCGTCATAGAACACGAATTCGTTGTCACCATCAACTCCGCTATGCCGGAGATCGATCGAGCGCTGGAAGGTATCTTCGCGACCCCACCGAGCGAGCATGGCGCGCTCGATCTCCGGCAGATTTGGGTGCGATGCGACGGTCGGGTATCGGCTGCTGGCGTTCACGGTGGTGGCTCCTTGGGTTCGTCTGCCAGGGACGAGCCGGAGCCCGCGGTACCACCCTGCTTGCCGACCCCCACGAGGGTCGACCGCTTACCTTCGCCAGCGATGACGGGCTGGAGCCGTCCGGTTCTACCGGGCAGCGGGCTGCCGTTCTTCCGGAGGCTCGGAGGTGATGGCCTCGTCAACGCCGATGAATGTGAGGCTATCGAGACTGATCGCCGGTTGGACGATCACTTTCGCCACGCAGCGGCAGATCGTCGGCCGAGTCGCTGAGCTGCTCGTCATCGATCATCAATAACAGCTCGGGTATCGGAATCGGCTCCGTCTCTTCCTGTTCGAGTACCTCGACGAGTTCATCGGCCGTGGCGAACGGGCCCTCGGCATCGGCGGACAAGAACAGCTCGGCAGTGTCGTCGCCGGGTTCGTCGTCTGACGCGGACAGCGTCGGCGGATGGACCTGACCGAGTCCGGAGGGGACCCGCTCGACGAGTGCTTCGATCTGGTGAGCTGCTCCACGCAAGCGCTCACGTTGGTCGACCATGAACTGCTCGAGCTGGTCGACGTCGCCTACCAGAAACTCGCGCCGGGCCTTGAGCGACTGGACCTCGTTCTCGGCCGCCTGACGTTCGCTCTCGGAGGCCTTGCGAGCCTCACCGCGTGCCTCTTCGAGCAGACGCGCCGACATCTCGCGAGTTGAATCGATTGTTGCCTCGGCCTCGGACTGGGCCTCGACGATGACCCTCTCAGCTTCGGCTTCCGCTTCAGCGACGGTGGTGTCTGCGGTGTGTTGCGCCAACAACAAGGTGCGCGAGATCGTCTCGGCCTCGTCGGCGCTCAGTTGTGGCTCGTGCAGGGCGGCGCGGATGACGATCGGCTCGGGCGCCGGTTCGATCTCGGGTGTTTCGATCGGAGTCGGGTCAGCTGTAGCGGGCGCCGGCACAACGGCACTGACTTCCTGGAGGCGCGCCACGGCCGCCCGTGCACGTGCCTCCATGGCGGTCGCCTGCTGCTGAGCCGTCTCGAGCGCCTGAGCCGCTTGACCGAGAAAGGCATCGACCTCGTCGGGGTCATAACCCTTGCGGACGGTGCGAAACGAAGCCGCCGCGATCTGAGATGGAGTGAGTTCCATCGCCTCGCTCAGTCGTCGTACTCGTCGTTGCGGCCGCCGCGCGGCGGCGTGGGCTTGAGGAGGTAGACGCCGTTGGCGACCTTCTCCATTGAACCATCGAGGCCATAGCAGATCCCGCTCGCGAAGTCGATCAGCCGACGGGCGACCTCGCGGTCGGATCCCTCGAGGTTCATGATGACCGGCTGGCCTTCCTTGAACTTGTCGGCGACCTCTTGGGCCTGGTCGAAGCGGCGTGGCCTGACGGTGGCAGGCTCGGTGGAACCACCGGAGCGCTGGGGGCGCGGCGGCGCAGCTGAATCATCGCGGTCGGCGTTGCGTCGGGCCTGTGAGGGATCGAAGTCCCGTGATGGGAATGTTGGTCGACTTGGCAAGGTGCGCACCACCCCTTCTGCACCAGTTTCCTCGCGCTGCCCGCGACCTGAGCGAGCATCGGATTCGGGCTGACGACGACCACGGGGCGCGGGCTCGTACTCGTCGTCGAGATCGTAATCATCGTAGGCGTCGTCAGGACCGAGACCGAGATAGTCCATCGTGCGCTTCCAGAAAGACATACCGACTTCCTCCTTGCCGCGGAGCCTATCGCTCCTGGTCACGCCAGAAGGGGACGGGCCGCGAACCGAACAACGCCTGACCGACACGAATCTGCGTACTTCCCTCTTGCACCGCAACCTCGAGGTCGGCCGTCATTCCCATCGAGCACACCGACAACCCGAGTCGGTCGACGGCCTCTCTGACCTGCTTGAAGCCGGGGCGTGCTGCCTCCGGCCCGCCCGAGGTTGGCCCGACGGTCATCAGCCCTCGCAGGTCGAGTCCCAACTCGCCTACGCCGTCGACAAGCGCCGCCAACTCGGACGTCGGGCAGCCGCCCTTGCCCTGTTCGCTCCCGGTGTCGACCTGAATCAGGATCTTGGCACCCGGAGCGCGCTTGGCTATCTCGGATGCCAACCGCAACCGGTCGACCGTCTCGTACACGTCGACCAGGTCAGCGAGTTGACGCACCTTGTTGGTCTGTAGCTGCCCGATGAAATGGACGTCGACGATGTCTTGCTCCCGAGTGAGCACTTCACGCTTGGCAATCAACTCCTGGGCGTAGTTCTCGCCGATCGACGAGCAACCGGCACCGATCGCTGCTTCGATCGCGTCGGGACCGAAGCCCTTCGTGACCGGCAGGATCGACACGGAATCGTCACCGCCGGCTGCCCGAATCCGGTCGCTGACGACCGCCAGCGCAGAGCGAACATCGACATCGTCGAAACCGTTCACGACGGCACCTCGCTTGGCCGCCAGGCGGCCACCACATGGCGTTGCGCATCTTTCCTGACGCGATGCGAGAAGCCTGGATACTCACACCCCGTGCAGCCGCCGATCTGAGCCACCTCCAACTCGCCACACGCCGCAGCGACGGCATCCGCCATACTCAGAGCTGGTTGCCCCGACGACGTCGACCCCGCGATCCGTGCGACCGGGCAACCGACACCCGAGGCGACCGCCTCGCGATCGGCGATGCCGAACTCGTAGCAGCACGGCCCGATCGTCGGGCCGAGCACGGCATTGACGACGGGTTCGGTGAACGCCGCGATCGCAGCCTGGATCACGCCGGCCGCGAGCCCGCGCCAACCGGCGTGCACGACCGCGAACTCTGCCCGCTCACCGATCAACACCACCGCCGCGCAATCGCCAATCCAGCATCCGAGCACCACATCGTCGAGATCGGTCAGAGCAATGTCACCCTCGTGTCCATCGCCGGCACCGGGCACGTCGACCCGAATCGCCGTCGTGCCATGGACCTCGTCGAGCTGGGTCCATGGAAGATCGACAAACCGCCGGCGACGCGTCTCGAGTACATCGAAGGGCACCTCGGTGCGATTGAAGTCGCCGTCGGCACGCGTCGAACACTCGACGCGCACGACCCGCCCACCGGCCTGGGCGACCGAGATAGTTGCGGCGCCGACGCGGTTACTTGAGGAACGACGGGACGTCGAAGTCATCGTCGTCATCATCGATCGATTCGGATGGCTCGGGCTCGGCGAATAGTTCGGTGATTCGGGTCGAGGTAGCTGACCCGCCATTGCCGAGCTTGAGACCACCGCCTGCCGATGGTACGTCGAGACGATCGAAACCGGCAGCGATGACCGTGACCTTGACCTCGTCGCCGATCTCGTCGTCGATAACGGTCCCGAAGATGATGTTGGCGTCCTGGTGTGCGACGCCGTGGATGATCTCGGCGGCGGCGTTCATCTCGAACAAACCCATCGCCGACGACCCGGTGATGTTGAGCAGCACACCGCGTGCGCCATCGATCGCCGACTCGAGCAGCGGGCTCGAGATCGCTTGCTTGGCGGCAGACACGGCACGGTCGTCGCCGCTCGCGGTGCCGATGCCCATCAACGCCGATCCGGCGTTGGAGAGCACCATCCTTACGTCGGCGAAGTCGGTATTGATCAGACCTGGGGTGGTGATCAGGTTGGTGATGCCCGAAACGCCCTGCAACAGCACCTCGTCAGCCATCTTGAAGGCGTTCAGCACGCTGGTCTTGTCGTTGGCGACAGTGAGCAACCGATCGTTCGGAATCACGATCAGGGTGTCGACCTTCTCCTTCAGACGCTGCACACCGTTGTCCGCCTGAACAGCGCGACGGCGACCCTCAAAACCGAACGGGCGGGTCACTACACCGATCGCCAAGGAATCGGCGTTGCGAGCGATCTCAGCGATCACGGGTGCCGCACCGGTACCGGTACCTCCACCTTCGCCGGCGGTGATGAACACCATGTCGGCGCCCTTCACCATCTCTTCGATCTCGTCGTCGTGTGCCTCGGCCGCAGAACGACCGACCTCTGGATCGCTTCCGGCGCCGAGCCCGCGGGTGAGATCGCGACCGATGTCGAGCTTGACATCGGCATCGCTCATCAAGAGTGCCTGGGCATCAGTGTTGACGGCGATGAACTCGACCCCCTTGAGGCCGGCGTCGATCATGCGGTTGACGGCGTTGACACCGCCGCCGCCGACACCGATGACCTTGATGACGGCAAGATAGTTCTGGGGCACGCCGGGCATCAGTGGAACCTCCGTCGAAGGTGGCGCTCAGTTGGAGAATGAGTGGGCTGCTTTTGGTTCATGATTTCTTATTCGGAGAGAAAAGTCGGAGCAACTGTGCGCGCTCCGTCAGCCATCCTGGCACGTCGCGCTCGCTGCGTGCGGTGATGCTAGCCCAGCGGACGCCCGCCTGGACAGGTGTCGATCGGCCGGCGCCACACCACCGGTCATAGCGTGGCTGTCACAGCGTGGCCTGGTTGGTGGACACATCGATCACGGTCGAGTCCTCATCGACGCCGGCCGACAACACCGTTTCGAGTCGCACGAGTTTGACCAGCAGATCACGCGCTTCGCCGAATCGGACCTGAACGCCGTCGTCGATATGCATCACGAGAAGCGACCCATCCGCGGTTACCTCGATCAGGTGCACGCGCCCCCGAATCGAACCCGTCAGATTCTTCCCCAGGTCGGCGGCGGCAGCGTAACCGTACGGCGCAAACTGTCCGGCGTCGAGATCGACCGGGTCGGGCCCTCCGAGAAGCACGTAGGCGAGCGGGTAATTGTCGATCACATCGAGCACTCGCCCAGAGCGATCGAGCACACGAAAACGCTCGTCGGGGCCCTGGTAGGTGGCGATTGCCTTTCGCTCGCGGATCTCGATACTGGCCGAGTGCGGGAAACTGATACGGACTCGAGCAGCCTCGACCCAAGGAATCGCTTCGAGCTGGCGTTCGGCTGCTTGCGTGTCGGCCAGCAACACGGGCGTGCCGACAAGATCGTCGATCACCGCCTGCAGCCGCTCGACATCGGTGTAGACATTGCCCGTGACGAACACCTGGTCCTCTTGGATCGCGAACAGACTCGACCCCAACGTGGCGAGCGTGCCGACCACGATCACCACGATCACGACAGCCAGCAGCACCCACTTGAGGCGCTTACGGCCTTGGGCGCGCTTGACGGCCACCCGTCGCTCGCGCATTCTCGGTTCGATACCTCGCCTGACATCACGTTCGGTTTCGGGCACAAAGGCGTCGTCGGAGTCATTGTCATCGATGAACACAATCGACCGTGAGCTGGATCGTTCCAGGCTGCCCTCGATATAGACGGCATCGGGCAGATCCTCGTCCTCGATCGCGATCACGACCGGCGCACCCGCTGCCGCTTGGCCGGCGGATAGGTCTGCGGGTTGGTCTTCTGCTTGGACTGCGGGTTGGTCTTCTGCTTGGACTGCGGATTGGTCTTCTGCTTGGACTGCGGGTTGGTCTTCTGCTTGGGCTGCGGATTGGTCTTCTTCTTGGTCTGCGGATTGGTCTGCGGCACCGCCACGTCCGGACGGATTCGGATTGGGGGCGGGCTGCAGGTCCTCGACCGCCACGGACCCCTTGTAGTCGTCAATCCGGATGATTCTCGGAGCGGGCGGGGTTGGATCGGCCGACACCGCCTCGACGATCAAGATCTCGTCGGGCCGGTCCTCGTCGGGCGCCACGGCGTCGCGGTCGACGGCCCACGCAGGTACCGCGGGTTCGTCCGCCTGTGCCGGGCCACCTGCGAGATCATCGGCGAGATCATCGTCGCCTCTATCGTCGCCGCCTCTATCGTCAGGGTGCAGGACCGGATCGTTGTCGGCGTTCGAGATCGCGCCCTCACCGTCGGAGAATGCGCGTTCGAGTTCGTCGAGCGCCGCCTGATCCGGCTCACGTTCGTGGCCATCGGGTCCGCTCATGCCGGATCGACTTTGACATTCTCGAACGACAGCGGATCGGTATCGTCAAAACCGACAAACCGAACCTCGCTGCGCAAACGAAAGCCGGTCTGTTCGGCGACTCGGGCGCGCACAGCCTCGATCACCGCTCGAACGTCGGTTCCCAAGCCGTCCTCGTCGGCCTGCACAAAGTTGGCGTGCTTCTCAGATACCCATGCAGAACCGATTCGGAAGCCGCGCAGACCGAGCCCATCGATCAGCTCGCCGGCCGCAATCTCGCCGGGGACCGGATTGACGAATACCGATCCACAGTTCTGTCCACCCGGCTGGTGTTCGCGCCTCCATCTCACAATTTCGGCGATCATCAGCTCGGCTGCAACCGGGTCGCCCTCTGCAAGCCGAAGGCGAGCCTCGATGACGACATGAGACGACGGCAATGCCGAGCCGCGATACCCGAGACCCAACTCGTCGACGAGCACACGGAGCGGTGCTGCGAGCGGACAGTTCATATCGAGCACCGTCACGTCGATCAGGCATGCCGCCATGTCCGAACCGTGGCCGCCGGCGTTCATTCGCACGGCACCGCCGATCGAGCCGGGCACGCCGACCGCCCATTCAAAGCCGGTCAGACCCGCCGCCGCCGTTCGGCGCGCCAGCACCGGCAACGCCACCCCGCCACCGGCGGTGACGATTCGCTGTCCGGACTGCGCTTCAGGGATATCGATCTGATCGGCAAAGTTGGCGATCGAGAGAGCGATCCCACGAAATCCCTGATCGGCTACGAGAATGTTCGACCCGCGACCGATGACCAGCACTCGCACGCCCGTTTCGAGCTGAGCTTCGGCGACCGCGATCAGATCGTCGGTCGAGCGCACGTCGACGAACAACGCAGCCGTGCCGCCGACGCGATAAGTAGTCATCGCCCCCAGGGATGCCTCGCGAGCGAGACGCTTGCCGAGGCGCTCGCCGAGCAACGATTCGGCCGCTGCCAGCGAGGATTCGACGTCGGTCACCCAACGGCCCCGCGTCGCAAGGCCAGCACCTCGTCGGGCAGCGTTGCGATGTCGCCACAACCCATCGAGATGCACACGTCGCCCTCACCGACGGCACCCGCCAGATAGGTAATCAGATCCTCGCGGCGCGGAAGCCAGACGACACGTGTCTGGGGGTGAGCATCGAGCACCGCATTGAGAACCAACTTGCCTGTTACACCGGGAATCGGCTGGGTGCCCGACGAATAGATGTCGGTCAGCACCACCAGATCGGCCGCCTCGAAGGCGTCGGCATACTCCTGCCACATTACCGCCATTCGGTTATAGCGATTGGGCTGGAAAACGGCGATCGTGCGCTTCCATCCGTCACCGCTGTCGCGTGCAGCGCGTAACACGGCGTTGATCTCTGTCGGCAGATGGGCATAGTCGTCGACGAAAGTCGCTCCGGCGTCGTGCCCGCGGATATCGAACCGGCGCGCGACGCCCCCAAACTTGCTCAGCGCCGCGGCCGCGACATGCGGGTCGACGCCGACCTCGACCGCCATCGTCAATGCGCCAGTCGCGTTGACGACGTTGTGTTCGCCGCGCAGCGGAAGATGCACGCTGGTCAGTACTGCGCCGTCGCGCTCGACGTCGAAGTGAAACGAGCCGCCGTCGGCTCGTACCGCTACCGCCCGCACATCAGCAGTTTCGTGCATGCCGTAGGTGACGGCATCGTGATGCGCAGCGACTCGTGCCGAACGCAGATTGTCGGCGCACACCACCTTCGGACCCGGAATCTGGGCCAGGTAACGGTCGAATCCGGCTTCGATCTGTTCGATCGAGCCGTAGTAATCGAGGTGATCGATGTCGATATTGGTCAGGATCGTGCCGTGCAGCGGAAGTTCGAGGTGAGTGCCGTCGCTCTCATCGGCTTCGACGACGAACCATTCGCCACCGGTCCATTGTGCGCCGGTGCCCATGTCGGTTACGTCGCCACCGATCACGAAGCTCGGCCGCAGGCCGGCCTCGGCGAAGATCAACATCAGCATCGACGTCGTCGTGGTCTTGCCGTGAGTTCCGGCGACGGCGAGCGATTTGGCCTGCGCACATATCGACGCCAGCATCCCGGCCCGGCTCAGCACTGTGGCACCGAGCTTTCGGGCCTCATCGAGTTCGTTCAGATCCGGCGATATTGCCGTCGAGGCGGTAACCGCATCGCAGCCCAGGACGTGAGAGCGATTGTGTCCGATGTGCACGGTGACACCCGCGGCACGCAGGCGCTCGAGGACCTGGCGGTCGCGGATATCGACACCGCTCACCTGATGTCCCATCTGTGCCAGAGTCAATGCGATCGCGCTCATACCGGGGCCGGCTGCTCCGATCACGTGCAGGCGCTTGGGTATCGACAGATCGAGTGGCGGCAGAGGAACGGCCGGAGTGGAAGGTTCGGTCACGGTGGTCACGACGTGGCTCAGGTTAGTGCCGTGACCGTGAACGTTTGTGGTGTTCGCGTCGAGTCAGGTTTGCTGCCCGCAAGGCGCTGCGACGATCTACTGGCCTTGCCCCAACATGAGGAGCAGCAACGCAGCGAGCGGCGAAGCTGGCCGTCGAAACAGGGCAAACGTTTGCGGTTGCGGCACTGCGGGAAGGGGCATCGTTCCCGGCGATCACACCGCTTCCATGATCTCCATATCACGATCGGGCCGCGACGGATTCGATCAGCCGCGCCAACGCCCCGCTCCGATGAACCTCTCCCATCCGGCGCGCGTTTGACTCGAGTGCGTGACGTTCGTCGGGATGCCGTCGAAGCCGATCGAGGACATCGTCGAGTCGGTCGAGTTCTGTCTCGGGGAGGTGGATCGCCGCCCCCTCGTCGGACAACCAGGTCACGTTCAAGGTTTGATGGTCCTCCGCCGAGCCGGCCCACGGCACCAGCACAGCGGGAGCGCCGGTCGCCGCCACCTCGTGAGCGGTGCTGGCGCCTCCGCGGCCGACCAGCACATCACAGGCGGCGTATACGGCCGGCATGTTCGACTCGTAGCTGACAGGGAGATAGAACACCTCGTTGTCGCCGTTCAGGGGCGCAGGCGCGTTTGCCAGGAAGCGCTCACCGATCGCGTGTCGGATCGCCAGCCCGACATCATCGCGATTGGCATCGAGAACCCGCCAGATCGCCTCGTTGAGCACGCCTGATCCCTGCGAACCGCCCATCACGGCGACCACGAACCGGTCTTGGGGCAGACCGAGCAGACGTCGCGCATCGTCGCGGTCGCGGTGCCGATCGACGTCGAGGACCTGGCGTCGAATCGGAGCGCCGGTCAGTGTCGCCCTCGGCAACGGAGAGTTGGGGAATGCCACGGCGCACGCCGCGGCTCGCCTGGCCGCCAGTTTGCTGGCCCTTCCGGGGAGCAGGTCGAAGCTCACCACGACGATCGGAATGCCGAGCTTGCCGGCGGCGAAAACGGCGGGCATGCTGGCGTATCCCCCGACGCTCACCACCACCTTCGGTTTTAGTGAACGCAGGAGTTCGATAGCCGCCCGACGCGAACGCAACATCTTGGGGACGAACCCGAGATTGCGCCTGGTCAGCCTGCGCTGGAACCCGACAACATCGAACAATGTGTGGGGATAGGGCGACTCGGGCAGCAGGCGGGTTTCGATGCCGCGCTGCGCCCCGACGTAGTGAATCGAGTCGGGCTGATGGCCGAGGGAGACGAGCCCGTCGGCGACAGCGAGTGCAGGAAGCACGTGGCCGGCCGTGCCACCGCCCGTCACGACGGCAAACGTTTCCAGGGCGGTGGTGGCGTTCACCGTGATCGGGCGGGGCGTTTTCTCGGGGCGTGCACGCGGCGACCCGCCCGGGGTGGCGACGTGACAACTCGGCGGGCGACATTCAGCAACAGGCCGGCAGAGACCATCGAGACGAACAGCGAGGTGCCACCCGCCGAGAAGAACGGCAACGTCAATCCCGTCACCGGCATCAGACCGACCACGCCGCCCATGTTGACGATCGCTTGGACACCGAACCAGGCGGATATCCCCCCGGCAAGTATCAGCCCGAATTGGTCGGGTGCTGCAAGTGCGGTCTGGATGCCAAACCACACCAGCAAGCCGAAACCACCGACGACCGCGACAGAGCCGATGAACCCCAGTTCGTCGGCCACGACAGCGAAGATGAAGTCGCTGTGAGCGAGCGGCAGGTAGCCGAGCTTCGAGTTACTCCCACCTATGCCTGAGCCGGTCATACCGCCGTTGGCGATGCTTACCAAGCCTTGCCACGACTGCCAGGCGAGATGCTCCTTGTTGCCCTCGATGTCGCGAAACGCGGCAAGACGGTTGAAGCGGCGCGGATCGGATAGGACTGCCACCAAAGCACCGCTCGCTCCGATAGCAGAGACCAGGCCGACGTGTGCGAGCGGCACGCCGGCGACGACGCCGACGGCCAGCACGATCGCGGCCAGCACGATCGCCGACCCGAGATCACCCTGCAGGAAGCTCACGCCAGCGCACCCCAGCGCCACCACGGCGAGCGGGATCAGTCCACGACGCGGCATGTGCAGCTGTGCTTGATTTCGGGCGAACATGTCAGCCAGAAAGGCGATCGCGGCCAACTTGAGCACCTCGGAGGGCTGGAACCCGAGGGTGCCAAACCGTACCCACGAGTTGGCGTCATTGATCGTCGCCCCGATCCCCGGCACGAACGGCAGCATCATCGCGCCGCCCGCCAATACAGCGCCAGGGATCACGAACGAACGCCAACGCTGGTATGGCACCTTGAGCGCCACCAACAGACCGACCAGTCCGAAACCCGCCCACACCAGCTGACGATTGAAGATCGTGTACGGAGACGCCTCGCCACCGACATTGCGGGCCGACGTGGCCGACAGCACCATCACCAGCCCGAGCATCACGAACACTGCGACCACCACAGCGATCCCGTAGTACACGCCTGGCGGCGGTCCAAGCTGTTCGATCGCACGCGGCTGGTGCTGCTGCACGGCGCGTCGCGACGGCTTGGTTCGGCTCGGACTCCCCCGCTCGCCGGACTGCGTCTTGGGGCTGTTGAGTCTGTCGAGCGCCGCCTCGCGTCGGGCCTGAACGTCTACGGAGCCGGAGAACGGGTTGCCAGAGAACAGATTGCTGCTGATCGTCATGTGGTCTCCAATTCTGACGTGATACCGAGGTAGTCGTGAACCAAGCGACGGAAATCGTCGCCCCGCGAGGGATAGCCCGTGTACCAGTCGAAGCTGGCGCAGCCGGGCGACAGCACGACGGCATCGCCGGGGCGGGCCAGCGCTGCCGCCTGCCGGACGGCAGATGCCATGTCATTAGCATCCACGACGGTCGCACGGCCGTCGAAGATGGCGTGGATGTCGGGTGCTGCCTCGCCGATCGCCACCACCGCGCGCAAGCGATCCGGCTGAGCAGCCATCGCCGACAGGTCGACGCCCTTGCGGCTTCCCCCGGCAATCAGAACCAACGATGGAAAGGCCCGAATCGCCGTCGCCGCGGCGTGCGGAGTGGTTGCCTTCGAGTCGTTGAACCACTCGATGCCGTCACCGGAGCCAATCGATTCGAGCCGATGCGGTGGAGCGTCGAATGTGGCCAACGCGGCGGCGATCGCCGCCGGTGCTGCCAATCCGGTCTCGAGTACGAGCGCCGACGCCGCCAACGCGTTGGTGATGTCGTGGGGCAGCCGACGCCGCATCACTGCGGTGTCGACGATCGGGCCATCCGGGCCGGTCAAGAAACCGCCGGCGAGGTGATAGTCGGCGCCGTCGGCGCCGAAGCTGCGATGCCGCCCAGGGGCGCGGTCGAGATGACTCATCACGATCGGGTCGTCAACGAATCCGATCGCCGCGTCGGTAGACGCCTGGAGTTCGAAGATCCGCGCCTTGGCGGCCTGATAGGTGTCCATCGAGTCGTGCCAGTTCAGGTGGTCAGGCGCGAAGTTCAGCCACACCGCGGCGTCCGCCCGAAACCGTTCGGTCCACGCCAACCGAAAGCTGGTGCACTCGACCACGAAAGCTTCGAGGTCGCTGTCGAGCACGTCGACGAGTGGCACCTCGGTGTTGCCGAGCGCCTCGGTGCGAATGCCGGCGGCCCGCAGGATCGCAACGGTCAGCTCGGTCGTAGTGGTCTTGCCATCGGTGCCGGTGATCGCCAGCATCGGACGCGGACCACCCGGGCGCAGCTGTTCCCATCGGTACGCCAGCTCGATCTCGCTCTGGACGGGAACGGCAGCGGCTACGGCTGCGGCGATCACGGCGTGCCCCTCCGGCACGCCGGGGGCGGGTGACAGCAGATCGAAACCGGCGACGAACTCCGCCAGATTCTCGGGCAACCGGCCGAGCGAAACACCTAGCTCGATCGCCCGCTCGAGTTTGGCGTCGTCGATCACGTCGTCGGTTGTCACAACCTCGTAACCGCGTCGCTGTAGCGCTCGAGCCGTCGAGACCCCGGTAATCGCCAGACCGTGAACGAGTGCTCTCACCTCAGTCGACCGCCCCGATGTAGAAGCGATCAAGATCCGGTCCGGCGATCGACGCGGCCATCATTTCGAGCCTTCGATCGGGGCGCGGCCGGTCAGTTCGGCGAGCAACCGGCGGGCGACCGCACGATCGTCGAACGGTCGCACCTGGTCGCCGATCGTCTGGGTCGTCTCGTGGCCCTTGCCGGCGATTACGACAACATCACCGGGGCCGGCAGCTTCGAGCGCCAGCGCGATCGCAGCTTCGCGATCGGTCTCGATCAACACGGACTCACGGTAGCGAGCATCGATTCCCTCCGCCGCGGCCGCAACGATTGCCGCCGGATCCTCATCGCGCGGGTTGTCACTCGTGATCACAGCCATGTCCGCCTTCTCTGCGGCGACAGCACCCATCAGCGGTCGTTTGTCGACGTCGCGACCGCCTCCGCACCCGAACACGACGATCACCCGCATGCGATCGGCGAGGGCTCGAGCAGACGTCAGCAGCTCCCCCAGACCCTCGGGGGTGTGGGCGTAGTCGACCACTACCGAGAACTCGTGCAGGTCGGGGTCGCTGACGACCTCGAACCGGCCGGGAACGGGCGGGCACTCCGCCAAACCGCCCACCGCGACATCGATATCGATCCCGAGCGCTCTCGAAACCGTCAACGCCGCCAACGTGTTCATCACGTTGAAATGTCCACCGATCGGAACGAATACACGGTGACCGAGCCAGGTGAACGAATGATGATCGACCCCGACCACGACGTCGAGTGCGTCGTCCCGGCCGAAGCCCGTCATCTCGACGGCGGCAACATCGATCACCAGCCGTCCGTAGGGGTCATCGAGGTTGACAATCCCGACGTCGGTCAGCTCCGGGCTGAAGAGCGAGGCCTTGGCGCGAAAGTACGACTCCATCGACTCGTGTAGGTCGAGATGGTCGCGACCAAGATTTGTGAAGACGCCGACGTCGAACCGGGTGCCGGCTACGCGGTGCAGTGAGAGGGCGTGCGACGAAACCTCCATCACCACCGCCTCGACGCCGCAACTGACGAACTCGGCCAGACGACGTTGCAGATCGGGAGCCTCGGGTGTGGTGCGGGCTCCCGACAGTGTGCCGAGCTGTCGCTGCTCGACGCCGGCGGCGAGCAGAATCGAGCCGAGCAGATGTGTGGTGGTGGTCTTGCCATTCGTGCCGGTGATCCCGATCATCCGCAGCCTGCCGGCGGGATACCCGTGCACGGCCGCGGCGACGGGCCCGATCGCCTGACGGACGTCCGAAACCACAATCTGCGGTACATCGATCGGCAGTCCCCGCTCGACCAGCAGCAATCCGGCGCCGAGCCCGACGGCCTCCCCGGCAAAATCGTGTCCATCAAACTGATCGCCGGGCACGCAGGCAAACGCCCAGCCGGGCCGCACCTGGCGGGAGTCATGAGTGAGATCGATCAGCTCGGCGCGGCTCGCGTCGATCACGTCGATCAATAAATGCGGCGGAACCGCTCGGGCAAGTTCTGGGACCGAGGCTGTCATGGCGATCACGCCGCTTGACATGAGGCCGAGTTAGGCGGTGGCTGGACACCGAGTTCGTGGACGATCGTCGGTGCCAGATCGGCGAACACGGGCGCAGCCGCTGTGCCGCCGAATCGGTTGATGTCACCAGCCGGCGGTTCGTCGATCGACACGAGCACGGTGATCTGGGGGTCCTCGGCGGGGAAGAAGCCAACGAAGCTGGCGTAGTAGACAGGTTCGCCCTCGTCGTCCAGGTATGTCCCGTTCGGCTGGGCCTTGAGGCCGGTCCCCGTCTTGCCGGCGACGCTGAAGTTATCGATGCCCTGCTGGGCCCGCTTGCCGGTGCCGTGCGGGTCGCACACGACGGCGCGCATCAGCCTTTGCATCTCTTCTGCGACATCGGGACGTAGCACCTCGCGCTGCTCGGCCGGCGCGGCGGGAACCATCTCGCCGCCGGGCCCAACGGTTCCGAGCACCAACCGCGGCGCCACGTAGGTACCGTCGTTGGCGATCGTATTGACGGCTGCGGCGAGCTGAATCGACGTGCTGGCGAGGCCCTGGCCGTACGCCACGGTCACCCTCTCCGAGCCCCACAGATCGCTCCAGTGCTTGAGGATGCCTGTGGACTCACCGGGAAAGTCCAGGGCCGTCTTGGCGCCGAGACCGAAATTGCGCATGTACTCCCAGTGGATCTGTCGGGCGGTGCTCCATTCGGGGTCGAGCGACTCTTGGACGTCGATAGTTCCGATGTTCGACGATTCGATCAGGATCCGTTCGACCGACATCTCCTCGTCGGGATGCTCGTGCGAGTCCCTCAGCAGATCATCGGCGTACTGACGGCGCCACGGCACGACGAAGGTCGAGTCGACTGTCACCGATTGCTGGTTGAGGCCGGCCGCGATCGTTATCACTTTGGCGACCGAGCCCGGCTCGTAGGCGTTGACGGCAGCGAAGTTGCCAGAGGTGACCTGTACGCCGTTGTCCTGCTGGTCTCGCACTACCGATGCCATCGCGTATACATCGCCCGTAGCGGTGTCCATCACAATGATCGTGCCGGATTTGGCATCGAGTTCTGCAACACGCTCGAGCAGTGCATTTTCGGCTGCGAACTGGATCGATCGATCGAGTGTCAGCACGACATCATCGCCGGGCACCGGCACAGACGTGGTGCGCTCGGTGCCAGGGACCGATCGGCCCTTTGGCGCGACTTCCTTGCTCATCTCGCCTGGCGTACCGGTCAGCGTCTCGTCGTACTGCTTCTCGAGGCCGGCGATGCCTTTGCCGTCGATGTCTGTTCTTCCGATCACGCTGAGACCGACCGTTCCGCCCGGCAGGACCCTGCGATCCTCTTCGTCGACGTTGACCCCGACCATGCGCAGGTGGGTGACTTGTTCACCGACCTCGAGGTCGACCTGGCGTTGCACGTACACGAAGCCGCGCTCTTTCACCAACAGCGCGTCGTACAGGTCGCGGGTGTCGCCGTCGCTGAGACCGAAGAACGATTGCATCAGCCGCGCTGTTCCGGCCTCGTCGGTGACGAGCTTGGGGTTGACACTGATCGAGTAGGACGGCACCGACAACGCCAACTCCTCGCCGTTGCGATCAAAGATGGTGCCGCGATCGGCTGCGAGCGGCGTCGTGCGGCTCCACTGTGCATCACCGGCGACACGCAGCGCCTCCCCCCCAGCCGACTGGATCTTGGCGACCTTGAACAGCACGGTGCCGAGCACGGCGAGCAGCAACACGAGCACCAGCTTGAGACGGACAGACGACTTGCCGAGCCCGAGCAGGTCGCGTCGCGGTGAGATCCTGTGCGATGCCGCCAGTACACGCCGTCGCGACGTCGGCCGTCGCTCGGCGATGTGCTTTCTGGACGGTGCCGGCGACGGATCGCGATAGGTCACCTGGCGTCGCCGGCGGTGCGGATCTTGACGCCGCGAGGTCGTCGAAATCGACTTGCGGTTCGCTGCATTCCTGGTGCCCGATGGGCCGGCCGCCGAGCGGCTTCTTGTAGAACGATTGGCGCTCGAACGCGCTGCTCTCGAACGCGCTGCTGGGGCCCGCTTCACCCTCGGTGCCGTGCGGCGAGCCGGGCGGGTTGGTGGAGTACGACGGCTCATGGTGCTTCGGCGCTGACCGCTTTGACGAGCCTGAACTGGTCGAGTGGTTCGAGTCGGGCCGTCGAGCCCGGAATGATCTCGTTGTTGAACGGCATCTCACCCGTGCGGGCGATCGTGATCGCGAGCAACATCGGATCGACGCGCAGGAACTCGCCCTCCGCCGCCGGGTACATGCCGAGCTCGAGCGCACCGGCCGACAGGCGCGGCAGCGAACGCAAATCGGCGCGCTCGGCACGCAATACGTCGAAGTCTTGTTGGGCCTGGAGCACCGAGCTTTCGAGCTGGTCGATCTCGAGCTGACGCTCGGCGATTCGAGTGTGCAAGAAGACAGCGCCCATCATGACGACCGAGATCAGCACGGTCAGCCCGATCGCGAATCGGGCGGCCCGACGTCGACCCGGTACAACAGCCAGCTGGCGCTGCCGGATCGGTGACGTCGACGGCGCCGCGTGCCTGAGCGGGAACGCCATCAGCGGTTGCTCGCCTGGGTTGATTCGATCTTCTCGGCGACCCTGAAGCGAGCTGATGCGGCGCGCCGATTGCTGCTGCTCTCCCCGTGGGTTGGACGCTTGGCGACACCCCGCACGATTCGAACGGTCTGAACGGCACCACACACGCATGGGAGTTCGGGCGGGCATTCGCACCCACCGGTTTCCGCTTGGCGGATGCGGTCCTTCACGATCCTGTCCTCACCCGAGTGGTATGCCAGCACTGCCAATCGGCCACCGGGCACGATTACTTCGATCGCGGAATCGAGTGCATCCGGCAACACATCGAGTTCTCCGTTGACTTCGATTCGGATCGCCTGGAACGTGCGCTTGGCTGGATGTCCACCGGTGCGCCGGGCCGGCGCCGGGATCGCACCGGTGACGATCTCGGCCAAACGGGTCGTCGACTCGAGCGGCCGAGCTGCAACGATCGCCTTGGCAATCCGTGAGGCGAACCGTTCGTCACCGTACCGACGAATGATGTGGGCCAGCTGCTGCTGTGGGTAGCCGTTGACGACATCGTCAGCCGACCATGGTGCATCAGCGTCCATCCGCATGTCGAGCGGACCGTCGTTGCGGTACGAGAATCCGCGCTCGGGGCGATCCAGCTGTGGCGACGAGACACCGAGGTCGAACAGTGCACCGCTCAGTTGCTCGATCGAGTGCACGTCCATCGCCTGATCGAGATCGTCGAACCCACAGTGATGTGTCATCAATCGATCGCCGAACCGGCCGAGTCGGGTGGTTGCAGCCGTCAGGGCGTCGGCGTCACGATCGAGCCCGAGGACACTTAGATCATCCCGTGAATCAAGAATCGCCTCGCTGTGGCCGCCGCCGCCGAGTGTGGCATCGACGATCACGCCTGCGGGCACGGACTGGAACGTCTCGACGATCTCGTGCTTCATGACCGGGTCGTGGGTGAACTCGGCGTCGCTCACGCCTCGTCCTCGTCATCCCAGACGCGGGCCCGCTGCACGGCGCCGTCCTCACGGCGAATCGTGTCATAGCGCGATGGGCGCCAGACCTCGAGCCGGGTCAGCGATCCGGCGATGACCGCCTGGGACCCTGAACCGATGCCGGCATGCCGACGCGATTCTTCGTCGATCGTGATGCGCCCCTGCTTGTCGATCGCCGCCACGGACGAGCTGACACCGAACGCTCGCAGCGCCGAGGCCGGGGCTTCACCGAGCCGGATCAGTTCTTCGAGCTGAGCTACTTCGGTGTCGAACTGTGCGATCGACGTAATCGAAACGAAGCCGTCAGGGTGGCTGCGGAGGTAGCACTTGGCCCCGAGATCGTCGCGAAACTCGGCGGGCAACGCCAAACGGCCATTGCCGTCGACGCTGCGGTCGTATTCACCGACGAACACGTTCGTGCCAGACCTTCCGAATCAAGCCCGCTCTTTAGCCTTGCCTTCACGAGTGATGGCCACAACTGACGGTCGAGAACTGCGGGTTCGTCCTCGTCCTCGGCAAGTATGGTCGCTCACGTCTACCAATATCAACCATTTCACCCCAATTGCCCCCAATTATCCCCAAGACCTGAACCCGAGACCCCTCGGATCTATCGGTAGGAAGGGTGGACGCCGTCGGGGCTACGACAGCCGCGCCGCAAGCGCCTTGGCCAACGGCTCTGGTTCGAGCCCGGGGATCACGACCGGCTCGACGAGTTCAGTGTCGGGGAGCTCGCCCAGCAGCAGATCGGCGATGCCGACCGTCACGGGCGCCCGGTACACCAACCCCTGTAGCCGCAGACCATGGCGGGTGCGGCGCTGACTGAGCCCGACCAGCTTGCGGCCTCCGAGCAGCACCTCGCCGGGGCCGATTCCTGCGAAACAGACGAGCTCTGACCATGCGGAGTCGAGCATTCCGCCGCGGTGCACCTCGAACTCGATCGGGCGGTCGCAGGCAGCGAGCATCGGTTCGAGCGCCGACTGCCAATGCTCACCGATCCACACCATCGCTCCCCGGATGTCATCGGGGGCAAGTCCGTGCGGCACGACGACGTCGATCCACACGACGGCATCGGACCGCACGACCACAGCGCCGCCGCCCGAACGGCGGCGGGTTACAGTCAGCCCAACTGCCGATGCCGCCGCTCGATCCACGAGGTCTGGCGATTGACGTGACCCGAGCACCAACGCCGAATCCGTCGGGTCACACCACCAGACCTGTGGCGCGATGGTGCGGTCACCGGGTCCGGCCCCGAACGGATCGAGTGCGTGCAGGTCGGCCACACTCCCGCGCTGACGCACAACCTCGACCACGACGCAACGCTACCGACGACGTAGCGAAGGCGCCGATCGGCAGGTGTCAACTGGCGATCGCCAGATACGGCTTCCAGGTGTCGGGCACCAAGGTGCCACCGATCATGATCCAGCCTGTTGTACGGGGAGCGTGACAAGGTCGCATCAACCGCATCCCAGCCTCGTCGGGCGTGCGGTTACGTTTTGCGCTGTTGCAGGGCCGGCAGGCCGCCGCCAGGTTGTCCCACACATCACGGCCCCCGCGCGAACGCGGAACGACATGATCGATCGAATCGGCGTGACGGCCGCAGTACTGGCAGCGGTAGTTGTCGCGATCAAAGACGGCCCGACGCGAGACGGACGCGACGCGACGTCGTGGCGCCCGTACCATGTAGCGCAGCCGGATCACCGCCGGGCTCGCCAATGTGAGCGTCGCCGATCGCACCAATTCGTCGTCAGCCTCGATGAGGTCAGCCTTGTCAGCGATCAACAGGCAGATCGCCCGCCGCGCAGACACGACGCTGAGCGGCTCATATGTTGCGTTCAACACGAGCGATCGTCGCATCGCTCAACAGCCCTTCCTCGCGCATGGGCTGCTTTGGAGTCGAGCCGGTAGTCGGGACGACCAATTGCCGTCGTGCCCGTTTCGACGGGCGCAGCGATGTGAAGGCCGGGCCGCGATCCGCGCCCTGCCCTCGCAATCATCTGGTCTTGTCAGTCCAACTCCCGGCACCACGTCAGATAGTTCACCACATCCTGCGGTTCGGGTGCACGATCGGTATCGCCGTAGTGGGTCAGCATCCGAAACCGCAGATAGTCACCCGACGGCACCGGAAGAAAGGGTCGACGACGCCACCAGCCGACCGTTGCAGTTCGGCGAGCCTGGCGGGCGGCCGTGAGCCACAGCGATGGACGGCGGGCGACGGCGAGGACGACGCGGATCACTTAGGAGCCCCACCGATAGGCGGTTGGCGACGGTTGGAAACGGGGATTTCAGCGAACATGAAAAGGACCGGAGCGACCTATCCGCTGAAGTCCTTGGGGCGTGGTTCTTTCGGAAGCCCGAGCACCATCTCACCGATGATGTTGCGCTGGATCTGGGACGAACCGGCGTAGATCGTGCCCGCCCGCGCATTCATGAACGTGTTGACCCACGAGGCCGACGAGTTCGGCGCGCCTGCATCGTCGGTCTGGAATGCCGTAGATGGTCCGCGGCCATCGGGCGTCATCGCCTCGGCGCCGAGGATGTCGACACCGAGTTCGGTGACGATCTGGTGGTATTCGCTCCAGTACAGCTTGGAGATCGCTCCATCTGGCCCGGGATGGTGGCCCTGGATGAAACGGGTCAGCACGCGCATGCCGTTGTAGCGCATGATCTGCACCTTGCTGTAGGCCCACGCCAGCTTCTGGCGGATCACCGGATCATCGGCGACGCCACGCTCTTTGGCCAGCAGGAACAACCGGTCGAGCTCGGCTTGGAAGCGGATCGGAATCGTGGCCGCCGCCTCACCGCGCTCGAATCCGAGCAGGGTCATGGCGACCCGCCATCCATCGTTGACGCCGCCGACGACGTTGTCCTTTGGACAGGTGGCATCGGTATAGAAGACCTCGTTGAACTCGCTGTCGCCGGAGATCATCTTGATCGGGCGAACTTCGATGCCGGGCTGACGCATTTCGACCAGCATGAACGAGATGCCCTTGTGCTTGGGTGCGTCCTGGTCGGTGCGCGCCAACGTGAAGATGTGATCGGCGAGATGCCCAGCCGAGGTCCAGATCTTCTGACCGTTGAGAAGCCACTGGTCGCCATCGAGTTCCGCCTTGAGGCCGACATTCGACAGGTCGGACCCGGCGTCGGGCTCGCTGTACCCCTGGCACCACGTGTCTTCGCCCGACAAGATGCGCGGCAGATAGTGAGCCTTCTGCTCGTCGCTACCCTGGAGCAGCAGCGTGTTGCCGAGCATCGAGATACCGAACACGTCGTTCGGACCACCGCTCGGTACGCCGGCCTTGGTGAACTCCTCCGCCAGGATCACCTGCTCGAGCGGTGACAGGCCGGCACCGCCGTATTCAACCGGCCAGCCGGGGGCGAGGTAGCCCGCCTCGTACAGCGTGCCGCGCCATTCGTCGACAAAGTTACTGAGCGGCTCGCCTTCGAGTTGTCCCATGCCGCCCCAACTGGTCGGGAGCTTCTCGGCGAGGAAGGCCTGCACTTTCTGGCGATAGGCCTCGGCGTTTGCGGTGTAGGTCGGCTGCATGCGGCCAGTCTAGTTGTCCGGGTTACCGGCGGGTAGGACGGAGCCACCAGCAGATTCACCAGCGGATTCACCGGCAGATTCACCGGCGGATTCGCCGCTTGTCTGCTCGGCGGCTCGCTCTGCCTCGGCATCGCGAGCGATCGCGGCCGCCGCCACCAGTGGCCCGACGCGCCCGCTCCCCGTACCGCGCACTCGAAGCGATTCGAGATGGGGCAGACCTGAGCGTTGGTCGAGTTCCTTGGAGAGGGCGTCGAAGAACGGAGCCCCGAACACCGACGGCACGACTCCGCCGATCACGATCGCGGCCACGTCCAACATCGCCGCCATCGAGGCACACGCCCGGCCGACCATGATGCCGGTGCGCTCGATGATCGCCGGCGGCGTACGCCGCAGGTCGCGCCCGGTGCTGGCCTCGATCCCCTTGGCCCCGGCGTAGACGGTCAGGCAACCGATCGCGCCACACGCACAATCGGCGCCGTCCGGTTCCACGATCAGGTGGCCGAACTGCCCTAGATTGCCGGTCAATCCTGCGGCGAGCCGGCCGTTCACGACCAACGCTCCGTCGACATCGTCGCCGAGCACGAGCGTCGCCAGCTGCTGCTCTGCGGGCACCAATTCGGCCGACTCGCCGCGCCACAGCTCGGCGAGCGCCAGGCCGCGGCCGGCCGTGTCGAGATCGACCGGCAGTCCACTCACATGCGCGAGCTCACGTCTGAGGGGAAAGTCGTGCCACAACGGCATCCCCACCGGCTTCATGGCGCCCGTGCCCCGATCTATCGGCCCGGGACACGTGATACCGACTGCTGCGGGTGCGACATCGCTTGGGTTCGCAGCCAAAACGCGGCGCACCAGCTGGGTCAGGGATGGCCAGACATTGCGCGCCGGCGTCGCCAGGCGATCTCGCACGACGATCTCGCCGTCGGCATCGACCACCCCGGCCGTCATGCGGGTCGGGCCGAGGTCGATCGCAAGGTATCCGTGTGTCACGGTCAGGCACCGTAGCGCTCCCGATAGCGGGGCCGCCGGGCAAGCAGCCCACCGACCGTCTACTGTTCGTGACCGTGACGATCACCGCTCCGGCTACTACGACGTTTTCCTCCCTGTTCGAAGGCATCGTCGACAACATCGCGACCGTTGTGCATGGCAAACGCGACTCGATCGAGTTCGCCGTGATGGCGCTGTTGGCCGAAGGGCATCTCCTTATCGAGGATGTCCCTGGGGTCGGCAAGACCAGCCTCGCCAAAGCGCTCGCCGGTTCGGTCGAGTGCAGCTGGAAGCGGGTGCAGTTCACGCCCGACCTATTGCCGACCGACCTCGTCGGTGTCAGCGTGTACGAACGCTCGACGGAGCAGTTCCGGTTCACACCGGGGCCGCTGTTCGCCAACATCGTGCTCGCCGATGAGATCAACCGTGCCTCGCCCAAGACCCAATCCGCCCTGCTCGAAGCGATGGAAGAACGCCAGGTCAGCACGGACGGGATTACCCATCTTCTGGCGCCACCGTTCATGGTGATCGCGACCCAGAACCCGGTCGAACAAGAAGGCACCTATCGGCTTCCCGAGAGCCAGCTCGACCGATTTCTGCTGAGGATCTCTCTGGGCTATCCGGGTCGCACTGCGGAGATCGCGATCCTCGACGACCAGGGGTCGTCCGACGCTCTCACAGCCCTGCAGCCGGTGGTCTCGATGGACGAGGTGACCGAGATGATCACGACGGTGAAGGGCGTCTATCTGGCGAGCGCTCTCAAGTCGTACATGGTCGATCTCTCCGAGGCCAGCCGCCGCCACCCGGCAATCGAACTGGGGCTGTCGCCGCGCGCCACATTGCAGCTGTCGGCCTCGGTCCGGGGATACGCCGCCTCCAGGGGACGCGACTACGGAACCCCCGATGACGTCAAGGCTGTCGCGCCCGCAGCACTCGCCCACCGGCTCTTGTTGCGCGCCGGCAGCAACGCCCGCACCACCGCAGAAGAAGCGATCCGCGAACTACTGGCAGAAGTGCCGGTTCCGGTCGCCAAGTGACCCCATGAACCGGGCCCGCTGATGCCTACCCGGCAGGGCTGGACGGTAGCCGTGTTGGCCATCGCAGCATTGGTGATCGGGCGCGTGTTCGGCATCGTCGAGCTGTTCGTGATCGGTGCCGGACTGGCCGTCTCCGTGCTCGTGGCGGTGGTCACGATCCGAATCCATCGGCCACATCTTGCGATCACACGTTGGGCCCACCCCTCGGTGCTCACCGTCGGTGACACCGGGCGTGTCGATCTGCTGATCGAGAACACCGGTGGGCTGCGCTCGCCTCGTGTCGATCTGACCGAGCCGGTCGGACTCAGCAACATGGCCCACATGAGCGTCGTCGCGCTGCGATCCGGCGACAAGGTCACAGCCGGCTACCGCGTACCCGCCTTGCGCCGAGGCGTGTTGCTCGTGGGGCCGACCACCCTCGACCGCCGCGACGCATTGGGTCTCGCTTACGACGCCAGAATCACGACCACGGCGACCGAACTCACCGTCGCCCCGCAGACGTTCGAAATGTCGATGCCGTCGCTCGGCCAAGGCGTTCTCGGCCGGCACCTGCTTGCACTGTCGCAGCGCGTCGGCCCCGGTGAGTTCCACAGCCTTCGCGACTACGTGATCGGGGACGAGCAACGATCGATCCACTGGAAGGCGTCGGCTCGATCAGAAGAACTCAAGGTCCGCCAGCATGAGGCGCAGGGCGTCCGTAGGTGCATCATCGTGCTCGACCGAGATGGCGACGCCTACCCGTCGCCGGTGACCGATGCCGAAGCCGATGTATTCGAACGGGCGGTCACGGTGGCCGGAAGCCTGGTGATCAGCGCCGATCGAGCTGGCCTTACGACCCGGTTCGTGAGCGGTGGTGGTATCGACTTGCGCGGCCCTGACGTCGCTGCCCACACCCTCCGAGCGCTCGCACCGATCGATGTCGGGCCACCGCTTAGCGACGTCGATCGCGATCCCGGAGAGGGGCTCGGCCTGGTGATCGTTGTCACGTCGTCACCCGCCTCGGACGCCTGGCGTCGCACCGGGGGTATCGCCGACCCGACACTCACGAGGGTCGGGGTATTCACGGCTGGCACAGCCGGCACGCGTTTGTCGATCGACGCCTCCACGATCGCTTCCTTCCGACAGGGATGGCAGCGCCTCGCCGGCAATCGTGGGCTTGTCAAAGAGCTGCTTGTCACCGGGGAGACGTCATGACCACCGACGGTCAAGCCTCATTCCAGCGTGACCTGGCGGCGACGGCGGCGCTCACCATGTACTCACTCGTGGTCGCGATCGGATTCGCCAGAGTATTCAGCGGCTGGAGTTTTCTGGTCGACCTCGCCGTGTTGGCCGTCGTCGGGCACGGTGCGTCATTGGTGCTGCGTCGTGCCCGCCTGACCGGATGGCTGGCGATCCCGTTGACGGCTGCGCTGCTGCTGTGGGTTCTCGCAGCGCAGCAGTATGGCGACACCTTGACCTGGCTGGTGCCGCGCGGAGCGACATGGGACCAGGTCGACCTGGAGGTCGGACTCGTTCGCGATCAGTTCCAGACGGCGGTCGCCCCAGTGCTGTACGGAGCGGGCTGGGCGACGCTGACCGGCTTCGCTTTGATCGTCGTGATCGTGATGTCCGACTCGTTCGCCTTCAGGGCCGAAGCGAGGGGTGAGGCGCTCGTGCCCGGAGGTGTCCTGTTCGTCTTCATCGCCGCCCTCAGCAGCGCCCGCCTCCAGATCGTCTCGACCGGCCTGTTGTTGGCAGGTGGCGTGCTCGTCGTGATCGCCCTGCGATCGCTGCATGACCGACGCCGCCGGGTCGAGCTGACCGCGCGTCGTGGCCTGACCTCGCTGGCGATCCCGGCTGCCGTCGCAACCGCTGTGTCGATCGCTGTGCTGGCCGGCTTCATCGGCCCCAGATTGCCGGGCGCCCAGGCCGAACCGCTCTACAACACCCGCGGCCGCGGAGGCGGAGTGACCGAGGTGATCAGTCCGCTTGTCGACATTCGTTCGCGGCTCACGAACCGCGGCGACACCGAGCTGTTCCGCGTCAACGCCGATGCGCCTGCCTACTGGCGCGCGACTACCTTGCCCGACTTCGATGGCACCACATTCGGGCTCCCGACTCGCTCCCTCGAGCGTGTCGAGGGCTCGTTCGGCGATCAGGATCCAGCGGGGCGACAGATCCGCCAGCAGATCCAAATTCTTTCACTGCGGGGCCAGCTGATTCCGGCCGCCGCAGATCCAGTCCAGGCCGATGGCTTCTCGGGTGGTCAGCGGATCGACCTTCGACTCAACCGCGATACGAGCACGCTCGTCACGCCAGGTGACGTCGCCGCCGGAGACGTGTTCACGGTTGTGTCGTCGGCTCCACAGCTGTCGCCTGACGAGCTTCGGGGCGCAACGCAATCCTCGCCACCGGATTCGATCTTCGTTCAACTCCCGGACAACCTGCCCGACGTCGTCGGCGAACTGGCTACAGAAGTGACTGCCGGAACATCAAACAACTACGACGCCGCGCTGGCTCTGCAGAACTGGTTCCGGAACGACTTCGAGTACAGCCTCGAGGTGCAGTCAGGCCACGGTTCGAACGCTATCGAGAGCTTTCTCAACGAGCGTGTCGGTTACTGCGAGCAGTTCGCCGCCACGTTCGCGGCGATGGCACGAACGCTCGGTATCCCGTCTCGTGTCGCCGTCGGATTCACGCCGGGCATCCTCAACGATGATGGCTGGTACAGCGTTCTGGGCAAGAACGCCCACGCCTGGCCCGAACTCTGGTTCGACGGCATCGGGTGGGTCGGCTTCGAACCGACACCCGGACGCGGCGCTCCCGGCGCCGAGGCGTACACGAACGTGACGCCGCAGCAGGATGTAACTCCTAGGGCGCCCGTTGGCGGTCAGATCGATCCGGAGACACCGGTCAATCCCACCACACCCCCAACCGTGGTGCCGCCCAGCCCGGCGTCGCCCGACGCCGGTCCCGACGCCGGATCGCCGTTCGAAGACCCGACCGCTGCGCTCGGCGACGGGTCGTCCACATCGAGCGAACCCTCCAAGGGGTCGAACACTCCATGGGTCTTGTTGACAGCGATCGCCCTGTTTGCGATGTTGTTGGCGGCCCCTCTTGCCGTCCGCCTGATCCGTTCGCGTTCGCTGCGGGCGGGCAGCCCGGTCGAGCGGATACAGCTCGCCTGGGCGAGGGCGCGCACGGCGGCCGAACAGGCCGGCGTCGCCGGACGCACCTCGATGACATCCCGCGAGTGGGCGACGGCGACCGCCAACCAGCTTCCGGTCGCCGCACGGCCGATGCGTTCGCTGGCCGACATGGTCGACATGGTGACCTTCTCGCCGCCCGGCAGCGTCGATCTCGAGCACATCAGT
>Ga0255047_10000566_pt1 | contig 30299 bp, 63 predicted proteins | sample JV7_2_1_MG_FD_183640 | JGI IMG/M metagenome (GOLD analysis project Ga0255047, IMG submission 183640) | Seawater microbial communities from Jervis Inlet, British Columbia, Canada - JV7_2_1 | ecosystem: Environmental > Aquatic > Marine > Inlet | place: Canada: British Columbia | collected 2016-10-06
CCCAGCCCTTCTATCTCAAGTATGCACGCGGCGGCACCGCGACAAAGAACTTCGAGCCGCGCATGCCCTTGTACTTCAGCGGGACGGCTATTGACCGATTCCTCGCCACCTTGTCAAAGGACGAGCGTGCGGAGTTGGACTCTGGCTGGGAGGCATTCTCTCCCAACCACCTGCCCGCATGGATTGGCTCCTGCGTCTACTAAGACGCAGGGGCTGCCCGCCCATGCAAGAAACAGCGAGGGGTGCTAGGCCCCCACCGGAGACATACAGCCGCACGGATGATTCGCTATCCGGCTGTGTGTTGATGATGGTGGGGGGCGCTCAAACCCAAACGTCCAAGGAGGACGAACAGATGAGTGGAACATTTCGAAACCTTTGCTTCTTTAGTGTAGACGTGCCCGGCAGCAATGTGCAGCCGGTCAAGGTCGCCGCGACTGATGTGGAGGATGCTGCAGAGCGAGCGTGCACGATCTTAGTGCCTGACATTGATCTTGCATCTATCGAGTACCTGCAAGTGACCCGGCTCACTTGGAAGGATGGAAAGGCGTACACGCAAAGCAAGGGCCAGGGCCCCGCGATTGTGTCCGGTCCAGGATGGAACAAGGGATTCGCAAAGGGTGATGACTACGTGCACAGCAGCATCGGCGCAGGCTTGGCCCGCGAGGAGGCAGATACTGCTGCACAGCGTGTGCCAACGCTTGCGGAGCTTGCCCAGGAAGAGCAGGGGCGGCGGCAGCTTGACGAGGACTTTGCGAACGCATCGTACAACTCACAGGCGCAGGAGTTTGATGCGACTGTCGCCATGCAGGCAGACATGACTGAGCTCGATAGACTCAACGACGAGGAAGCGTGCCGCATGATGAATGAAGAGGACGCGTGCCGCTCGATGGCGGCCGCCTCTGAATAGCGAGGGGTGCTAGGCCCCCACTTGAGATACACAACCGCATGGGCGATTCGCTGCCCGGTTGTGTGTCGATGAAGGTGGGGGGCGCTCAAACCCAAAGCCTGGAGGCTATCCATGCGGACAATCCTGTCTGTTCTTCTACTCGTCTCGGTCTACTTGCTCGTAGCCATGGGGCCAGCAATCGTGACCATGTGCGCCAACTATCTCATCGATCCATCCACCATCTGGGTGTGTGTTGCTGAGGGCTGGCTGTCTGACAATGGCGTACCGTATGCTTCGTTTGCATTGGTTGCCGGCTATGTTGCGATTGTTTTCTACCCCGCTATCAGATTCGCTCTGTACACATGCGGGCCGCTCTTCGCTCCCTCGGACACCTGAGAGATAGAGTTGCGGTTCACGGGCGGCATCCTTCGGGATGCCGCCTTTACTGTCGCATTTTGCGACAATATATTTATTTCACACATTTATTCTCTGTGTGCTATTGTATGGTGCAGATAACCTGCAAACACACATTTGTCTAAGGAGACAAACCATGGCTGCTACTGTCAACAACCTCGAGATGCTAGGATTCTGCCTCTCGAATACATTCGATCCTGCTCGTTCGGGCACCACCATCACGGGAATCACCTCTGAAGATTTCATGACTCAGATCAACCAGCGGGCGAGCCTTGAGCTTGGCACCGTCGAGATCTCTGATGAGTACCCCGAGATCTGTCGTCACTTCTTCGTCAAGAATGACTTCACGACCACCCTCCAGGGAGTCGTCAAGGTTTCTGATGGGACTCCAGTCGTCAGCGAGATGGTGACCCGTGGCGGCCGAGAAGACATCGAGGAGGCCTATGAGGCTCACTGGGTGAAGGCCGAGAGTGTCGAGGTCCCCAAGGCGGAGTTTCTCGATGTCATTCTGTACTCGCGTGAGCATCTTCGGCACGAGGGCATTGTCATCGACGGAGACTGGGGAGTGGTCACAGTCCTCGGAGTGCCAACCTGTGAGCAGACTCCGCCGACTCGCGTGACGCTTGAGCGCAACAGCGTGGGCACGGATGCTGGCGGAAATGGCATTGAGGCTACGGCTTCCATGCTCTCCAAGTCCGACACCTACTGGTATCCGACTGGAACGTGGATCAACGTCAAGTAGATCTCGCGTGCGTGTTGATTGGCGGCGTCCTTCGGGGCGCTGCCTTTCATCAACTTTTGATGTCGCATTTTGCGACAATATATTTATTGCGACAATATATTCATTTCACATATTTGTTTTTTGTATGCTATCTCAAGGTGGCAATCAAGCCAACCTACCTTGGAGGCTTTCACATGAAAGCACTGACTCTCGCCCTTCCTATGAAGGGTGATTACGCCCGTTGGGGTGCGCCGGAGGCTCTTCGCGAGTTTCTCCAGAACGCACGTGACGCTCACACCGATGGACATGCTATGTCTGTCAGTTTTGACGATGACACTGATACCATGGTCATCTTCAATGATGGCTCTACCATCAGCCGAGAGGCTGGACTTGTTCTCGGCTCGACTACGAAGCGCGATGATGCTTCGAAGATCGGCTACTGGGGCGAGGGTGGCAAGCTGGCCGCCGGAACCCTGCTCTCTCTCGGATTGACCACCGAGATCAACAATGGCCTCGGTGAGCTTTGGACTTTTCGTCTGGAGCACAACGATGACTTTGGCACCGAGATGCTTCATGTTCATATCGTGGACACGGATGTTCGTGATGGAGTTCGGATCAAGGTCGCCGGCCTTGACAAGGCTGACTATGCGATTGCAGTCGAGCGTTGTCGTTGGCTGAACGATGATGCGGACGCCGATGTGTACGCCTCATCGCTGAAGGGTTCGATGCTGAAGGGTGAGGCTAACGCTGGCAAGCTCTTCGTCAAGGGCATATGGGTGTGCGAGCTTCCCGATGGCCCATGGACTTTCGGATACGACTTGAACGATATCAATCTGGATCGTGACCGTCGCATCGCTGACCCATGGACGCTCAAGCGCAAGATTCGAGAAGTGATTTCTTGCGCTGCATCTGACGGGACGCTCTCTGCTGATGAGCTTTGGCACATCTTCAAGGGCGAGTCTGCTGAAGCTCAGAACTTCAACAACCCGTACATTGATTCGAACGCGGTTCACGATGCCGTCTTCGCTGCATTCGTCAGCGAGCATGGTGAGGATGCTCGTCCGGTGTCCACTGGCGCGGAGCTTGAGAAGGCTCGGCAGTGTGGCCTCAGGCCAATCGTTGTCACTCCTGCGCAGAAAGTTGTGCTTGAAGCGAAGATGGGCAAGCTCTCGGATGCACTTGCGGAACGCTCCTTTGCTGTTCAGGAGTACTTGAGTGATGACGATCTCGATGAGATTGAACTCAAGAATCTGAACCTTGTGAAGAAGCTCATTCGCATGGTCGAGCCTTGGGCCGCAGACGTTGTCCGGCCTGTGAGCTTCTACGGAAGCAACATTCTCGGACGCTACTCGATGGACAGCGAGGGTGATGTGACGATTCAGATGAGTCGCACAAGCCTCATGAAGAAGAGCCGGGCGATCTCGACGCTCGTTCATGAGGCTGCTCACAAGTACGGTGATGACGGTACTGCTGAGCATCGGGCCGCTGAGGAGCGCATCTTCGGTGATATCATCGCGGAGCTGATTTGAGCCAACCTGTGGCGGGGTCCCTTCGGGGACCCCGCTGCACCCGTATATACTGTCGCATTTTGCGACAATATAAAATGCGACAATATATTTATATAGCATATTTGTTTTTTCTATGGTATGCTATGATGAACCTAAATCGCATGGAGGTACTTATGCGTATTCCACTGGACTCTGTTCCAGATTGTATTCTTTCTTTAGTTCGTCGCATTGTTTCTGCTGGTGGGCAAGCTATGCTTGTCGGTGGTGCAGTGATCGACATGGTTCAGGGACGCACGCCCAAAGATTGGGATCTTGAGGTGTTTCGCCTGAGCTATGATGACCTGGCGGCGTTGCTTTCTGACTTGAACCCAAAGCTGGTTGGTCAATCTTTTGGCATTATCAAGATCAATGTTTCTGGTCTTGATATCGATCTCAATGTTCCGAGGACTGACAACAAGGTTGGTATTGGTCACAAAGGGTTCGAGGTTATGATGGACCCCACCATGACAGTCGAAGAAGCTGCTCGTCGCCGGGACTTCACCATCAATGCTCTCGCTATGGACATGTCTACGGGTGAGGTTATCGACCCGTATGGTGGACTCGATGACTTGCACGCGGGCATCCTTCGCGCAACAGACGCAGACTTGTTTGTGCAAGATCCTTTGCGTGCGCTCAGAGCCATGCAGTTGCTTGCACGCAAGGCCAAGACTGTAGATTCGGGCACCATGCAGTTGATTCGTGGCATGGTTGATTCGTTTCCAGAGCTTGCATCTGAGCGTGTGCATGAGGAGTGGCGCAAGCTGCTACTCAAGGCTGAGCGCCCGAGTGTTGGTCTGGAGTTCCTTCGGGAGTCCGGCTGGCTGGTTCACTTCCCAGAGCTTCAAGCACTGATTGGATGTGAGCAGAATCCTGAGTGGCATCCAGAAGGTGACGTTTGGATTCATTCCTGCCACACAGTCGATTCGGCTGCATGGGTTCGGGACCAAGATGTTCTCCCGGAGGGTTGGACTGAGGCATTCATGTTTGGAACCATGTGTCACGATCTTGGAAAGCCTGATGTGACAATCACGCCAGAAATGGTCGCAAATGATGAGGCCCCCAAGGAACGTCTGTGGACGGCATGGGGTCATGATCGAGCGGGCATGCCTCACGGTGAGAGCTTTCTTCGTCGCATGACGAACAACAAGAGGCTCATTGAGAAGACCACCACGATTATCGGGGAGCACATGCAACCCTTCAATCTGTGGCAAGGTGAGGCGAGAATGTCTGCCTACAAGCGACTTCACAATCGTATTCGCTTAGATGTTCTTGGCTGGGTATGTCGGTGTGATTCTTGCGGAGGCCCGGATGTGAGCATCGGTGACCCTGATCTGGAGCATGAAACCAGCACAGCATGCTGGGATCGCTTCAGCGAGATTGGCCCTGAGCCAGTCCAGGCAATCCTGATGGGACGGCATCTGGTTGGTGCGGGCATCAAGCCCGGCCCTACGTTCAAAGTCCGGCTGGATGCTGCGTACGAACAACAGATGGATGGAGTTGAGGATATCGACACTCTCTTGAAGGTTGCTCTCGCGGCCGTGTAGGCAAGTCAAGTACAAAGCGGCACCCTTTCGGGTGCCGCTTTTTGCGTTTATAGTGTCGCACTTGCGACAATATAATATATGCGACAATATAATGATTTCATATATTTGTTTTTCATATACTATTTATATGTGTAGACAATCTCGTCTGCACTTTGGAGGTTATACCTTATGACCAAGCGTCTTATCATTATCCGCGCCCTTCCCGGCGCTGGCAAGAGCACTCTTGCTGAACTTATTGGCTCTGCAGATCTTAGTGGCAGCGTCATCTGCACCACTGATGACTTTCCGGGCCTGTACACTCGCGACGAAGACATGGGTCTCGTCTTCAACGGCATGCATTTCGATGAGAATGATGTTCCGATGATCGTAAAGGCTCACGAGTGGAACCAGCGGCTTGTTGAGGTTGCGATGGAGACCAGTGCCTATCACACTGTCATCGTTCCCAACACCAATGTCATGCGCTGGGAGTTCCAGGCCTATCTTGATTTGGCCGAGACCTACAGCTATCAGGTCACCGTCATCTCTCTCTTCGATGGTGGTTGCACCGACGAGGAGCTTTTGTGCAGGAACACGCATGGCGTTCCACTTCAGGCCATCCAGCGCATGCGTGAAGGCTTCGAGCATGATTGGAAGAATGCCGATCCTCGCAACCCACGCGAGCGTGGGTGATAGACAGTCAAACGCGGGACCCTTTGGGGTCCCGCCCTACCCAAACAAGGAGGCCAAGATGGCCAAAGCAAAGTCAAAGCCTGTGGTTGCATCCAAGGACAAGGATGCTCCCATGGTGATCAATATTCGAGATTCTCGCTCGAAGCAGAACGAGGCAGCCCGTGCAGCGGGAGCGAGAAAGACAACTCGTGGTCATCGCAGAAAGGAGCGCGCACGAAATGAACTGATGGGGTTCACTCGCAAAAAGAAGCACAAGGGTCAGGGCGGCGAATAGCCGCCCGACCCTGCCTCGGAGCATTTGTTGTCGCATATGCGACAATATAATATTTGCGACAATATAATATATACCATATATTTGTTTTTCATATGCTATATATATACATCTGATAACATTGTCAGATTCACACTTGGAGAACACATGGATACTCATGTTTATTTACTTCAGGCCTTTGGCATTGAAGCAACCCCGGAAGATGTTGAGTCGATTCTCGATCTCAGCAATATCGAAGATAGTGCCATTCCTGCTCTTGAGTCCGAAGCTGCTGAGATTCGCTCTCAGCTTGCCGATGTTGAGGCACAGCTTGAAGGCTGGAGAAAGGTAGCGGCGCAGGCTCGTGCCAAGATTGGAGAGCTGAAGAGCAGCGTTTCTCGTTCCAGCGGCCTTCCCGTCGAGAGCAATGAGCATCGCTCCAGAGCAGGAGCCACCCTCTACTACCTTCGACAGCGTGCTACGGTAGAGCCGGTTCATCGCGGAGAGGTCACGCAGTATGTCTACGGCAACCGCGATGACTCCAGCATGTCTCGCCTTTCGCTCATCCTTTGCACGCTCAAGCGCAAGGGTCTTGTGAGAAACGGACCTCGCGGCTACTGGTTCCCACTGTAGTCCATTCACACAGGCCTGGGCATGCCTTCTAACTGCCCTTCTTTTACACCCATACATGGAGATACAAGTATGGCAACAGACGAAAAAAATGCCTTTCTTACGATGCTGCTGAATGAGGTTTCTACTTCGATGGCAGAAACAAGCGGCAAGGGAATGGCTCGCTCGGATGCACTTGCTCAAGACAAGTGTGCCCGTTGCAGTGGCGATGCATCTGACTTCCGGGATGATGCGTCAAGGCGAGAGTACTCTTTGACAGCATGGTGTCAGGGATGTCAGGATGATTTTTTTGGCGCATAGCCAGTAACCACGGGGGAGGGGGTGACCCCTCCCCCTCTTTGGAGGCCATATAATGGCAAAGCGACTTTTTGAACACAATGACGCATGGGAGTCTGTAGCCTCTCGATGTGCAAACGAGATCACGATTGTTTTGAAAGAGGTCTTGGGCAAGCTTGAGGCTGAGCTTGAAGACACCGTTGACTTGCGCGACTTTCACTATGTTGCGAATCACGCTATTGGCGGGTTTGTCTCTGATCTGTCAATCACGCGTAGGCTCGGGAGTGGTGATGAGCAGCCTCGTGAGATCATGAAGCACTACCCAAGGCTTTCATCATCGGATAGCTATAGTCACAACTGGTATTGTGAGGCTAGCCCATCAAGCCATTGTGCTTACGATGACGAGACTGATCCGATGAATGATCAATGCATTTATTGCGGGGACCCTTACGAGAGAAAGTGACCTAAGGACCTGAGCAAGTCATGGAAACTGCTCATTCTTTGTCGCATATGCGACAATATATAATTATATATCTGCGACAATATATATGTGTTTGCACATTTGTTCTTTGCATGCTATGTATGGGTGGCAATAAAGCCGTAACCCTGGAGTGAGCCTATGAGCTTCTACCGTTCTTCGCAGTCTATCATTGATGATATGAACTACTACAACGATCCCCGCACACGTGCTGCGCGTGAAGGCCAGTGGTGGGACACTTTTGACGATCGGAACATGACCGCAACGAAAGAGCTGACCATCTATGATGATGAAACGGATGAGGAGACTGTTGAGGACTTCACCTTCAACATTCGTTTCGAGGTCTGCAGTCTTTGCAACGGAAAGGGATCTCATGTCAATCCCAGCATTGATAGTGGCGGCCTGTCTCAGGATGACTTTGATTACGATCCTGACTTCGAAGAGGACTACCACTCTGGCCGTCATGATGTTTCCTGTAACCAATGCAATGGGAAGCGGGTCGTTCCTGTCATCGACGATCGCAGCCTCACTGACGATCAGAAGCGTGCGCTCAAGATCATGGAGGAGTACGCAGAGGATGAGCGTAGGCATCACGCCGAAGTGATGTCTGAGATGAGAATGGGCTGTTAGTCCACACGTATAGACCTGGGCATGTCTTCTAACTGCCCATCCCAACCCACATGCATATGGAGTGCATATGAATAGACTGGAAGCCCTGAGTAAGTTGAAGGACACGCGGAAGCTCAGAACTGATATGCTTGAGCCGCTGGGTGTGACCTTTGAGCAGTTTCTTAGGTTCGCACAACTGAACACCAAAACCGCAGAGAAGGCAATTGATCTTCTCATCAACCGTACAGAAAAGGAAATGTCATGAAGATCATTCAGCCTAGAGAATATAGAACTATCGTGACTTGCACGCTCATGTTTGAAAGCTACCATTTCGATTGTGATGAGGGTGGAGTCGTAGACGAATCCAAGCTTCCACCGCTTGCACTTGAGAACTATCGCAAGTGCATTGCGAGCGACGAGAAGGGCAGATTTGAGCGCTATGAGCGTGGCCATAGTGAGCCTGCCATTGGCAAGTGCTCATGTGGCCGAGAGGTCACCCTCGCCAACTTCACCAATACCTGTGGGTGTGGTGCTGACTACAACTCAGGCGGGCAGATGCTGGCCTGCCGTAGCCAGTGGGGTGAGGAGACCGGAGAACACTGGACGGACTGTTACTAGTCCACTTACAGACCTGAGCATGTCTTTAAACTGCTCATTTTACTGTCGCAAAATGCGACAATATATGTGTGCGACAATATATTCATTTCAGATATTTGTCTTTTGTTTGCTATTCTATAATATCAAACAATCATGTTTGATGTTTCTATTGGAGGTGTACCATCACCCAACTAACTGATCACGCAAGCGCCGCGCCCAAAGGCGGCTTCATCCACATTCGCACCTATGAGTCAAAGACCAGTGGCGAGATTGCTCATCACACGATCAACGGCTCGGTATCTTGGGAGAACATCCTTTTCCGGGCGATGGAAGCCCTTACTCTTGTCAAGGCGGAGGATATTGCTGCCGATTGCAAGGCTTGCAACGGAGACATTGATCTCGCTCGGAAGGCTCTTGGCGAGGTCAAGGCTTCTTTCTTGAAGTCCTACAATAGAATCCAGAACGACCAGGATTCTACGGCAAACTATGAGTATCTTGCTCCTGGTATCGCCACCCTGCCCAATGATGATACCTTCTACATCTGGGGCCTGTGTATGCACAAGGAGGTGGTCACTCCTGGCGCGTACAAGAAGGTGAACAGCCGTCCGAAAACGCTTGTCAAGCGGTACATCGAAAGGCTCACGCCTGCGAGCAAGTTCCGGCGCTTCAAGCTGACGCCTGGCACGTATGACTACGTGTCTATCAACGGTGACAGGGTTTAGTCACATAGACCTGCCGCACACCCGCCTGGGTGTGCGGCCACCTTGCCGGTGATATTTTGTCGCAGATCTGCGACAATAAATTTAAGAGAGTACATTTATTTTTCTAATGCTATATCAATATGTAACAATACTGTTACTCATTACCCCTTTACGGAGGATGCAGTTATGGCTGCTTATGCACAGAAGCGCGGAGATAAGAAGAACTTCGCATGGAAGATGGTTGATACCCTTATCGCTGACATTGCTCAGCTTACAGATGATGCGAAAGCATCTGAAACCTTTCAAAGCTGGCTCAAGGTACAGTCTGCTTTTCACCATTACTCATGGTACAACTCGATCCTGATCATGATTCAGGCACAGAAGCATGGGTTCACATCGACTCGCGTTGCTGGTGCTGGAGCGTGGAAGAAGCTTGGCCGGACCGTGGACCGTGACAACTTCAAAAGAAAGAAGCTCTGGATTCTCGCTCCGATCTTTCGGTCCTTCGATCCTCCGCAGGTGGGGAGTGACGGTAAAGAGCGGAAGCAGCTTGGCGGATTTCGAAACGTGTACGTGTTCGATGTCAGCCAGACAACGGGTGAGGATCTTCCGGAACTTGAGTGGCGCCAGAAGGGTGACGATGACGGACTCTGTGAGGCGCTTGAGGCCGAGTACGAGCGCAGGGGTATCAAGCTTGAATATGTCGATGGCTTGGGCGGTGCAAACGGAACGTCCTCAGGTGGGCACGTTCGCATCCTTGAATCTCTGACTGGGCAAGAGCGGGCTGGAACCCTTGCTCATGAGCTTGCACACGAGATTCTTCACTGGGCGCCCGGCGGCGGCCGCCCGACTGAGCCGGGATGGTACGAAAACCACTCTCGCTCGACGAAGGAGATCGAGGCGGAGAGCACTTCGGCTGTCATCATGGGCGCGTGGGGTCTCGACTACTCGCCCTCAGCAATGTATCTTGCATGCTGGAAGGGTGACAGCAAAAAGGTAAAGGAGTCCATGAAGTCCATCCAGAGGGCGTCAAAGGATATTCTCTCCCACATCATGAAGTAGGAGGCGCAACGGAAGAGGGTGGCGAAAGCCACCCTCTTCCCATTCATGCACATATATTTTGTCGCAGATTTGCGACAATATTTTTATCAAACATATTTGTCCTTAGTATACTATGTATTGAATGTGGGTCCATAGCTCAACGGGTAGAGCAACGGACTTTTAATCCGTAGGTTCAGGGTTCGAGTCCCTGTGGACCCACCATTTACACGAAGGAGGTTGCTATGACTATTTTTTACGCTGGTGATACACATGGACGTATCAATCACATCGCCAATATTGATCGACTCGCGTCCGAGGCGGGAGTTACCTATGTTGTTCAGGTTGGTGATTTTGGCATTCGCTGGCCTGGTGGACATTGCCCGGTCTTTAGGTACTTCGAGAAGCGTGCTCGAAAGAACAGGCCTGGTCCAACTTGGATCACTTGTGGCGGCAATCATGATAACTGGGATAAGTGGAACGAGCTTTCTGCGGAACAGGGTCACCCTGGCCTTGTCGAACTTGCTCCGGGATGCTTTTTCGCTCAGCGTGGCTCGGTTCACGTGCTCGATGGCGTAAAGCATATTTTTTGCGGCGGAGCTGAAAGCACGGATCGGCACATACGAGCAGTTGGTGTTGATTGGTGGGCTGCAGAGACACCCACGTATGCTGAGTTTACTCTGTTCATGGATAGGCTCGAGTCTGAGAAGCCTGACGTGGTTATCACGCATGATGCGCCTATACGCGTACCAATCAAGAGGACACAGCGTCATAGCAATCCTACGCCTACAAACCTTGAAAACATAATCAAGCTCTCTGGGCACAAACCAAAGGTTTGGTATTATGGGCATCATCACACTATGGATGAGATTGAGGTTGATGGTGTTTTGTTTAGTTGCTGTGGGCTTCATGGTGAGTACAAGATCGGCTAAACTGGAGGGGTGACTTTCGTCACCCCTCCTTATGCGACAATATATTTGATTTAGACTATTCATTATTTAGATGCTATTTGTAGGTGGCACTAAAGCCTACACACACGGAGTAACTATGTTTATCGACGCCAATGAAATCATCAAGCTCATCGAAGCTGCGAAGGACTGTCAAGAGAGGCTGCCAGAGGATGAGCAGTGGCTTCACTTTAGCGACGTTGAGGGTTTTCTTCAAAAGCTGATCGATGATGAGGCTGAGCGCCTTGATCAGATGGCGAAGGAGTTTGTGTCCTGGGAGCAAACTAAGCAAGATGAGGCTGAGGCTGCTGCCAATGAAATGATGGAGGCTGGAGCTGCCGTCATGGATTGGGCGCAGCAAGAAAAGCTGATGGATGATGAAACTCGAAAGATTCAGGACTGGCCCGGCGCAGTCTAGTCGCTCTCCGCCCCCTTCGGGGGGCCTTTGCGACAATAAATCTTCTCCAGCATATTTATCTTTTTCGTGCTATTTATAGGTGTCGGGAAGGAAAACAGCCGTCACCCGATGCGGCACACAACCATAAAGGACAGATAAAATGGCTAATATTTTCATTGACGAGACTACCGAGGATGTTGTTGATACCATCAAGCAGACCATGAGTGTGAAGATGGACGATGACGGCACCCCCTCTGTATCATTTGCTACCAACCGAGGCAAGGGTTCGGGCGCACAAGCGTTGCCTGTGGATGAGTTTGACGAGTACGTTGCGGCGCTGGAAGAAGTTGTCGAGAATGGAATCCAAGAGATTCCAGACTGCGATCTTTCTCCAGCGGAGATGGTTCGGGATACGATCCGCAACATTGACGGGATGATCACATTCCGGGTTCGTGGTGGAAAGGGCAGCAAGCCCGCCAAGATTCCGGCAGATCGATTCTCCGAGGTCGTTGGGCTCCTGCGCTCTACCGTGAAGTTGGTCGAGACTGCCGCAGATTCTCTGTCCGATGATGTGGACGAGTACGAGGATGATGGAGAGTAGGTAATCTCTGGCGGGTAGGGTTTCCCCTACCCGCCTCTCCATCTGGACTGTGCATGTGGATGCCCACATGCGACAATAAAAGTGCGACATAATGTCGCAAATGTGCGACAATATATCTTTGTTTAGATATTTATTTTTTACGCACTATCTCTACATGGGACAAACAGACTCTAAACCACAAGGAGGTATGGCTGAGTATCCGTGAAATCAATCACGAGTTCAGACAGGAGGTGATCTATCTCATTCAATAACAGAGAAGATCGAAGAATGGCATTCGGGCTTGCCCGAGATATGCTACGGAAGCGTGACGCAACACCGGAAATGATTGAATACGTTCTTTCTATTCTTCCGGTGGATGGGTATAAAGCCCAGGGTTTGCGCTTGCGCCTGCGGCGAAAGTTGCAGGGTCTTTCCATTAGATGGGAAGATATGTAAGTCCCCAGGGGCCCCTCATTTTGGGGGGCCCCTTTTACACACAAGGTAGAGGATGATATGAGAAAACTTTGGATTCGCCCCGTTCACGACAAGAAGACTGACCGCCTTATGTCCATAGCCGTATGCACGACAAAGCATGAGGTTCTTGTGGATGAGCAGATTCTTGAACATTTTGCTCTCACTATTACTGGTGGAGAGGTTCGAGACAGCTATCCCGATCATACTTTGGTTTGGGGTCCACCTATCGTTGCACTCACATAAGTGTGCAGGCCGCTCCTTCGGGGGCGGCCTTTGCGACAATAAATTTGTGCTCGCACATTTGTCTTTATGGTGCTATATGTTTGTAGATCGAGAGAAGCATGCAGCCCCGGGCACGCAGCGACCTCGACCTCGCCCCTCCCGTGGGGTAGTTACGGAAACCGGGTGCCCGTCAGCGGGGCATGGTGACAGCTGGCGCAGGCAACGTAAGTCGTTGCACGGATGGTAGGGCTGGCAAAGCAAACTGGCGTTAGCCGAGGTTGTCACGGACACTGGTGGATGCATACACCTTTCGCTCCAATGGACGCTCCTTGAGGCTTTTCGTTTTGCAAACGAGCCGCGCTGGTCCTACCATCCATTTTTCCAACCCCACAACCAATCTGGAGAAAATATGTATAATATCTCTATCGACTTCGAGGGCCACAAGGTATCTGGCTGGGCCGACCTCTGCGGCCCCTATGCTGAATGTGAAGGCTCCGAGGTTACTTCGGTAACGCCGGCAAATAACGATGAGGATTTTCGAGATAGAGCCCTGTCCGCCGTGGAAGCCGCAGCCTACAAGCAGCACCAGGCGGCTTTCTCTGGCCATAGTCGTGATGATGATTATGACTATGAAGACACGTACACGGATTATTGTTCTTCGCGTGGCGGCGACTACTGGCAAGACCCCGAGTCTGGTGAGTACCGCTGCGGATAGGATGATCGCGCCCTCCCTTCGGGGAGGGACTTGCGACAATATAATTGCGACACTATGTCGCATACGCGCGACAATAAAATTTCTATAGGATATTTATTATGTTTGTGTCTCTTTATAATATTTGTACCTAATGCGCTATGAATAGGTGCAATCATGCATGTGAATATACTTTAGGAGGTATGGATATGAGTTTGTATCGTGTTTCTGGCACTTGGACTAATAGCTTAGAAGAACGAAGAGAAGCTATTGTTTCTAGACTAAAAGCTAGGATTAGAATAGAGGCTGAAAAGAATGATAGAGAGAAGTTATTGGAGCAAAAAAATGCAACCAACCAGTAGCTACTATCTATTATCTATTTTAGAAGCAGCTTGGAAGTTGAATGATGATTTATCTTTGACTCAATTAGTGCACAATGCGGCATCAAGGGTCGGGGTTGAATCCCATGACATTTCTGACTGTGACGATAAACAATTAGCGGAAGGCCTCCATAAAATGATCATCGAATATAATTTCTAGAAATTGTGCATACGTGGGTGTGGTGTGTTTTTCTATTGACACGCCATGCCCCTACGCGTATTATATATAGGTTATGTGCGACAATATTTTAATTAAACCTTGAATACGTCCGTGTCGTCAGGTCTAAGCACCTCGACTTTAATATACGTATGTGTGTCTGGATCATACTTAAGTCTAAATTTTGAGAAGTAATTTATCATTCCCTCTTTGCTGTTTAGTTTTTTTCGCATTTCCTTTTGATTCTTTGACTCTTTAATAAACTTTTCCATTCTCTGAACAGCAATCTTATTTCTTTTTAGCTGACGTTTTTTATTATAAATTGCTTCACCAAAAGTTATTAAGCCTAGAACGCAAGAGAACCCTATGATAAACATTATAAATTGATAATCCATATTATCTCCTTTTAATGAAAGCATTATACTTATCTTTTTAAACTGCGACAATAAATATTTTTTGAAGATTTATCTTTTTCATGCTATCTTGTCGTAGATGGCAACCTCGCCATCCAATCAAGCCGAGAGGACAGAACAATGGCTAACATTTTTATTGACGAAACCACGGAAGATGTGGTGGACACTATCAAGCAGACCATGAGCGTCAAGCTGGATGACGATTCGGGGCAGCCCACCGTCAGCTTTGCGACCAACCGGGGCAAGGGTTCTGGTGCCCAGCAGATCTCCACCGATGATTTTGATGAGTACGTTGCTGCTCTTGAGGAAGTTGTGGATAACGGTCTGCCAGAGCAGGTTCAGTGGGAAATGTCCCCTGCCGATATGGTTCGGGATACCATTCGGAACGTGGATGGTATGATCACCTTCCGTGTTCGGAACGGGAAAGGCTCCAAGCCTGCCAAGATCCCCTCTGACCGCTTCTCTGAAGTGGTTGCCCTTCTCCGCTCCACTGTTTCCCTTGTGGAAACGGCTGCTGGCTCCCTCTCTGACTCCAATGAGTCGGCTGAGGAGTAAACCTAAAATGACCCGAGGCAAGTCATAAAACTGCCTCGCTCCCTGTGTGTTGTGTGTGCACCTGGCCATGTGTCTAAACTGGCCGCCCTTTTGCGACAATATAATTTATTTGGAGTTACGTATGCATATAAAAAGTATATATGATAGATTTGGAAAGTTCATTGCAGAGCGAGTTGATGAAGGACCTAAGGTGGTTATCTATGCTATGGATGGTTCGTACTTAGGTGAGTATGTAAAAGAGGATGATTCAACCTATAATAAGTATGGAGCCTTCATGGGTAATGGTGATCTTACAACAACTCTCATTAAGCAGTTTTAAACTGCGACAATAAAACTGCAGCTGGCGCTTTGCGCCCTGCGACAATATAGTTGGTATCGGATATTTATTTTTTTCAGATGGTCCTAATCATATCCATTATTCGTGTGCTATGATTATGGGTAAGCACAACAGAGCAAGCCATAGGAGGCCCAAATGATTGAGGTTACTTGTAATATCGGAACAGACGATCATCCAAAGTGGGGAGTGTACCGTTATATAAACGATGATGATAAAAAGTATTGGTTAGGCGTATGTCCACTTGAGGGCGCACACTTTATCCGTAACACCGTAACTCCAACGGTCCATTGGACTACTCTAAGGAAAGCCGCTATTGAGGATGGTGTTGATCCAGCTTCTTTTATGGCAAAGAAAGCTGAAAAGAAAGCATCTTCACCTCGACAACGTAAAGCTAAAAAGAATCCTGGTATCTCTATCTTCTAATCCCTTATTATAAAGGAAACTAAAATGACCCGTAGTAAAAACATTGATGATGCAGTCCAAGCCTTTCTTGACAATGGGGGTGAAGTTACGCTGCTAAAGTATGCAGACCAAAAGATGCAAAACAAGTCCAGACGCATAGACTTTCATAAAGACAAAGCCCTGAATGGATCTGAAAAGTCAAAAGACTTTCTTGAGCGCGAACATACACGCGAACAGGGCATGATCTTTTCTCGCACAGAAAGACTGAAGCAATAACCGAAACACCGCTGGCAGACCGGATATAGTCTGCCATTTTCTTTGGAGTTTTATTATGAAAGTTACAGTTACTTTTGATCCGCAAGATAGAAAAGAGGTTGCAGATACCCTCTATCTTGTTTCACCAAACACTGCAAATATGAATAGGACTGATCTTGCAAAGATTATTCGGTCTTATGCTGTGCAGATTAGGGATGGTGAAAAGACCCATTCCTTGAAAGATGTTTTTTCCTTTGTTGACTCTCTAAATGTTATCGGGAGATAATATGTCTGATCTATTCAATAGTCCTGATGCCATTGTTGTTTTGAATGATGGTGAAACATATACTGGTATGAGCGGATGTTACGTTTACCTTCTCGATGACTCTATCTCTGATAGTGATTATGATATATCTACGTTTGCACAGGAAGTAGTTGATAAGCCTGGAGTGCAGATTCTTTCTATTGAAAGGTTGGTAGAGTTTTATCTTGCCTTTCAAAGTATGCACGCACATGCTTATAATGTGCTTGTTGATATTGAGCCAGAAACAGACCCGACTGATGTGGGTGGTATGCCCGAGATTGATGAATCCTATAACCTTGATGATACAAATACAGGAGAATGGTAATGAGAAACGATCAAGTTGTTCGGCTATGGCTGAATGGTGGAATGAGTACCACTGCAAGCACTCCTAATGGCAACCTTTCAACTCGTAACGGAAGGCTGTATTCATATAACCTAATGATTGGTGACCGTATGGGTAATCAGGTTAGGATCTGGGACTACACTTCAAGTGGTAGTTATTATTCTCAAACCACCTCATGTCATGTAGGTCTTGCATTGAGATATGCAGGTAGCCCCACTCTAATGAATCCAAACTATGATGCTATGATTTATGATAGCTCTATTGGAGCAGATAGAAAGTGGTGTGCGACAAGGCAAGCATATGAATAATCAAATATTTTCTCCATGGCCTCCGCCTCCATTTATGCGTTGTCCTGATGATGACACACACAAGCATTTTATTACAGGTGCTGTGATATGCCAAGACTGGCTTGTGGATGGAAGCGGAAACTTTATTGAAGTTGCTGATGAATGTACACAAGTTTTTCATAAACCAAGCACTGAAAATGAGTGGTCGTGCGCAGACTGTGGAGCGGTAGGAGTAGATAATGTGGCAACTTGAAGCAATATTTTTAATCTTTGCTGGCTTTTTAGCTTGCGAACTAATCTATCGAGTGATATTATGAGTTGGGATAACGTACCAGATGATTGGGGTCAATACTATTATAAGTGTGGCTGCCACGCTTCAGAAGGTGGCTGCTCATGCCCAGAGGGTCAGTATGAAGATGCAGAAAGAAAGTGGCTTCATGACTCGGGTTATGAGATTGAAGATGGAACGTGGTTCAAGAGGATTGGATTCTCAAGGCATACATGCAGAAGGGATCACAAGAACGGGAGAATCAAAAAGGGTGATCGGTATAGGCTAAAGACTTATCGCTGCATTGATGATGAAACTGGTGAAGGCTGGATTAGTAAAAGCATAACAAGGATTCTATAATGTATAAAGTAACCGGCGTAACTGTTCACGGCAAACGATTCAAGATTGAAACAAACAGCCGTATGCACGCATTTGGAATCAATCTTTGGAGCGGGTCTGTATGGCGCCTTCAGGAGAATGACAAGTGGAAGCTCCTAAGGAGAGTGTATAATGGATGATACAGAGTATTCGTTGACAGAGGGTGCGTATGTATCTTATTGGTATCAGGGACAAAACTATGCTCTTGTAAAGAGCGTTGATACCTATGGGATTATCCTCAGGATCTATAAGATTATTGCAGATAAGAATGATCCAGGTGATTATGAGCCAGAGTATAGCGCCGGTGATACTGCATTCTTTACATGGATGGCATGTCCTAATCTAAAGTTTGGAAAAGCATCCGTTGAGCAAGAAGTATCTTATGCTTCCTATACGTAAAAAACTCATAAACTTTTATGAGTTTATTTTGAATCATATGCCGGGCTCTGAACTAAGAAGGTGTAGAGCCTCATCTGGTAGAGATACTAATTGTATTAGACACCTAAATCATTGGGGCCGCCATGAAGATGCGTGGTTCTATAAATGGAGAGAGTGAGTTATGGCAAAGTTAAAAGTAATAGCTGCAACAGATACATGCCCCGTATGTGGCGGCGAGGATATCAAGTCAGAAGGCGTAGCATCAGATGAACACTGCCAACAGGTCGAGGAAGTGTACGAGCTAAGCTCTTGTGTCTGCGGACTCGCGTGGATTAGCCGTGCCACCGTTACTTGGTACGAGACAGAGATAACCAAAGGAGGTTGGCAATGACAACTCGTAGACAGTTTTTTGCTCGCCTTAAGAAGCTTGGTTATTCCAAGTCTAATCTTCAGATGACCCGCATTGGGCTTACCTATGTAAAGGATGATGATGAGCATGGCAGGGTAACCGTCACTGTTCCTAAGCATCATGAGGGAACCTTTACTATCATGGGCGATGTTCCTTATAGTGGGATTTTTGTTGAGAATACCGGAAGGCAACTTAATTGGGGCACTCCAGTAACCCCAGGTGATCTTGGGCTAAACAACATGCTTGAGGTTTGCCTTGGATTGTGCAAAGAAGAAATTGTATTTAATAAGCCAAATACAGTATAATGCGGCTATGGAGGGGGCATGGACACAAGAGACCTTTGGGAAAATCAAGTAGATATATTAACTAATCATTGTCGAGTACTAACCGATCAGGTTGATCAGCTTGAAGAAAGATTAGCTTTTTTTGAAAACACCGTACTAACTTTGGTCAAAGCACTGGTTAAGGGTGGCGTTATCGTTCCAGACGAAGATGGGACACATTCATTTGAGGATAATTAAATGTATATTGGTCACAAAGTAACCATTCAAAGCAAGTATAGTCACGCAACGCAAGAAGAAACAGAAGAGATTGAAGGCATTGTCGTTGATGTAAACAGAGATCACTATGGTAATCTCAACACTTTGTACGTCATGTCTGTTTCGAATAATGGCATGGGATATATTCATTCTGCTCCCTTGCAGGATATTGTTTTCCATGACGGACAAAAGGTCTTGAAGGATATGAAAACCCCTTATGAGCAGATGATCAATCAAACTCTTGGGATGATGCTTTCTGGCGGAAGACCTCCGATGGAAGTTTGATGTTTGAATTAATCTTTATTCTTGGCGGTCTTTTTGTGGCCGCACATGCTATCAATATAATCTCTGAAGAGCTTTATTGGAAGTGGGTTGATTGGCGCTCAAAAAATAAGTAAGAGCTGCGACAATATATTTATTTCGCCCAACTAAGCCTGCTGCGACAATATATATTAGTTGGGCTTTATGATATTTGCTTTTAGTGTGCCATCGTAGAGTATCCAATAACCCATCTGCTATGGAATAAAATGTTTAGACCTGATATCAAAGCGATGTTTGTTCGACTGAACAATGAGCACTTCAATGGTGAGATTCCAGAGATTACTGTTGTGTGGAATACTCGCATGACTACAACTGCTGGTTACTGCCGATATAAAAGAAGCAGGGTGCTGGCTCTAATGGGAAATAATCAAGAGCTTACGGTAACTAAGATTGACATGTCTGATAAGCTATTTAGGCATCTTGATTATGATCTGGAAAAGATTGAGCGTACTATGATTCATGAAATGGTTCACGCCTATCTTGTTCATAAGTATAACGAGAAGGGTCATACTGCACGATTCCAGCGAATGATGACTAACATTACTGGTGAGTATAAGAATCATCGCTGTCATAACTATGATACTGTTGGTATCAAGCGGAAGCAAGAAAAGAAAGTCAAGTGGACTTGCTCCGGTTGTGATGCTAATGGTTGGAAAGTCCGTATGCCAAAGAGACCTTTTGGACACATTTGCCGAGGCTGTAGAAGTCCCGTAACATTTGTGGACATGAGCAATAAAGCCTCTTCCAATATCTTTCCCCCAAAGTTCTGAGAGAATAAAATGGATTCTTGTATAAACCATTGGCCTTCAACGCAACTGTGTATGGAGTGCAAACATGGTGCGTTCATAAATGATGAGGATTTACCGGGGTCAACATATGCCTGTCTAATAAATATAGACCTTGGCCCGTGTGAGTCTGTGTGTGATGATCAAGTGCTAAAGAAAGATGATGACGAGGAACGGTTCCTCGCCAATGACCCTATTGAATGGTAAAGGAATAATAATGCCTAACTGGTGTAATAATACTCTAAATGTTTCTGGCGATGAGAAATCAATCGCTGCCTTTCTAACTGCTGCCCGTGGTCGTCATGCTGGCTATAATGACCCTTATCATGGTAATGATGGTGATGGGACATGGCCCGTCCATGATAAAGTGCGTGTAAAAGCACTTGTGAAAGATCCAGCACCTGTTTATGGTAATGAGTTGGACTTTTGCATGAACGCTCTTTATCCTGTCCCTACGGACTATCGGCGCTTCCCATTCGATGATAACCAAGCGCGTAAGCTGGGAGAAGCTATTGGTGAGGAACGTGAGTATGGCGGCTATCAATGGCAGACAGATCATTGGGGATGCAAGTGGGATGTGGATGGCGAGCTGTTGGAAAGTCACAAGACTTTTCTTCAGTACCAGTTTGATAGCCCTTGGTCCCCACCAGTCTCATTCTTTGAGAAGGTTGCTAAAGATTTTCCCAGCCTAACATTTGAGTTGGAATACTATGAGCAGGGCATGGGGTTTGCTGGAAGGAATACCTTTGATGGTGATCATTATAGTGAGGAGCCCCTTCCTATTGAAAACTTTATTGAAGATTGGGATGAAGAATGAGTGGTGAAGTGATATTCTTTGTATTGCTATGTATGTTTGCATTTTTTGTGTGTTGGCACTTTGGACAAGATCCGAATGGAGGTAGTAATGAATAGCAGTATATTTCGAGGATGGGCTTCTGATGAATCGCTTGAAGTCTCTAAGGATACAGAGGTGACTGCGGAGGATATTTATCATCTGACTGTTTCTAATGGCGCTGTTCCAATGGTTAGCTTTCCTAATAATCATATTGAAGAACTCAAGAAGTATGATTTGATTGAAGCAACTGGCTCTGAATCTTGTGACTGGATTTACATGACTAGGAAAGGAATGGATTGGATGGATAATATTGTTCTTTGTGAGCATAAGCGATGCGGCGGTAACTATGAAGATGTTTATTGTCGCGATTGTGGTGCTGATTATAACAATGGGAGGCTATCATGACAAACGAAGGTTATGTTATTGAACGCTCTGGTGTAGGTTGGGATGAGAGATTTTATATTGACATTCCATCAGTAGGTGTTAGGAAGTTTGGGTCTGATGACCGCGCACGCATCTTTATTTCAAAAGATGAAGCGGAGCTTGCGGCAAAAAGTATTGACAAGGAGCTTGGCCTTTGTTGTTATGTAACCAAGAGGTCTGACCTCTACCCACCTTCCTTCTAAGGATATAAAATGTATCGAGAAACTTCTTATTTTTATCACCGTGACGGTAGCTATGATGTTACCTTTGCGTACCAACGTGGGGATGATCATGTCTTATTTGGTGCAGCGTTTTGTAACCCAAAGGATCAATTCTCAAAGTCTATGGGTAGGAGGATTGCCGAGGGTCGAATGGCCTCTATAGCTGTTGAGGTCATCGCTATTAGCCCAGAGAACACACGCTTTCAGGTACATGATATGCTCGTGGATGCCCTCAATAGCTATCCCCCATCACCATCACTTATTAGGGAGTAATCATGGGCGCAGATTTTATGGTATACTGCTGCGAAGATCCTATCGACTATAAGAAGGCGATGCCAATGATTGAGCATAGGATTGGAAGCCTTAGCGATGATAGTCTTGATAGCATGGCAGATGATCTCTTGTGGTATGACGCTCAAGAGATAACCGAAGAGGTTGAAGCAGAATGCACTCTAACAAAAGAAGATTTGTGGAAGCTTGACGATCTAACTTCTAAAAAGATTAGAGATATGGTAAGAGAGAAAATAAAAGCGGCGGCTGACGAACTTTTTAGTGGTGATTATAGGCGTGATGTTGCGTCTATGCACTTGCATGGAAGAAGCTATTTGATGACGGGCGGAATGTCATGGGGTGACTTACCAACCGAAGCCTGTGACTTGATAAATCTTATAGAACACTCTACGGTAACAGATGGAATGGGTGATCCTAATTTTTGCTATGAATCATTTAAGGCATAAGGAGCTATGATGTATAAATATTTTGATTCAAATGATATTTTGTTTTTTAAAATCTTAACAACATTTACTGGTGTTGCGATGCTTGCGATGCTTGCGGTTTCTTGGTATGGATAATATTGACGAAGAACTGTACAAAGATGTGTACGACTCTGTATTGCAGTTTATACTTATAGAAGGAATGTATGCGCTCGACCTTGAAGAGGATGGGGTGTTGGATACAATCTCCAAAGCTCTTCTGGATTTGTCAAAGAATATTAAGGATGTAGCAAATGAGTAGAGAGATTGTACATAATGTTAGGGGGCCAGTATATCTTGCTGAATATAGTCATAAGCATGGATCTGATTTTTCTGTTCACACTACATATGAGGGCGCGCAAGAGTACCTAAAGACTATTGTCGCAGACTTCAAAGATGACTTTATTCCTGGGTTTGGCAATGAATCCTATAAGGATTCTGGCTTAGATGAGTTAGTTGAGCGATGGACAGACATTACTGGGTCTACTGAGTGGCTAAACATTACTGAGTTGGAACTACAGAAGTGAAAAAGGAGAGGTGAGCTATGTGTCCAGTATGCAATGACAGCAGTACAGCGAAGATGCACTATGATGATATTTGTAATAATTGTAACTCAAAGGTTAAAACTGAAATGAATTTACCAACACTATATGGCAAGTCAACTAATGGCAAAATTAAAGAGTGGAATATCTCGGTGCTTAAAATGGGTGACGACACCTGTTATGTTGAAACCGAACATGGCTATGAAGATGGCAAGAAGCAGCTTGACCAACGCTTTATTGGAGAGGGCAAGAATCTCGGTAGAGCAAACGAAACCACTATCTACGAGCAAGCATGTTCTGAAGCTAAATCTGCACATAGCCGTAAAAAGGATTCAGGATACGTAGAGGATAAAGATAACATGCCTTGCGAGTCCGAGGGTATGTTCCTCCCCATGCTTGCGCATAGGCATGATAAGCATAGTGCAAAAATTAACTATCCGTGCTGGGTTCAGCCGAAGCTGGATGGTGTTCGTATGCTTGCTCGCAAAGAAGATGGTGCGGTTACTATGTGGTCGCGCAAAGGGAAGGTTATTGATATTCCTGATAAGATTAACGCACAGCTTTGTGATATGCTAGAGAACGGTCAATGTACGGATGGAGAGCTATATGTGCATGGTTGGACGTTCCAAAGAATTATCTCCGCTGTAAAGAAAAAGCGAGACGATACAGACCTCTTGGAGTATCATATATATGACAGCCCGCACCATACGCTTGCGTTCGAAGAAAGAATGCCGCAATATGGTGTAACTGGTGGTATAGCCTTTCCAAGGTATTGTCAGTCCTGGACTATTATTGGAAAGAATATTAAACTTGTAAGAACTCAAGACGTTGTTGGTGATGCTGAATTTAATGTGTACGAGCAACACTTCGTGTCCGAAGGCTATGAGGGTATGATGGCTCGTAATCAAAATAGTCTTTATAAGTACAAGAATAGATCATATGATTTGCAAAAGGTTAAAAGATTTATTGATGATGAATACAAGATCATCGGAGGGAAAGATGGGGCAGGAAGAGAAGCTGGCCTTGTCATCTATAGATGCATTACTTCTGATGGGCTTGAATTCGATGTACGTCCCAGAGGAACCCATGAAGAACGAGCGAAAATATACAAAAATCTAGAAAATTATATTGACAAGTACCTCACGGTGAGGTATCAAGAGCTTACTGACGATGGCCGTCCCAGATTCCCTGTTGGTATCGCAGTAAGAGATTATGAATAAGGAGATAATATGACTACAGAGAATGATAATGTTTTAACAAAGTGGGAAGAACTTAAAACTTTGGTTGCAACTTTGGAAACAGATGTTACAAAGAATGCAACTGGAAATGCAGCAGCAGGAGTTCGCGCAAGAAAGGGTCTTAGGACTCTTAAGCAGACAACTTCTGATCTCGTAAAGCTTACTCTTAATAAGGAGTAGTTTAATTGGGGGAGGTTTTTGCCTCCCCCATGCGACAATATATTTGTAAAATTATAAGTATATCATTGATTGACTATTTTAATTATATTTATATTTTGCATGCTATACTCCCACATAGGATGATGGTGTGATGGCGTAAAATATATAAGTTAGTTGTTTTAATTATAAAAAATCATTACAATAGGGGTAATCAAAATGACCGTTAAGGTTACTAATCTTGAAACCAAAGCTGTTTATGTTCATCGAAATCTAAACAGAAATGATGTTGGCTGGATAGCCCTCAATCCTAATCTTAGAGTTGAGGTACTGAAGAGGCGATAGTTTGTTATAGGGCTATAGCTCAATCAGGTTAGAGCGCCGCTCTCATAAAGCGATTGTTCTCGGTTCAAGTCCGAGTAGCCCTACCATTCATAACACGTTGAATATATATTCATTAATATTAGATTATCCCCCAATAATCTAATTCGTGTTCGATGATAGTAGTATTACTATCCCCGCAGGGAGGCATGGGGTTAAAGATGTCTCGTTTTAATATAATAAATAAGGAGTGTTAAAATGATTGATAAGTCCCGAGAAACTCGTCGCGTTAGTATGCGACTTCGCAATGGTGATCGTAGTAAGCAAGCTGGATCAAATAAGCTTACTATTACGTCTCATTCTGATGATTGGCGTATGCAAGAGCAGTCTGTAACCATGACAGTTCGTGACGCACAGACTCTTAAGCGTTTTTTGAATGAAAATCTTGAGCGTGAGTAAATAACTTATTCCCCGATAGCTCAGTTGGTAGAGCGGTTGACTGTTAATCAACTTGTCGTTGGTTCGAGTCCAGCTCGGGGAGCAGTCTAGCATTAGGATGTAATGATGGCTAAGAAGCGACAGTCTGGCTCTAAATCTCAGCGTCAAAATCAACACATGCGCAAGCTTATGATGAAGATTAATAGGTTTAAAAAGCGCGAGTGGAACACTGAGGGTTTGGAAAAAGAACTTTCTTATTGCTCTGGTGATGCCGAAAGGCCTTCTTTCAAAACTGCACGCGCCGCTGATCTAAGGTTCAGAAACTTTAGAGGCGATGTAAAGTCAGAATAGTAAGGTTTATTGATATTTATTTCCAATACGCTATGTTTGGTTAGAGGCCGGATGGTGGAATTGGTATACACATCAGACTTAAAATCTGACGCCATAAGGCTTGCGGGTTCGAGTCCCGCTCCGGCTACCAACCAATAATCCATAGAGGATACGATGAGTCAAAGAAAGGAAGAGCTTAAAGCAGAAGGTAAGTTGCGTGCAGAAGAGCGTGCAAAGCGTACTCCACAACAACAGCTGGACCTGCTTGATAAAAGGCTGGGAAAGGGCGTTGGTGCTCTGCGCGAACGAAAACACTTGCAAAAACTTTTAAAACCCAGTAATAATTAAAGAATCTGATTGAGCGCCAGTAGCTCAGTTGGATAGAGCATCGGCCTTCTAAGCCGAGGGTCAGAGGTTCGAGTCCTCTCTGGCGTGCCATATATAGGAGTTAAGCATGGATGAGTACGAGTTTAATATTACTATTGTGGGAACAGGAGTTGATGTTGATTCGGCCTTTCAAAAGGCACTCGATATGCTTGCAGAGAATCCCTTTGATGTAATAAAGGGTGAGGTGGTCTATGTTAATGCGACCACAGTTGAGGCGGAAGTAGAAGATAAAGTAGAAGATGAACTAGAGAATTAAGGAAACTAACAGCAGCCAATTACTTTCCAGACTATAAGTAAATGTTTCCTGTTTATTTAAGGGTAGACGCAGCAAAGTATAATTAAGAAAAAGTGTACGTTAAGTATGACTCTCATCAGGAAGGCATGAAGGGAGTATAAAAAATTTAGGTGTCTAACTACCCTGTTTTATTTTAATGGATGCTAACAGCATATTTTATAACTAAGATTAAAAACGCATCCTGTTTACGCAATGGAGAACGAAATGACCATGAACACAAACGGACATACACACTCTGCGCTTCTTTCTGCACTTGAGGCAGAAGGAAAGACTCTTACTGAGAATCGCTGTGTTACTCACGCAACAAGCTCGTCTCCACTTGTGGATTTGTTTTTTAAGATTGCAGCTATGCGTAGCGCAAGTGACGAAGATGTTATCTCTGTATTTACGCCCGCGTTTCATTACGATACTGAGGCTGCACTAAAGATTCTTTTTTGGACACGCGATATTCGTGGTGGTCAGGGAGAGAGAAAGGTTTTTAGAACCATCGTATCTCACCTTGCCCATAACCATAGTGATATCTTACGTCCAAGTGTCAGACTATTTCCTGTTTACGGGCGATGGGATGATATTCTGAGCCTCTTTTCTACACCATTAGAAGGTGAGGCGTTGGCGTTCATTGATGACGCTCTAACCGGCAAGCTCTCTTCATCTGAGGCATCTTTGTGTGCCAAGTGGATGCCAAGAGAAAAGTCTGCAAAGTCTGTTCTTGCAAAGAAGATTCGTGCTCATATGGGCATGTCTTCTGTTGCATACAGAAAACTCCTTAGCAGTCTTTCAAGTACGGTAGAGACTGATATGTGCTCTAACAATTGGGATGGGATTGAGTATTCTCATATTCCATCCGTGGCGATGAACCTTTACAAAAAGGCTTTTGCTCGCCACAGTCCTGAGCGGTGGGATTCCTACCTTTCAGATCTAAAGTCTGGGACTGCAAAGGTTAACGCTTCTGTCCTATATCCATATCAGGTTATTAAGCCTCTAATGGAATATTATAGTACGGATGACGGTGACAGCCTGGATAAGGGAGATAAGTTTATTGCTGAGAAGCAATGGGAAAGTCTTCCTAACTATCTGATGAACAATCCTTACCGGATTCTTCCAGTGGTTGATACTTCTGGAAGTATGATGAACGGTCACCATACCACAGGTCCGGCCCCAATTGATGTATCCGTCTCTCTTGGCCTTTATATTGCTGAGAGAAACAACGGCCCCTTCAAGGATCACTTCCTTACATTCTCGGGCACTCCAACCTTGCAACGTATTAATGGCTCAGATCTTTATAGTAAGGTCCAAAACCTTAAGCGTGCAGATTGGGGCATGAACACAGATATTGAGGCTACTTTTAACCTGGTCCTTAGTCAGGCAATGTCTAACGATATTGCCGAAGAGGATATGCCTAATATGATTCTTGTCCTTTCTGATATGGAATTCGATCAGGCTGCCGGTAATAGTTATACCAGCACCGCAATGGAATCCATTAGGACAAAGTATTCTAAGGCTGGGTATAAACTTCCGAATATTGTTTTCTGGAATCTTGCCGCTCGGGGCTCCAATTTCCCTGTAAAGTTTGATGAGTTAGGCACCGCTATGGTATCTGGATTTAGTCCATCCATTCTTGTGCAAATTCTTTCTTCTGGCGTAATTAGTCCAGAAGCAATTATGAATGAGGTTCTCAATAGCGAACGCTATAGTGCTATTAGTAAACTTGACTATACTATTTAAGCCACTGTAGCTCAGCTGGCAGAGCAGCTGATTTGTAATCAGCAGGTCGTAGGTTCAATTCCTATCAGTGGCTCCAGAAAGAAAAGATATGAAAAAACTATTGATAATCTTGTTGTTTTTTACACTCTGCCTTGGTAGTATTATACTAACAAGTGAGTCTAGGATGAGCGTGGCTGCTTCGAATGGCACCGTCACAATCGATGCAGAAGAAGTAACAGTTAACAATTTAGAAGATATTGAAGAATACTTAGTTGGGATTAAACCATGAATGATTCTCTTTTTTCAGTTAGAGGAAGCGGCTCTTTCCCTTTTATAATGCTTCAAAAGGGTAGGTGCCATCCTGTTAGCGAGAAGGATGTTGATAATTTATTCAATTATTCTGGCCAAAGAACTATAAGTCTACGTGGTCAACTTCCAAGTGATGATCTTTGGAAGGTATATGGATGGTCTATAATTTTAAGACCACCTATCTATAAGGATGATTGCAGTTACTATCATACCTGGCCTTGTTAGAAAGGGGTAATTATGCCAAGTGTACTACAGAGCCCGTGATTTAGCTTTACAAAATAATCACGACTATCATCTTGCGGCTTATGCAAAGATTGGTTCCTCGTATCGTTTAGGTACGAATTCTAATAAGAACAGTACTAAGTTCAAAAGAAGATATAGAGATGGTACTTACGGGTACCACCTTCATGCTGAAATGGATCTCATAAGACAGTTCCCAAAAGACTCTGTCAAAGAGATCACGGTTGTTAGATTTAGAAAGAATGGTGCAATGACAATGGCTATGCCATGCATACACTGTCAGAAATTTCTTAAGATGCATGGAGTTAAAAAAGTTTACTATACCAATTGGAATGGTAGGTGGGAAGTAATGAAGTTTTAAACGACCTCATTATGCCTAGGGAGAGAGGTTTTGGTTGAGCCTCTCTCCCCTTTTTTGTCTTATGCGACAATATTTTTATTACGCTAACTAATCCTGCTTAAAGTTCGATCTCCCCTCCGGCAACATTTTAAGCAGCTTGCTGCGACAATATATTTATTTCAAACAAAAAAGCCCCTAGAGAAACTTAATTCCCTAGGGGCTAATTACGATAACTGACTAGTTATTACTCGTCGCTATCATACTCCTCAGTCTCGGGAGTAGTATCAGCATCAGCAGGACTCTCAGAAAGAGAATCAGCAGCAGACTCTACGAGAGAGACAGTAGAGCGGAGCAAACCGACAACTTCAGAGAACCGATCAGAAGGGATCTTAGCGGGCTTAGAACCCTTTCCACCACGAACCCGGAAGGTAATCACACCGTCAACATTACGGATAGTGTCACGAACCATTTCGGCAGGGGAAAGATCGTTATCAGGAATCTCCTGAATACCGTTATCAACAACTTCCTCAAGAGCTGCGACATACTCATCAAACTCATCAACAGAGAGCTTCTGAGCGCCAGAACCCTTACCACGATTAGTGGCGAAAGAAACACTGATATCACCAGTCTCTTCATCAGCAGAAACACTCATGGTCTGCTTAATGGTATCAACCACATCCTCAGTAGTCTCATCAACAAAAATGTTAGCCATTTTATATTCCAATTTTCTAGAGTTACGTGGCTCGCTGCTTATCAGCGCCACATCAGACCATAACACAGTAAAAAAGAATCTAATTAAATCTATCTAATACAATGTCAGTATAACTATGCGTATCTAACATCGCTTAAAGCATGACCGGTCGTCGCCTGGTGTGATTTAAATGCGATTAGATGAATAAGTAATGCTGCTTAAAAGGCTGCCGGCAGTTCGAGCTCTAAATTTTAAGCAGCATTAGATTCATTATATAATAGTGTTTAATGAAATCAATCTATATTTATTTAAAGTTATCTCGAGCTCTGGAGCTGGGGATTTAAGGGTTTAAAAATACCCAGCCATCAAGGGTTTATTAAATATAATGAACGCGACAATATATTTATTAGCCCAGTCTGAGCGGCTCTCAGTAACTAATATAAATGAATATGATATGTGGCATCTAGTAACATATCATATGTCGAAAGGACTGTTTAGTCATATCGTTGAAGACTCCTGCTTAGAGGAGCACAATAAATATATTAAAGAAAAATATGACGCGGAACCTGAGTGGACTAAAGAAGTAGACCAGATTAATTTAGACCCAGGTGGAATGATGAGGACTAATGGGTCACAGACTGTGATAGATACCGAAGATGAATGCAAGTTTGTTGTAAATGATGAGCACATCATACCCGCCATTGAATACTATTTTTCTATTGATTTATTGATCAATGCTTCAGAAAGAAGAATAGATGGGGAAGATGATAGTGGTTATACCGTTAGGATAATAAAAGATGATATTATAAAAGTTTATCAGCCATTTATGATACTAGTGATGAGAGCAGACATGTATATGGACATAGCTGGTTCAATAGAGAAGTTATATTTAAAA
>Ga0255047_10000567_pt1 | contig 30285 bp, 23 predicted proteins | sample JV7_2_1_MG_FD_183640 | JGI IMG/M metagenome (GOLD analysis project Ga0255047, IMG submission 183640) | Seawater microbial communities from Jervis Inlet, British Columbia, Canada - JV7_2_1 | ecosystem: Environmental > Aquatic > Marine > Inlet | place: Canada: British Columbia | collected 2016-10-06
GCTTCGAGGGGCTGCCCGCACCGGCCGGAATCGACAGCGTCAACGGATACACCAGCAATTTCAGCGAGGGAGAATTCGCCGTCTCGCTCGACGACGTGAAGCGGACTGTCGCGGCAGCCGGGATGGACATGTCGAAAGTGGCCTTCGTGAAAGGCTGGTTCAACGAAACCCTGAACGACAAAACCGCTCGTGATATCGGAATGACACATGTCGCGGCAGCCTGGATTGATTGCGACCTGTATGAATCCACGGTTCCGGTTCTTGAATTTCTGACGAGCCGCGTCTCGGAGGGATCGATCCTGCTTTTCGACGATTGGCGCGTATTCAGGAATCGTCCGGATCGCGGCCAGCAGCTGGCGTGCCGCGAATGGCTGGAGCGCAATCCGGGCCTTGAGCTGCGCGAACTGTTTTCATTTGGCCATCACGGTCTGGCGTTCTCGGTTCTGAAGCGTTGATGTTCCGTCAGCGCCGGATCAGCTGGGAAAACGGCAATCGAGCCAGCACCCTCCGCATCGTTTCGCGCCGCCACCACGGGAGTTCAGCGTAGCCCTTCGTTCCCTGCCAACCGGAACCTTTAAGGTAGGGCGCAAAATCAGTCGAAAGGGGATTCGGTCCCGCGTCCTGATAACTGGTCAGCGAATTTTCGGCGGCGAACATGCCGTCGAACGGAGTCTGGAAAGGGGTATCGCCGGCTTTCCGGAGAACGACGTAAAGCAGCAGGTCTCGGGAATCGTACTTCCTGAAAACTTCGGGATCGTAGCGGAACAGCTTCGAATTGTAGTCGACTGTGAATGCCATTCGCAGCATTTCATAACCGTTCGCGGCGGCGAGATCCGCGAAGAAGCGCGGTTGATAGTTGAAGAATCCATGGTTTACGTTGCCGGCGCAGGGCGCGGCGTGAATCATTAATCCTCCGGCGCGGCAGGTATCGTGGATATTCTTGAAGAATTGAAATTGGTTGAAGCAATGTTCGGCGGTGCCCAGATTGGTGACGAGATCGAAGCGATCAGTGAATCCGTAGTCGGCGACGAGGTCTTTGTTGAGGTCGTACACAAGAGCGCCGTCTTGGCCGATTGCGTCGATGCTGATGTGGCGTTGATAGCCGGCGTTGGTGTAAAGCGATCTGGCCGTCAGCACAGGCTCTGCAATATCGCGGCGTCCGTGCTCGCCGAAGATGAACTCGACCACATCGGGCGCTGCGCAAAGATCCTGCGCGCCGAACTCGAGAACAGAACCGCCTTTCGCGATCCCGTCACGTCTGAGCTCGAGTACGATGCGCACCATCTCGGCATTTATTCCCATCTTCCGTCCTTCCGCTACGCTCCGGCTAAGCCGGCGTACTGGTTAACATTATTGGTCTCATGACGGCTACCACTTCTGCATCACTCGAACGTTGTCCCAATTGCGAAGCTGCAGGTTTCGGTCCGGCAGGGCAAACCGTCACGCTCGCCGACACGCTGCGCGACTGGGAAATTCAAGGCAATCTGACGTTTCCGCAGAAAGTCCGGGACGACTATGCTGCGAACCTTGCGGTGCCGTTGCGGCTGCATCGCTGCCCGGCATGTCACTTCAAGCAATTTGTGCCACCGTTGGCGGGCACGGGTTCGTTCTATGAGGCGATCACGACGGGCGGAGAAGCTTATTACACCCAGGACCGTTGGGAATTCCGCAAAGCGATTGCAGCGATCCGGAAGTTCGATGGGAAAACGGTGCTGGATGCGGGCTGCGGTGGTGGAGCATTTCTCCGGCAGTTGCGCGCGGCGGGCTCTTTTTCGGCGTACGGCTACGATTTCAATCCCGACACGCCCGCCACGCTGGCTGCCGACGGGATACCTGCGTTGGCCGATATGGACGAGCAGGTCGTTCCGGGCGGGTTCGACGTGGTGACATGCTTTCAGGTTCTCGAGCATCTGGCGAATCCCTGGTCGTTTGGAGAAAAACTGAGACGCCAATTAAAAGCGGGCGGTCTGCTCATCCTGACGACACCGGACGCTGCGGGGCCGATCAGTAACTTTACGAATTCCGTGACCGATCTGCCGCCGCATCATGTGTCGCGGTGGGACAAAACCAGCATGGCGGCGTTCGGGGCCCGGTTCGGTTTCAAGCTACGCCGCATCCGGCATGAACCATTGCCCAACTACGTGTGGCGCTACTATCTGCCCGTCATGATCCGCAACGCACCCCTGCCGAAATATCTGACGCTGCGGCTGGCCAATCGGGCAGGGCGCTTCCTTGACGTTCTGGAACGGTTCGGCGTCAAGGAATTGCCGCCGCTGCGCGGACACTCCCTCTACGCCGAGTTCGAGGGCTAGGTCGAATGTGTGGAATTGCAGGCGGTTTCGGGCTCAGGCTGCCGGCGATCGACGCCATGGTCTCCGGCATGGCGCATCGCGGGCCTGACGACAGCGGAATCTTCCGGTCCGGCGATTGCCTGCTCGGCATGACACGGCTCGCGATCATCGACATCGGCGCGGGGGGGCATCAGCCGATGGTGTGGGGCGAAAACGAGGTTGCCCTGGTTTTCAACGGCGAGATCTACAATCACAGGATTCTTCGCTGCGAACTTGAGGCGCGGGGTCGAAGGTTTGTCTCGCATAGCGATACCGAAGTCGTCCTGCAGCTTTATCTTGAGCACGGAGAGGGGTTCGTCACACGCCTGAAGGGCATGTTCGCCATTGCAGTCTACGACCGGCGCGGCGGTCATGGCCGTGAAAAACTCCTGCTCGCGCGCGATCAACTCGGTATCAAGCCGCTTGTGTTCAGCCGGATCGAAGGCGGCATCGTCTTCGCTTCGGAAATTCGTTCACTGCTTGCGTCGGGGCTTGTTCCTGTCCGGCTGAATCCCGAGGCGGTACGGCAGTTGCTGGTCCGCGGCGCGGTCAGCCAGCCGGCGACGATCCTGTCCAGCGTCGAAATGCTGATGCCCGGCCATCTGATGACCGTCACGGCTGCCGGAATTCGGACCGAGCAATTCTGGCGCATGGCGACGAGCCGTCGTCCCGAAATATCCCGACTGTCATACCTGGATCAGGTAGCGGCGGTCCGCAGCGAACTTGAACGGATCGTGGCGGAGCAACTCGTCGCAGATGTTCCGCTCGGGGCGTTTCTCAGCGGCGGACTGGATAGTAGCCTGCTCGTGGCCATGATGGCCGCCCGCAAGTCGGACCCCATCCGTACATTCTCCATCGGCTTCGGTGGAGAAGGCGCCGATCTTGATGAGACGGCGGATTCCGCATTGGTTGCGAAATATCTCGGCACGCACCATTCACGCGTCGAAATCGGCGAAGACGACGTTGCAAACGGTCTGCCTGCATTCGTGCAAGCGCTCGGCCAGCCATCGGTTGATGGTTTGAATAGCTGGTTCGTTTCCGGAATCTGCGCGGCCGATGTCAAGGTGGCGATTTCTGGCACCGGCGGCGATGAATTGTTCGCTGGTTATCCGTGGTTCCGGTTGATGAATGAATTTGTCGAGGGGCCGAAGACAGTTCATCGCGGAGGGGTTTCCGGTTTTCTTCGGAAGGTTCTCGGACGTGCATCCGGTGCGCCGCAGGGTATGGACCAATCTGAAAAAGACCTGTTTGAAAAAGATTTGCCTGAACGTTTTGTCGCGCACTTTGCCGCCCAGTACCGGCACTTCAATCCGTCGCTGGCGAGCGATCTGCTTGGTCAATCCGCGCAGGCCGTGCTTCGCGGCGATGTTGAGGATCTTGGCCGCGCCGATACCTTGCGCGACGCGGACGTACTCGGCCGGACGTCGGCGCTCTGTCTCAACAGCTATACGCTGAACCAGCTTCTTCGCGACATCGACGGAACATCCATGGCGCATTCGCTGGAAGTGCGCGTACCGTTTCTCGATCCGGACCTCGCCGATCTCGCGCTGTCGCTGCCTGTGGAATCACGATTGGGTCCGGAATCGGGAAACTCCGCCAACGGCAGCTATCGCGCGCTCGGCACCAAGCGGATTTTGCTGGACGTAGCGGCCGGTTTGCTGCCGGATGAACTTGGCAGCCGGCCGAAGCGCGGCTTCTCGATGCCGCTCGATCGCTGGCTGCGCGGCAAGCTGCGGCCCGTTCTTGAGGATACGGTGCGTTCACTCAGCAGTGACGTCGCGGCCATCATCGACCAGAAATCGGCATCGCGGACTGTCGATCGCTTCTTGAAGGGTGAAGCGCACTGGGGTCAGCCGTGGCTTTTGATGATCCTCGATCTCTGGTCCCGCAGTGTTGCGAATCATTCGTCACGAGCGGCGCTTGAAGTGCGGCGGATCCCTTTGCCACAACCGGCACCGGCGCTTCATAAACAATGAGTAATCCGTTCAAGAGCGATCCCTATCCCGGAGGCCTGCGCATCCTTTTCGTCGGGGATGTTCATGGATCGCACGCGCAGTCATGGATTGGATTACTGGCGGGCAGCGGCTTCAACCTGCGCGCCTTTGGAAGTGCGAATGGCGTCACGCCGCAGGGATTCAAGGTTCCTACCTACTCGCCGCTACCGCAGACACCCCCGACCGAGTGGCACCGCCCCCTCATGACGAACAGTTGGCCTGCATCATCTGTTCTGCGAAATTTCAATGATATCCTGGGCGGAGCAATGATGCGGCGCGCGTTACGCCGCGTGATAGCAAGTTGGCGGCCGCACATCGTTCATACACTCGGAGTGTTCCCGGCTTCAGAGTTTTATGCATCCTCGATTGTTGATGGCAGGCAGGGCAGCCCGTTCTGGGTTGTACAGGCACGAGGTGGACCGGATATCGAAGTCAATCGCATGGTTCCCGGGCGCCGCGAAACCTTGCAGCGCATCTTTCAGCGTTGCGACAGCCTGATCGCCGACACCGACGAGAACCTTGCCGCTGCGGTGGAACTGGGGCTCGACCCGTCGAAGCGTTCGCCGATCGGCCGTGTGCCCGGGACGGGTGGCATCGACGTCGAATCGATCGCCGCGATGAACGTCACGCCGCCTTCTGCGCGCGAGCGATTGGTGCTCGTCCCCAAGGCCTACGAACACCTTCAAAGCAAAATGCTTCCGGTTCTGGAAGCGATCCGTCTTTGCTTTGACAGGATTGCTCCCTGCCGGTTCGTCTTCACCGCGGTCAACGACGAGGTTTCACATTGGGTGAAGATGTTGCCTCCCGCTATTTCGCAGAGTCTGGCTGTTCACGAACGAATTCCGAGAGCAGAGTTGTTTCAAATGATGGCGCAGGCAAAGATCGTGCTTGCGCCTTCGCTCATGGATGGGATTCCGAATACCATGATGGAGGCGATGGCGATCGGCGCCGTGCCTGTCGTTTCGCCCCTTCCCACGATCGTTCCTCATGTCGCCGATCCGGATAACGTCTTCTTTGCCCGCAATCTCTATCCCGAAGAAATAGCGGATGCATTGGTCCGCGCCCTGGATCCCGCGACGCCTCTCGATGTGATGGCGCGCCGAAATCTGGAAATCGTTCGCCGTATCGGAGACACGCATATATTCGCCGACCGGATACGCGCGTTTTACCGAGAGGCATTGCCGCCGCCTCACAGAATCAAGTGACAGTCTGTGTGTAGCTCATCCAAGTTTCGTCCATATCGATTGGCCAGCACGACATACGAACGCGCAGGCGGAACGGCAGTTTTGCGTGAACTTCATCCGGCGAATTCAGATCGGCTTCGCGTCAATGAGCATGACTTTGTCTAAATCCCGGCGGCCTAAAGTGCTGTTCGTGGCGATGGCCGATAGCATCCATGCTGCGAAGTATATTGAGATACTTAGTGATGCCGGATGGGATATTCACCTTTTCCCGGTTTACCCCTGCATTCCACACCCGCGATTCAAGAATATCACGATCTGGAATGGATTCTCGTCCTACAAGCCGCCGCACACCCTTTCCGGCGTACGGATGATGGGGGTTTGGCCATTTCGACTCGGTAAGTTTAAGATCGGATCTTGGATCGGCTCCGTTCTGAATCGTTTTGGCTTCGATGCCGCGTGGCGGCTCTCGTGGTTGATCCGCTATCTGAAGCCAGATGTCGTGCATTCGCTTGAGTTTCAGCTAGCTGGCTATCTGGTCGACCGGGTAAAGAAAATTCACAAGGGAGAGTTTCCGTTGTGGATCACCACGAATTGGGGAAGCGATATTTACGCTTATGGCAAGCTGCCGGAACATGCCGATAAAATCCGCAGCGTTCTGTCGGCGGCGGATGTCTATACCAGCGAGTGTTTTCGGGACGTTATTCTGGCCAAAGAGTTCGGATTTACAGGATCGGTCATGCCGGTCGTGCCAAACGCCGGTGGTTTCGACCTTAAGGCCAGCCGCCGTCTGGCAAGTCCAGGGCCAACGTCGCGCCGCAAGGTCATCGCCGTCAAAGGATATCAGTACAGTTTCGGCCGTTCGCTGGTTGCGCTGCGCGCTCTGGAGCGCACCTCGCACCTTCTGAGGGACTATCGCATTGTCATGTACTCGCCATACCCAAAGGATGTCGTCGATATTCCAGCGCGCCTGATGGCGATCAGGTCCGGCTTAAACGTCGAACTGATGGAGCAAGCTCCGCACGAAGAGATTCTCAAGCTGCATGGCAGCGCCAGGATTTCCATCTCGCTCAGCATCTCGGATGCGATCTGTACGTCGATGACCGAAGCGATGGTGATGGGATCGTTTCCTATTCAGTCCGACACGGCGTGCGCGGAGGAATGGGTCGAGGACGGTCGCTCCGCCTTGCTGGTGAACGCGGACGATAGTGATGACGTTGCTGCAAAGGTCGCGCTGGCGCTCGCCGATGACGAGTTGGTCGATGAAGCGGCGCGCATCAACGCGATAACGGCATCGGAAAGGCTGGATGCCTCTGCTATTAAGGCGGATGTTTTGTCGGCTTATCGAAATGTGCTCGCTGGGCGTATACCTAAGAATGCAGAATTGCCGTAATCGCGGCACATGCGGTGCGGTGATTTGACAGGCCGCAATCTGCCGTTCCTTCAAAATTTCGATCCGCCTCGCTAAAGTACGCTTCGAGGGTACGCAGAATGGCTGGCCGGTAAAGCATTGGAAAGATTTTCAGACGCAATGACAGATATCAGCCTCCCAAAAGTCTCGATCGTCATCCCCGTCTACAATGGTTCCGATTATCTCGGCGAAGCGATCGATAGTGCGCTGACTCAGACCTATCCAAACATCGAGATTTTGATCGTCAATGATGGATCAAACGATGGCGGTGCCACGGAGCGAATCGCGCGGTCCTATGGCGATAAGGTGCGCTATGTAAGCAAGGATAACGGCGGTGTTGCGTCGGCGCTGAATCTCGCGATTCGCGAAATGAAAGGCGACTATTTTTCCTGGCTTAGCCACGACGATCTTTACCTTCCGCAGAAGGTCGAGCGCCAAATGGAGATTGTTCGCGCCAGAGCCGACGGGCGGACTGTCGTGTACAGCAACTACGCAACTTTTGCTGGTTCCGGCGGAGTGTCCGTTCCGGTTTCTCTCAAGCGCATTGAGCCCGAGCAATTTCGGTACTGGATCACGGTCGAGAACGTTTTGCATGGTTGTACGTTGCTGATCCCGAAAGAAGCATTCTCGGAATGCGGCACCTTTCAGGAAACGCTGCGCACGACGCAGGACTACGATCTCTGGTTCCGGATCGCGGGGAAATACAGCTTTGTCCTTTTGCCAGAAGTGTTGGTGCATGCTCGAAGCCATTCCGGGCAGGGCAGCATCAAGATGGCGGAAGTCGTGCTGGATGAATGCAATGCGCTGCTGTCAGGTTTCGTCGACAACCTTGCGCCGAAGGAATTGATCGATGGAAGCGGAAATGCTCCTGCCGTTGCATACGCGCTTATCGCGCGCAACTTGTGGAATCGTGGTTTTAACCGGGCCGGGCGGCAGGCCGCTTTCCGATCGCTTGGCAGCGCAGCCCGGGCCAGCTTGTCCAGCCAGATTGCGGCGGTGTCGACTTTGCTCAAAGCCGGTACGGCGGACAGGGCTTGGGATGCTGCCGCTTACGTTGCAAACAGGACTTTGCCCGCTCCCGTCCGCATGATTCTCCGCCGGATTCTGAACGCGGTACGAACGCGATTAAGCCGGTCTCCTGTTGATGCGGTCAACAGGCTTGGACTCAAGGACAAGTTTTCGGAAGTCTACGCTAGGAATATCTTCGGAGGCCCTGAATCGCGGTCTGGCGCGGGCTCCGATCTCGTTCAGACCGAGATCATACGCCATGCGATACCCCGTGTGCTGAGGGAATACGGCATTCATTCGATGCTGGACGCGCCTTGCGGCGACTGGTTCTGGATGCGCAAAGTTGATCTTGGCATCGAACGCTATGTCGGCACCGATATCGTGCATGCGTTGATTGAGAGGAATAAAGCTCAGTTCGGACGTGAAGGTGTTAGCTTTATGTGCCTGGATTTGTCGAAGGACAAATTGCCGAAGGTAGACCTAATATTTTCAAGAGACTGCCTAGTGCATCTGTCTTTCCGCGATGCATCGAGAATACTGAACAATTTCAAGGCGTCAGGAGCCAAATATTTGCTGACTACGACGTTTCCAGATCGCTCTTCCAATGTTGACCTAGGCGACGGCTTCTGGAGGCCATTGAACATGGAGTTGGCTCCGTTCAATTTTCCGTCGCCGGTGGAGTTGATTAACGAGGGTTGCACGGAAGGCGATAACTTATTTACGGACAAGTCGCTGGGGCTGTGGCGTCTCGAAGACATGCCGGCGTTTGAAGGCGTCCTGTTTGAATGACCGGCGCGTCTTTCGCTGCTGATTGTGGCTGTGCTCGAAAGTCGTCATGCGCATTCTCGTACTGACGCATGCATTTCCGCCGATGCATGTGCAAACGACTCCCGTGTTGCTGAAGCCGATGGCTGCACTGACAAAGATCGGGATATCAGCTGATGTTATGACCGTTAGGGATTTTCCGCGTGGCTTGAACCGCGACCCGGAATTGTGCGCTTATGCTGATTCGATTTTCGACAACAAGATATATGTCGATGACGCTCGCAAAGGCCTCTTTCCGGTGCCAAGCCTGACCGGCCCCCTCAGGTTGCCTGACCTGATGGCGGGATACGGCCGCGCGATGCTCGCGGCGTTGCTGGAACTGGATCTCAGTCGATATGCGGCGATCATGACGTGGTCGCCCTTTCACTCCATCAATAACGTCATGCTGCAATTCAAGGCGCGGCGGCCGGAAGTCAAATGGATCGCACAATTCAGCGATCCATGGGCGAATAATCCGCTGGAACGGCGATGGCACACGAAACTCTGGAACTGGCATTTTGAAGCCAGGATGATAGCGGCCGCCGACGCCATTGTTCATAGCTCGCTCTATTCGATGAATCTGATGGCCCGCAGAGCGAGTGATGCCGATCGCAGCAAGTTCTTGACAATCGGCCATTGCTACGATTCCGCGCTTTATGGCGATAGGTCGGCCGGAAGGTCTGACAAGATCGTTATTCGTCATGTCGGGACTCTATTCGGCAGACGGACGCCGGAACCGTTCTTCCAGGCAATAGCTGAGATGCTGATACGCCGCCCCGAACTGGCTGATTGTCTGTCAGTCGAACTTGTCGGAAAGATAGAGGCAGCAATGTTGATATCTGCAACTGCAAAAAAGCTGCCGGCGAATCTGGTTCAGGTCGCTCCCGAGGTCGGATATCTGGATTCCCTTAATCTAATGAAAGCCGCCGATTTGCTCGTGTTGATCGAAGCGGATGTGGAACATAACCTCTTTGTGCCGAGCAAACTCTTTGACTACGTGGGATCGGGAACGCCGATACTCGGGGTCGTTCCACCTGGAGCTTCTCGCGATGTATTGAGTTCGCTGGGGGGCTGGCAAGCAGCGCCCGGGGATGTTGAGGGAATATCGCGAGCACTCGAACAGGCGCTTGATCATGTTCAGACGACACCCGACGCGCCGTGGTGCGATGAGGAATTTCGACGCTCTTTGTCGGCGGAAGCGGTGGCGCTCGAGTACAAGGCTGTCATCGAGCGGGTTGTCGCGTGAGGAAGCCGAGGATTTTATTTGTCGCGATGCAGGCCAGCCCGCATGTTTCGCGCTGGGCAAGCATGATCGCCGATCAGGGCTGGGACCTGCATCTTTTTCCTGTCAACGCGATACCAGTGCTTTCGGATCTAAAGCACGTTACGGTTCATCAGCCTTGGAAAGCTTTTGGATTTCCGAAGATCGGTGCATCTCTGGAAGTTGCGGTAACGACCGAACGGGCAATCTATCCCATTCCGATGGTCCGAAAGTTTGCCCGTATCGCCAACGTATTGAAAACCTCTCTTGGAGAATCGGGAGTCAGAGCCCCTTTGCTATATGGACCGGGGACTCTTGCCCGATTGATTAACGACTTGAAGCCGGATCTCATCCATTCGATGGAATTTCAGCACTGTGGTTACAATGTTTTGCAGGCGAGGGAACTCGTTGGTGCAAAAAACTTCCCGAAATGGCTGGCGACCAATTGGGGAAGCGATATTTTTTACTATCGGAACGATCCAAATCATAACGCGCAGATCAGACGGCTCCTTGCGGCAATCGACTACTACAGTTGCGAATGTCAGAGAGACGTCACTCTGGCGAGAGAGATGGGGATGATGGCAAAGGTGCTGCCGGTCAAGCCGAATTCGGGCGGTTTCGACTTGCTGGCGATAGACCCTCTTCGGCGTTCGTCACGTCCGTCAAAACGGCGGCTGATCATGGTCAAGGGCTATCAGCATTTTGCCGGACGGGCACTCGTGGCGCTCGATGCACTCGCTCGGATATCGACGATCCTGAAAGATTACAAGATACTTGTTTTCGCAGCGTCGAAGGAGATATATCCGCGCGTCAAGCAACTTCGGGTATCGTACGGCCTAGACATTGAAATTTTGTCTTATACAAAACACGCCACGATGCTGAGGCTGTTCGCTGACGCGCGATGTTATCTCGGGGTCAGTATTTCGGATGCCATAAGCACTTCGATGCTGGAAGCGCTGGCGATGGGGGCATTTCCAATTCAAACGAATACATCTTGCTGCGAAGAATGGATCGAAGACGGCAGGACCGGATTCTCCATTCCTCCGGACGAGGTCGATGTCATCGCTGATCGCGTAAGAAGGGCGATTACAGACGATGAGTTAGTCGACCAGGCGGCAGACTTGAACTGGAAGACGGTTACGGAACGACTCGACGCCACGGTGATGAAGCGGAATGTCATCAACGATTATCAGGAAGTACTGGCAGCACCGCTTCATCGCCAGTGAACGCTGCGGCGCGCCACGACCCGTAATAACCTGTGCTGTTATACTTCCTGTAATCGTGCTGCCGCCCTTGGCTCGTCTCGACGGTTAATGACTCGCACCCAAATGAGTTTTGTGCACTGGAGATCACGATGCCGATCATTCGCCCTGCTTTGAGCAGGCTCGCGTACTTGTCCCGCCGCCTAGCGACTGCTGCATTTTCTGATCGTGCGACCGTGAAAGACGTGGCGTACATGGATGCGAAGTCGAAGTTCACAAAGGTATATGAGGACAATATTTTCGGCGGCGCGGATTCGCGCTCTGGAGAAGGCTCCAATTTGGAGCAAACCAGAGCTGTTCGTAAGGAACTGCCGAAGCTGCTGGCCGATCTCAAGATTACGACAATGCTGGATGCTCCGTGCGGCGACTGGAACTGGATGCGAGAAACCGATCTCGGTTCGACGAAGTATACGGGTGTGGATATCGTAGAGCCACTTATTGAGAGCAATCGCGCCAAATACAGTTCTCCCACTGTGCAGTTTGCGTGCCTCGACATCGCGAATGCGGACCTGCCAAAGGTCGATTTGATATTTAGCCGGGACTGTCTTGTGCATCTGTCGTTCGAAGATGCATTCAAGGTGCTGCGAAATTTTCAGCGGTCTGGCGCGACCTATTTGCTGACCACGACATTCACGAACCGGAAATCAAATGCCGATCTCGGCAAACGGTTTTGGCGTCCTCTCAACAAGCAGATCAGTCCTTTCAATTTTCCTGCTCCGCTCAGGACGATCAATGAACGATGCACCGAGGGTGGCGGAAGCTTCGGCGACAAGTCCCTCGGGCTTTGGGCGCTGAAAGATCTACTGGTCTGATATGACGACGGGTTGCGATTCCATGGCGGCTGTAGTGCGTCGATGTATGTAATCTTCGCCCCGAACGTCCGTTCAGGCGGCGGTCTGGTTTTACTTCAGGCCTTGTTGTCGAACTGGACCGGCTCGACCGAACTGCGCGCTGTCCTCGACAGGAGGGCGGGAGCGAAGCTCACCATACCGTCGCACGTTGCAGTCGGCTGGGTCGATGGTGGGTTGGTCGGGCGCCTGCGCGCCGAAAGAAATCTTGCAAAAGCGGCGCACGGGGCTGAGTGCATATTCTGCTTTCATGGATTGCCGCCCGTCATTGCCAGAAGAGATCAAGGTGCGCGCATTGTCGTTTTTCTGCAGAACCGGCTTGTTATCGAGCGCGGGTCGCTTCGCGACTATCCGACTAGAACGCGGCTGCGGATACTGCTTGAAAGATTTCTGTTTCGTCAGAACGTGTCCCACGTCAGTTCCGTTATCGTTCAGGGGCAGGGAATGGCGCGCGATCTCACGGCGTTGTTAGCCGGCAGCAAGAACAATCCGCAGATCCATGTGCGGCCCTTCGCTGCCTTCGCCACTGCCGCTCCTTCGGCTGTCTCCGAACGGTGCTTCGATTTCATCTATCCGGCCTCCGGTGAGCCGCACAAGAACCATGAGAACCTGTTGGCCGCCTGGGAATATCTAAAGCGGGACGGAATAGCTCCCAGCCTCGTTCTTATGCTTGGACCGCGGGACGATGGGCTCTGGAGGGCGTTGCAGCTTCGTGCGGACCGCGCGGGGCTGAATGTGACCAATCTCGGCCATGTTTCTCGGGACGTCATGATCGAGGCTTACGGGCAAGCGCGGGCGCTGATTTTTCCGTCGACTAAAGAATCTTTCGGTTTGCCTCTGGTTGAAGCCACGTCGGTCGGGCTACCGATCATTGCCAGTGAACTTGATTACGTGCGCGATATCTGTGAACCGGTGGAATCGTTCGATCCTTCATCCCCCGTATCCATTGCCCGTGCCGTGAAGCGCCATCTGGGAAAGCCGGAAGATCGAGCTACCGTAGCAACACCAGATGCGTTCTGGACGGCGTTGATTGCGGATTGCTCCGGATCATGAACGTCTTGATCGTCAGCCAGTATTTTTGGCCGGAAAGCTTTCGCATCAATACGATTGCGGATGCGCTTCAGAATGCGGATTGTCAGGTTACGGTCCTCACGGCGCAGCCCAACTATCCCGATGGGAAAACCTTTCCGGGATATAGCGCATGGCATGCGAGTACCGACATTCATCCGTCGGGCTATCCAATTTTTCGAGTGCCGGTTGTGCCTCGCGGATCGGGGGGAGCTATCCGGCTTGCGCTTAACTACATCTCGTTCGTCGTGACTTCGATATCGATCGGGGTTGGGCAACTGCGGAAATCGCAAGTTGATGTCGTCTTCATTTATGGCACCTCGCCGATCCTGCAGGCTTTAACCGGAATATTCTTTGGCGTCGCCAAGCGCGCACCGGTCGTCCTCTGGGTCCAGGATCTTTGGCCGGACAGCCTCTCCTCGACTGGTTACGTTCGTAACCGTTTTATCCTCCGCCGCATTGAGAGCCTAGTCGGATGGATCTACCGGCAATGTGATCTTGTTCTCGTCCAGTCGCGCAGCTTTGTAGCGGGCGTGAAATCCATGTGCGGCGCAACGCCTGTCGACTACTATCCGAATCCTGGAGATGTCGGAGGTCAGCCTGAGAATTCGAAAGCCAGCGGAGATACGTTGCTCCCGGCCGGCTTCAACGTGACATTTGCGGGCAATCTGGGGACCGTCCAGTCAGTCGAAACCATTCTCGATGCGGCCGAACATCTTCGGTCTGCGGACGTGAATTTCATCCTTCTTGGAAGTGGCAGCCGGCTTGGCTGGATAGTCGAGCAGGTCGCTACACGGTCACTCACCAACGTCCATTTGCTTGGTCGACGCGAACCCCATGTGGCCATCGATGCCATGAACCGGAGCGACGCGCTGCTCATTACCCTGAATGACAGCGAAGGTCTTAATAAAACCGTTCCCAGCAAGCTCGTGACATATCTTGGGGTGGGACGACCCATCATTGCCTCTATGAATGGAGAGGGTGCGGATATAGTAAGAGCGGCGGATGCGGGGCTTGTTTGCGAGGCTGAGAACGCTTTGCTGTTGGCCACCCTCATTCGAAACCTGAAAGAAATGCCCCAGTCCGAAAGGGACGCGATGGGGGCCGCGGGTAGACGGTGGTATGACGAGCACTATGATCTGATGAAGCTTACACGAACCTTGATCGAACATTTTGAATCAACGCGACGCCTATGGAAGGCGAAAAGGAAAGCCACCGAATGACTGCTCTCCGGCAACAGACCGTTCTCGTGCTCGGTGCAACCGGCATGCTGGGCAACGCCGTATTTAGGAGCCTTTCCGCGAGCAAGGACTTGCGCGTTTATGGATCAGCACGGTCCACCCGGCTGATTTCTCTTCTGCCGGCAGCTTTGCAGGAACAGGTGGTCGGCGGCGTTGATGTCGAAAATGTCGATAGCTTGCTTGGGGTGTTTGGCCGCGTGAAGCCGGATATCGTCATCAACTGTATTGGTCTGATCAAGCAGCTCGCTGAAGCAGAAGACCCGCTGGTCGCAGTGCCGGTCAATACTATTCTGCCTCACAGGCTGGCCAGGATTTGCGCCGCCGTCTCCGCGCGACTGATTCATATCAGCACGGATTGCGTGTTCGACGGCAAAAAGGGCGGATATGTCGAGTCGGATCCCGCGGACGCTCAGGACCTCTACGGCCGCTCTAAGCACATGGGCGAGGTCGACTACCTGAATGCCGTGACGTTGCGCACGTCGATTATCGGCCACGAACTGGATACGTCCGTCGGACTGCTTGGTTGGTTTTTGAAGAGTGAGGGCCGGGTAAATGGCTTTCAACGAGCTATTTTTTCCGGCCTGCCGACTGTCGAACTGAGCGAGATCATCCGCGATCATGTCATTCCGAGGCCGCAATTGCGGGGACTTTATCATGTCGCGTCCGCTGCGATCAGCAAATTCGATCTGTTGCGGATCGTCGCGAGCGTATACGGGAAAAATATCGAGATCGTTCCTGATCGAGGCTTGGTGATCGACAGATCATTGAACGCCGGCCGCTTTCATGCCGCTACCGGGTACCAAGCGCCGGAGTGGACCTCCTTGATCAAGAAGATGCATGCGTTCGGCTGAACGGAATCGTAATCGGGAAAGTTTTATGTTCAAAGACAAAACACTTCTCATCACCGGCGGCACGGGGTCGTTCGGCAATGCTGTACTGAAAAGCTTTCTTGAAATCGACTTTGCAGAAATTCGAATCTTCAGCCGTGACGAAAGCAAGCAGCACGAGATGCGGTCCCGTCTGAACAACCCTCGTGTCAAGTTTTTCATCGGCGACGTCAGAAATTACGATTCGGTCAGCGATTCAGTACGCGGTGTCGATTACATTTTCCACGCCGCGGCGCTCAAGCAGGTGCCGAGCTGTGAATTCTTTCCGATCGAAGCAGTCCGTACGAACATTCTCGGAGCAGAGAATGTCATGCGGGCGGCGGTCGAGCATGAGGTTGAGAGATGCGTTGTCCTCAGTACCGACAAGGCCGTCTACCCGATCAATGCGATGGGGATGTCGAAAGCCATGATGGAGAAGGTGATGGTCGCCAAGGCGCGCCATTCCCATCCCAGCAAAACCGTTCTGTGTGCAACGCGATATGGCAATGTCATGGCGTCACGCGGTTCGGTGATCCCGTTATTCCTGGATCAGTTGAAAAGCGGAAAGCCGCTGACCATTACAGATCCCAACATGACGCGGTTCCTCATGTCGTTGACTGAGTCGGTGCAACTCGTGCTGCACGCCTTCGAGCATGCGGAGCCGGGCGACATATTCGTCCAGCAGGCGCCGGCATCAACCGTCGGCGATCTTGCGATCGCCATGCGGGAATATCTTGGGCTAAAAAATGAGATCAATGTCATAGGTACTCGCCACGGCGAAAAACTCTATGAAACACTGGTTTCGCGGGAAGAGATGGCCGTTGCTCGCGACATTGGAGGTTATTACCGGATTCCGGCCGACATGCGGGATCTGAATTACAACAGCTTCTTCGTGGAAGGCGACACCGAGGTTTCGAAGCAGGAGGACTATACCTCGCACAATACCCGGCGCCTTAACGTAGAAGAGGTGAAGGCCGTCCTCGATACGCTCGACATCATGCGGGACCATAAAAATGCTTAAGGTTATGACGATCGTCGGGACACGGCCGGAGATCATCCGGCTGTCCCGTGTCATCGCAAAACTCGACCAGTATACTGATCACGTCCTTGTGCATACGGGGCAGAATTTCGACTATGAACTGAACGAGGTCTTCTTCAGGCAGCTTGAGATCAGGAAGCCGGATGCCTTTCTCGATGCGGCCGGAAAGAATGCGGCTGAAACGATTGGCCGCGTCATCATCAATGTCGACCGGGTTCTTGAGAAGTACTCTCCCGACGCTGTTCTGATACTGGGCGATACCAACAGCTGTCTCGCGGCAATCGCCGCCAAGCGTCGCAAGATTCCAATCTTTCATATGGAGGCGGGAAATCGCTGCTTCGATTTCCGGGTGCCTGAAGAGATCAACCGGCGAATTGTCGATCATACGGCGGATATCAACCTGACCTATAGCGCAATCGCACGGGAATATCTGCTGCGTGAGGGCTTGCCGCCCGATCAGATCATTACAACCGGCAGTCCGATGCGGGAGGTGATCGAGCATTATGGCGATGGTATAGAGGCCTCAAATATCCTTTCTGAACTTAAGTTGAAGAAGCATGGATATTTTCTCGCGAGTTTCCATCGGGAGGAGAATGTCGATGAGCCAGCTCGGCTGGAGCAGATCGTAGAAATATGGAATACGCTCGCGGAGCGCTACGGATGTCCGATCATTGTCTCCGCGCATCCCCGAACGCGAAAGCGGCTGGATGATCTCAATCGGAAAACGCATGCTCTGGTGTCATTCCACAAGCCGTTCGGATTTCTCGACTACGCCAAGTTGCAAATCGAGGCTCGCGCGGTGCTGTCTGACAGTGGAACGATCACTGAGGAGTCTTCCATCCTTAATTTTCCTGCACTCAATATGCGTGAGGTGCAGGAGCGCCCTGAAGGATTTGAGGAGGGGGCCGTGATGTTTGTTGGCTTGAGTATCGATCGGACGCTGCAGGCTCTAAAAATCATCGAAGACCAGTCCCGCGGGGGCCGACGAGGCATTCGGCTGGTTTATGATTACTCAACCGATAATGTTTCCGAGAAAGTATTACGGATCATCATGAGCTACACAGATTTCGTCCGAAGGCGAGTCTGGTCCGCGATCTGATCCGAGATCGCAGCTATGCTCGATGAGAATACCCTGTCGAAGATTTCATGAGTTCAGGCTGTGGAGCGGTGTGATGATCGCCGCGCCCCAAGTGACGGAAGGCGACCGCTCTGTGTTCTCTCTGCTGTTCAAGTTTCTCCGATGACAAGTTATTCCGGTCGCAAGGCTGCGATACTTGACCATTCGGAAAGGTACGCGGCAACACGCGAAAACTGGCGCAAGAAGTCGGCATTTTTTCATCGCGAGGACGAGATTTATCTTCGCTTTCTGATTCCGGAAGGCGTCCGCGTGCTGGAGATCGGCTGCGGAACGGGTGATACGCTGGCGGCGCTCTCGCCGTCGCACGGAGTCGGAGTCGATTTTAGTCCGGGGATGATCGAGCAGGCGAGAAGACAGCATCCCAATTTCACCTTTCATGTCGGTGATGCAGAGGATCCGGCGACCATAGCATCGCTCGGTGGACCGTTCGACGTCATTCTGGTGCAGGACACCATCGGCTCTCTGGATGACTGTCAGAAATTTCTTGCGCAGCTGCATCCGCTCTGCACGCGAGAGACTCGGGTGGTCATCGGGCACTTCTCGCATCTGTGGCAGCCGGTTTTGAGACTCGCCGAAATCATCGGTCAGCGCATGCCATACCCCTGGCAGAACGTGCTTGCGCCCGATGACGTCGCTGCGCTTGCCCATCTGGCGGATTTCGATCCGGTGAAGGCCGAACGCCGGATGTTGATGCCGGTGTCGTTGTTCGGCATCGGGCGGATCGTCAACCGGTTTATCAGCGTGCTGCCCGGAATTCGTCTTCTGTCGCTCCGGCACTATGTCGTCTGCCGTTCGCTCCATGTCACGGACGATAATCTCAAGTCGGCAACCGTCGTCATTCCAGCACGAAACGAGCGTGGCAATATCGAGCCGGCGGTGCAGCGCCTGCCGCAGTTCTGCGACGACATCGAGATCATTTTCATCGAAGGGCACAGCAAGGACGGCACCTTCGAGGAGATGGAGCGCGTCAAGGCGGCTTATCCGGACAAGGATATCAAGCTCATGCGCCAGCCGGGCAAGGGCAAGGCTGACGCGGTGTTCACGGCCTACGATGTCGCGCGCGGCGACGTGTTAATGATTCTGGATGCTGATCTGACCATGCCGCCTGAGCAACTGCCCAAATTCTGGGATGCGATAAAGTCCGGCAAGGGGGAGTTCGTTAACGGTTCGCGTCTGGTCTATCCGCTTGAGGAAGATGCGATGCGCTTTCTCAATCTCATTGCCAACAAGATATTCTCGTATCTGTTCTCGTGGTTGCTCAATGAGCGCTATACCGATACCCTTTGCGGCACGAAGGTAATGCGCCGGACCGATTACTATCGCCTGCGCGAGGGTAAGGCTTATTTCGGCGATTTCGATCCTTTCGGTGATTTCGACCTGATCTTCGGCGCATCGAAGCTCAACCTCAAGGCAGTTGATCTGCCGATCCGCTATGCCGCCCGTGCTTATGGCGAGACGCAAATTTCGCGATTCCGCCACGGCGTCATGCTGCTGAAGATGGTAGTGTTCGCGTTCTTCAAGATTAAAGCGATCTAGCCTGCGCGTGCTATGACATTGATGCTTGCGCCATCGCCCACGAGGTGGCGAAGTTCGTCCGGTGCGAGGGGCAGCATCCGTTCACTTCGCTCATGATAGAATCGATAGTCATGCGGGGCGAAACAGGCGAGCAGCTCTTCCAGCGAGGAGCCGCGCTCGTCGAGTACATAGGGCGACAGTTCCATCAGAAAAACCGGCCGGCTGTCGCGCAGTAACAAGGTCGCGCCGCGCAGAACGTCGGTTTCAAATCCATCGACATCGAGTTTGACAAGCTGCACGACGGGATTTCCCATTTCAGCCAGGATACGATCGATACTGGCGGCGCGTGCCGTGTTCGTCGGCATGGCTTGCCCCTGATGCTTGGCGTGCAGGCCTTCATTCCCGGTCAAGGGCCAGCTTGAGTAGATCGATTCCGGAGTGGCGCCGCCGTCCTTTTCCGCGAGAAAGCAATGGAAAGTCGTCACGCGCGTAGCGAGGCCGGGATTGAGATCGAGATTCCTGCGTAACTTGCGATAGGCATAATCGGTCGGTTCGAATGAAAGCACGCGACCGGTAGGTCCGACGAGCTGGGCAAGCGGGAGAGAATGCGCGCCTATGTTTGCGCCGATATCGAGCACCAGAGAAGATGGCTTGACCCATTTTCGCAAGGCATTCTGCGTTCCCCGTTCGAACATGTTGCCAAGAAATATGGCAAGATCTATGCCTTGGGACAGATCAAGATCGTATGTCACGCCATTTCGTGTCGCCAGGCATCGATCGGAAAGCCCGATTAAGGCGCGGGCGCTGCGCACACCTCGATAAGCGACGCGCGCCAGGGCTAGTTTGTGAACGGTCTTCATTTCGAATCTCTTCAGCAGCCAAGCCACAGCGGATGGCGATAAGCGCCCGTTCTCTTAGCTGCTTTACGCTGTCAGAAGAATAGTCTTCGCGCATCTTTCAGAAACATCCTTATGCCCAGATCTGTTGAAACAGTCCACCCGCTCCCGGTAACAACAGAGGCTCCGCCTGATGCTCTCGCGCGTCTGACGCCATTTGGCTGGCGGGGTGGCCTCATCGTCATCATGCTACTGTTGGCCCTCTCATTCCTGCTGGCGGGCTATTTCATTGTATACTGGCGCAATGCCGACATGGATTTCATGGTGGTTTACAGTGCGCTGTCGTTGAATGACGGTCGGTATTTCTTCTTTCCCCATCCGGCATACCTGACGATCGTCTCGGTCAGCCGGTGGTTTCAGTTCCTGCATCACATAGGTGTGCTGGACGCTGCATCGCTTTCTGCGATCCCATCTGCAGCCAATGTGCCTGCTTTCGATGCGGCGATGACCGCAGCCGTCCGCGCGGGAAGGGTGATCTCCTTTGTCACAGCGATAGCATTCGTGCTTGCGTTCGCTGGTTTGGCACGTCTCCTCGTTCGGGATTGTCGGGTCGCGTTGTTGGCGACCTTTGCTTTCGCATTCTCGGGCGGCGTTGCGGTTCACATGCGCATCCTGCGCAGCGAAATGATCTCGGGCTGCTTCTTTGTGGTAGCGCTAATGATCCTAATCGCCGTCGCGCGCCGGGGAACAAGCTGGCGACCGCTGGCGGTTGGTTTCGCGGCCATGCTTTGCGTTTTGGCTCTGGAAAACAAGATTCATGCAGTCTTGCTGATAGCGGCCTTGCCGGCCCTGATTCTGCCGTTCGGATCGCCTTCCGGGGCAAGCGCTGCTTTCTGGGGCGAGACAAAACGGGCCTGGCCTGCCGTGTTCGCTGCTGCTTTGGTTGCGGCAGTGACGCTTTATCTGGCGAGGCCCCTGCTGGCGCTCGGGATCAACCCGGCGGGAACCGGTATGGCGCCTTTGAAGCCGCTGCTTCTTGGCCGGTTCGGCGTTTATCAAGCTGCACTTCTCGGCTGGATTTTCATATGCATGCTTGCATTCGCTGGAATCTGGCGCGTCCGCCTTGCTGAAACCGTCGCTGCAATGCTGGCGGTGGCTGCGGGTGCATCCCTCGGTCTGCTGGCTCTGTCTATTGAGTTTGATGTCAGCAACGTCGTCGTTGTTCTCAATCCGCTGGAAGAGATGCTGACATTCGCCGACCCACAGGCGATCTCGGCGGCGGGAGCGAGCGGGCCGTTCGCGGCGATCAGCTTGCTGCTGACCGGCGTTTTGAGCGTCCTGCAGCGCTACACGTTCTTTCTGTTTACGTCACCGCGCCCGACGGTTTTTCTGACGTGGCTCATCTTGCCCGGGATCGTCTGTGCGTGGCGGCGGGGCGAGCGGCAGGCCGCGCTGCAGGCGGCCATGCTCATGCTATCGGCGATCGGGATCGATGCGCTGGGCGTGCGCCGTGGACTGAAGGCCGAGTATTTCATTTTGACCGATCCGCTCATCATCATCGCGGGCATGGTTTTGCTTGATCGGATGAGCGATTTCAGATTTCACAGATGGGCTTATGCCATTGGCGCAACGCTGATCGCGCTTCATGTCGGCATCAGTCAGGCTGAACCCGTCAAGTCGATGACGAGGCGCGCGGGGCCTGAAGGCATTTGCGAATGGAACCAGCACTATCTGCCCCGGCTTCCGTTGCCGTGGTGCGCAAGCCCGGCCAAGCCCTCTGTCAGTTACAGCTCGCCCTTCGGTTCAATATCGTCAGGCGCGGCGGCTTTCTCGGCGCTGAGAATCCAGACCAGCCCACCAATTGCTCCCACCACGAACGATGACGCGCCGAACAGAAGCGACACCACTGTGCCGTCGGTCTGCGCCAACCCGGCATAACCGAACGCGACCATCATGGTTGCTTCGCGTACGCCCCAGCCGGCGATGGAGATCGGCAGCATTGTGATTAGCATGATCGGCGGAATCAGCATGAAGAGCTGATCGAAACTTGCCGGCGCCGCTATCGAGCGCACTGCGCACCATGCAATCACGACAGCCATCACATGGATGAGCAGAGAAAGAACCACGACTTTCGGTCCGCTGTTGCGATCGAACAAAACCTGATTGGCGACCACGGAGCAGGCATGGATATGCCGGAGTGGCCAGAATGTTTTCAGCCAGGGCCACGGCAGCCGGCCAAGCAGAAGAAAGCCAAGCCCAGCCGAGATTGCAGCGATATCGACCGACAGTAACGCTAGCCTTCCTCGCTCGTGCGCGATCAACTCATAGCTCCAGGGCAGGCTTGCGACGACGATGAGCGCTAGCGCGATCAGGCCGATAGCGCGATCGACGAGGACGGAATATGTGGCTGAGCGCCAGCCTGCACCCGTTTGCCGCACCAGCCAGAGCCGCATGGCATCGCCGCCGATGGTCGACGGGAGTGTCTGATTGAAGAACGCGCCGATCATATTGTAACGGAATGCCTGCCCGGTTCCGAGCGGGGCGCTGCATTGTGCGCTGATCTCCCTCCAGCGCAGAGCGCCGAGGAAAATCTGGAAGATCGTCGCCAGCACCGCGAGCAGAAACCATCCCACGCTGATCTGGCTCAGGCGGGACTGGATCGCCGCGAAGTTGATGCCGCGGAATGCAAAATAGAGCAGAGCCGCCGACACCAGTATTCGAGCGGCAAGAAGGAGAAACCCGCGCATTCCGGACCGCGATGGTTAACGTTGCTGAATCTGAAAAAGGCCTGAATAACAGCGCCTGACAGTCATTTCAGGGTCTTGGTATGGCTTTAGGGCTGCTCTGGCAATAGGTAAGCTCCGCCTATTGCCGCCCCCACCGCACGGCGGCTAAAGAAGGCAGCCTGATTGGGGTATCTGGCGTGGGTCATACCCGCTTGGGGCTTGGGGACGGAAATTCGTGACACACGGGCGCAAAATTGCGGTCATTGGGCTTGGCTATGTCGGGCTGCCGGTTGCCGCCGCATTTGCGCGCGCCGGGGTTCCGGTAACCGGTTTCGATATTGACCAGCGGCGCATCGCTGAACTGCGTACGTTTCACGACCGTACGCATGAAGTTGAAGATGCGGATCTGCGCCATGCGTCACTCATGTTCACTCACGATGTGAATGAGTTGACGTCGTCGGATTTCTTTATCGTTACGGTCCCGACGCCGATCGATGAAGCGCGCCAACCTGATCTCGGCGCCATGTACGCGGCCTCACGTACCGTCGGCGCAGTGCTCAAGAAGGGTGACATCGTCGTCTATGAATCGACGGTTTATCCGGGCGCGGTGGAAGACGACTGCGTGCCGCTTCTCGAGAAGGCGTCCGGGCTGAAGGCAGGCTCGGATTTCAAGGTCGGATACTCGCCGGAACGCATCAATCCCGGCGACAAGCAGCATCGGTTTGAGACGATCACCAAGGTCGTCTCGGCGCAAGATGCTCCGACGCTCGACATCGTAGCCAGTGTCTATGGATCGGTCGTGACGGCCGGCATTCACCGTGCGCCGTCCATCAAGGTCGCTGAAGCAGCGAAGGTGATCGAGAATACGCAACGCGATCTGAACATCGCGTTCATGAACGAGTTGTCGCTGATTTTTCAGGCGTTGAATATCGATACCGGCGATGTGCTTGCGGCGGCGCGGACCAAGTGGAATTTCATGCCGTTTCAGCCGGGGCTTGTCGGCGGGCACTGCATCGGGGTCGATCCATATTATTTGACCTATCGCGCCGAGCGGGCCGGCTATCATCCCGAAGTCATTCTTGCCGGCCGCCGTATCAACGATGGCATGGGCCAGCGCGTCGCGCGCGAATGTATCCGCGGATTGTTGCGCCGGAAGAGCAGTGGCGGCGTCGTCACCATCCTCGGCCTGACATTCAAGGAAGACGTTCCGGATACGCGCAACTCTCGTGTGATCGATATTGTTCGCGAACTGGAATCCTTCGGGCTCATGGTGCAGGTTAGTGATCCGATGGCAGATCCCGCGGATGCCATGCACGAATACGGCGTGAAGCTGGTCGATGTCGATGCGCTGCAGCCCGCTGATGCGGTCATCATGGCGGTCGCCCACAAGAACTATATCGATGCGGGCTGGCCACTGATCCAGAAGCTGCTGACCGGCGGACGCGGTCTTGTTCTCGACGTAAAGATGAGGCTCGATCGCGACAGCTTGCCTGACGGCATTGAGTTGTGGCGTCTTTGACCGCCGGGATGGTGAAGAGAATGTCTGAGAAGACGATACTTGTTACAGGGGCGGCGGGCTTTATCGGCTTCCACGTTTCGCAAAAACTTCTTCAGGCGGGTCATAAGGTCGTCGGGCTCGACAACATCAACAGCTATTATGATCCGAAGCTGAAGGAAGCGCGTCTTGACGTGCTGAAGAACGATCCCTCGTTCAGTTTCGTCAAGCTCGACCTTGCCGACCGGGGTGGTGTGGCGGGTTTGTTTGGCGAGAAACGCTTTCCGGTGGTCATCCATCTCGCAGCGCAGGCGGGTGTGCGATACTCGCTGGAAAATCCACATGCCTATGTGGATGCGAATCTTGAGGGCTTCATCAATATCCTCGAGGGTTGCCGTCATAATGAGTGCCGGCACTTGCTGTATGCATCATCGTCATCGGTTTATGGCGCCAACACCAAGCTGCCATTCTCCGTGCATGACAGTGTCGATCATCCCGTCAGTCTCTACGCGGCCTCGAAGAAGGCCAACGAATTGATGGCGCACGCCTATAGCCATCTCTATCGCATTCCATCGACGGGCCTGCGCTTCTTTACGGTGTATGGGCCGTGGGGCCGCCCGGACATGGCGATGTTTCTGTTTGCCAAGGCGATCCTCGAAGGGAAGCCGATCAAGCTGTTCAATTACGGCGATATGCGCCGTGACTTCACTTACGTCGACGATGTGACGGAAGCGATCGTGCGGTTGATTGATCATGCGCCGGTCGGCCAGACCAAGGCACCAGACGCCGTTCCCGATCCCGGGACGAGCGCGGCTCCCTGGCGGGTGTTCAACGTCGGCAACAACCATCCCGAGGAACTCTCAAAAGTCGTCGAGATTCTTGAGAAAGAGTTCGGGCGCAAGGCAGCGAAAGAAATGCTGCCGATGCAGCCGGGCGATGTGCCGGCCACGTATGCGGATGTCGATGACTTGATGCGTGAGGTTGGATTCCGCCCGTCAACAACGATTGAAGACGGTATTGCGCGGTTTGCGGCGTGGTATCGTGAGTATCATCAGCTTTCCTGAGTTTGAGGACGCATGAGCGAGCGCATTATTCCATTGATCATGTGCGGCGGGGCGGGCACCCGCCTGTGGCCCGCGTCGCGCGAGGGGCGTCCAAAGCAGTTTCTGCGGCTGTTCGGTTCGCGTTCGACGTTTCAGGACACCATGCTCCGTGTGAGCGATCAGGGATTGTTCGTGCGTCCCATCGTGATCACCAATGCAGCCTATCGCTTTATGGTGCTGGAACAGTTGAACGAGATCGGTCTCGAGGCAGACATTCTTCTCGAACCGGCCCGGCGAGATTCCGGTCCGGCGATTGCGACAGGTGCGGCCTTCGCGCTGACCCGTGATCCAGATGCGGTTGTACTGGCCCTGGCTGCTGACCACGTCGTGCGTGACCCGGCGGCCTTTGTCGAGGCTTGCCGGAAAGCGTTGAGTGTCGCAAACGCCGGCCGCATCGTTACGTTCGGCGTTCTTCCGGAACGGCCGGCGACCGAATACGGCTACATCCGGCCCGGTGATGTTGTTTCCGGTGATGTGCGGAAGGTTGCGAAGTTCGTCGAGAAGCCGGACCCCGTGACCGCCGCTGGATACGTTGCCGACGGCTACCTGTGGAACTGCGGTAACTTCATGTTTCGCGCTCAAATGCTGCTTGATGAGTATCGCAGCGTCGATGCTGACAGCGTAAGCACGCTGGTTGAAGCCGTCGAGAGCGCGGGCCGTGATCTCGGCTTTGTCACGCTGCCATTGGAATCGTTTGGCAAGGCCACTCCGATTTCCATTGATTATGCCGTGATGGAGAAGACCACTCAGGCGGCCGTAGTCCCTGTCGCTTGCGGCTGGTCCGACGTCGGCTCATGGCACGCGGTCTGGGAGCTGTCAGACAAGGACGGACACGGCAACGTGTCGCAAGGTCTCACGGTGTTCGAGGACTCGCGCAACTGCAATGTCTCCACCGACAAGGCGCTCGTCGCGCTGGAAGGCGTCGATGATCTTGTCGTGGTGGCGACGCAGGACGCCATTCTGGTATCACGGCAGAATGATCCCAACGGATTGAAGCGGCTGGTCGGGAAACTGAGAACCGTTGCTCCACACGTGACCGAAGATCACATCAAGGTTCATCGGCCATGGGGATCGTATCAGTCGCTTGATATTGGCGAGCGGTATCAGGTGAAGCGAATTATCGTGAAGGCTGGCGGCAGGCTTTCGCTGCAGAAGCATCATCACCGATCCGAACACTGGATCGTGGTCCGGGGAACCGCGCTCGTGACGGTGAACGATCTGCAAAAGATGGTTCACGAAAACGAGTCCATCTACATTCCGATCGGCGCGGTCCATCGTATGGAAAACCCCGGCAAGATTCCGCTGGAACTGATCGAGGTCCAGACTGGCAGCTATCTGGGCGAGGACGACATCATCCGCATCGAGGATGACTATCGGCGCTCGTAACGCGGAATCGAAAATCTAGAAAGATTCCAGTTTTTCAACGGGTTATGTCGGTGTCCGATGTAATTCTTTGAATCAAAACGTGTAAGCGATCGAGGCGGCGCCGTTCGCCACATATGTGACGGCATGCTAGGAAGTTGCATGTAGCGGGCAGCGACTCGCGCTCGGAATTCAGGGAATCAGAAGATGAGTTCGACGGTGTCGACAAAAAATGCCGCTGGCGGCGACCGATTGCTGCGTGTTGGCGTCGTGGGCGCGGGAGTGATGGGGACCAACCATGCCCGCGTGCTGGCCGGCCTGCCCGGTGTCGAGCTGGTCGGTATTGTCGATCCGCTTCCTGCGCATCGCACGCGAGCGATAGAGATTGTCGGCTGTCCGACCTTCGCGACTCTTGAAGAGATGCTCGCTGCCGGACCTGACGCGGTGACCATCGCCGCGCCGACGCACCTTCACCGCGATGTCGCACTCGCCTGCATTGCGCGAAAGATCCACGTTCTCGTCGAAAAGCCGATTGCGCCCTCGGTCGAGGAGGGTAACGAGATCGTCAACGCCGCGCGCAGCGCGGGCGTGACGCTCATGGTTGGCCATGTCGAGCGCTTCAATCCAGCGGTCGCCGCGATCAAGCAGGCGATCAAGGACGAGGAAATCCTCTCGATCGCGATTACCCGCGTCGGTCCGTTTCCGCCGCGCATGTCGAATGTCGGCGTCGTCATCGATCTTGCGGTTCACGATATCGATCTGATCCGCTGGTTCACTGAATCTGACATTGTCGACGTGCAGCCGCAGCTTGCGAGCGCCGTAGCCGAACGCGAGGATATCGCGCTGCTTCAGTTCCGCACCGCCTCCGGCGTGCTCGCACATATCAACACCAACTGGCTGACACCCTTCAAGGCACGCAGCGTCACCGTGGCGACGCGGGGCAAGTACGTTCAGGGCGACCTGCTGACGCGGCAAGTGACCGAATGTTTCGGTTTCCAGCGCGACGGCAGTTACTCGATGCGGCATCTTTCGGTCGGTCATGACGAGCCGCTGCGTGCCGAACTGGTTGCGTTCCTCGACGCGGTGCGGACCGGCAACGCGCCTGCCGTGACTGGCGACGAAGGCGTCGCGAGCCTCGAAATCGCGATCAAGTGTCTCGACGTCCCGGCCGGCTCCATCGCCGCGCCGCTGCGCAAGGGACCGCGCGCCGTCGCAAGCTGACGGCAAACCCTGTTCTTCGAAATGGATCCGGCACGCATCATGAACCAGCATTTGCGATCAGAACCCGTGGCTTTCATCGATATCGGCGCACAGCGCCGGCGCTTGGGTACGAAGATCGATGACGCCGTCGCGCGGGTGCTGACGCACTGCCAGTTCATCAATGGTCCTGAGGTCACCCAGCTTGAGGCCGATCTGGCTGCATACTGCGGAGCGAAACACGTCGTCGCCTGCGCCAGCGGCACCGATGCTTTGCTGATGGTGCTGATGGCGCAGGGTGTCGGCCCAGGCGACGCGGTGATCTGCCCGTCGTTTACATTCTGTGCGACGGGCGAAGTGGTCGCGCTGGCCGGCGCGACGCCGGTGTTCGTTGACGTTGATGAAGCGACATTCAACATCAACGTCGCATCGCTCAAGGCCGGTATCGCCACCGCAAGGAAACTTGGCCTCAAGCCGAAGGCGATCGTTCCTGTCGATCTGTTCGGCCAGAGCGCGGACCACGACGCCATTGCCGAGGTCGCCAGGAGCGAAGGTCTATTCGTGCTGGATGACGCCGCGCAGTCGTTCGGTGCGACGTACAAGGGCCGCCGGCTCGGCACATTCGGACTCGCGACGGCGACCAGCTTCTTTCCCGCCAAGCCGCTCGGCTGTTTCGGAGACGGTGGCGCGATTTTCACCGACGATGGCGCGCTCGCGGAGCGGCTGCGCAGCATCCGTGTCCACGGGCAGGGTACCGAGAAGTATGACAACGTTCGCCTCGGCCTGACGGCGCGGCTGGACACCATGCAGGCCGCGATCCTGATCGAGAAGCTGAAGATTTTCGATGATGAAATCGAGGCACGCAACAAGGTTGCGAACCGTTATTTCGATGCGCTGCATAACATCGTGACGGCGCCGCGCGTTGCCGATGGCAATACGTCGGTCTGGGCGCAATACACCATCCGGCTGCCGCGCGGCGGCCGCGATGCCTTCGCCGAGGCCCTCAAGGCTCAGGGCATTCCGACGGCGATCTACTACCCGAAGTCCATGCACCAGCAGACAGCCTACAAGCACTATCCGACCGTCGAGGGAGGCCTGCCGGTCAGCGAGAAGCTGTCGGAAGACGTGATCAGCCTTCCCATGCATGCCTATCTCGATCAGGCGGCTCAGGATCGCGTCATCAAGGCTGTGCGCGACGCGCTGTCCTGAGGATTTGAGCGTTTTGCGCCGCCGCGTCATGCTGTAGAAGCAGCGGATGCTCGGACGCATTTTCACCGTCGGCGGCTATACTCTTCTTTCGCGGGTCACAGGCTTCGCGCGCGACATCATGCTCGCGGCGATCCTGGGCGCAGGCCCTCTGGCCGATGCCTTTTTCGTGGCGCTGCGGCTTCCCAATCATTTTCGGGCGATCTTTGCCGAGGGGGCGTTCAATGCCGCCTTTGTGCCGGCCTATGCGCATGTTCATGGCGAGCACGGTGAGGCGGCCGCGAAGCTGTTCAGCAACCGCATTTTCACTCTGCTGTTCGTGTCGCAGTTGATTCTGCTGGTCGTGGCACTGCTGTTTATGCCGCAGGCGATCTCGATCCTGGCTCCGGGGTTCACCGACGACCCGGCGCAGCGCCAGCTCGCGATCGAGCTGACCCGGATCACGTTTCCCTACCTGCTGCTGATTACGCTGGTGACGCTGTACGGCGGCATGCTCAACGTCATGCATCGGTTTGCCAGCGCGGCTGCTGCACCGATCTTTCTGAATCTGTCGATGATGGCAACGCTGGCGCTTGCGGCGTTCTTCCCCAGTGCCGGTCATGCGGCGGCATGGGGCGTGCTGATTTCAGGTTTCCTGCAGTACATTCTTCTTGCCGGCGACGCCAAGGTTCACGGCATTCTTCCAAAGTTCACATCGCTGAAGCTCGACGAAGACGTACGCGGCTTCTTCCGGGCACTCGGACCTGCGACGCTCGGCTCGATGGGAACGCAGGTGGCGCTGTTTGCGGATACCATCATCGCAACGTTCCTGGCTGCCGGTGCACTCTCGGCGCTTTATTACGCGGACCGGCTCAATCAGTTGCCGATCGGGGTTATCGGCATCGCCATCGGCACAGTCCTCCTGCCGGAGATGTCCCGGCGGATTACGGCCGGCGATCACGAAGGCGCGATCGCCTCGCAGCGGCGCGCCTTTGATTTTACATTGCTGTTCTCGGTTCCATTCGTCGCGGCGTTTCTCACGGTGCCTGACGTCATCATGCGCGCCATGTTCGCGCGCGGGGCTTTCTCCAAGGCAGACGCGGCGGCAGCGGGTGCCACGCTTGCAGCCTATGCTGTCGGGCTTGTTCCATTCGTCCTGATCCGAAGCGCTGTCGCGACATTCTACGCCCGCAAGGACACCGCGACGCCGGTCAAGGCAGCGCTCACCGGAGTGGCCGTCAATGTCGCTCTGAAAATTGCGCTTGTGGGATCGCTGGCGCAGATCGGGCTGGCGCTGGCCACTGCGGTTGGTGCGTGGGTGAATCTGCTGCTCGTTGTTCTTTTCGCGACGCGCCGCAAGTACTTTGCGTTCGACCGCGCGTTCCTCATTTCGCTGGCGAAATTCTCCGCAGCAG
>Ga0255047_10000568_pt1 | contig 30188 bp, 30 predicted proteins | sample JV7_2_1_MG_FD_183640 | JGI IMG/M metagenome (GOLD analysis project Ga0255047, IMG submission 183640) | Seawater microbial communities from Jervis Inlet, British Columbia, Canada - JV7_2_1 | ecosystem: Environmental > Aquatic > Marine > Inlet | place: Canada: British Columbia | collected 2016-10-06
GTTCCGTGAGGCGCCAGAGGACCCGTAGCTCTGTCTCCGGTTCCCTTTGATGCGCAGGATCGGTCATCACCGCATCAATCCTGGCACCCAGCTCGTCCTGGGCGGCGCCGAATCAGCACCCGGGGGACAGAACTCGCTCAGCACCTGGTGGCTCCGAAGACCGAAACTCGTGAGCTACCGAGAGAAACCCTGCATCGAAGACGGCGCGCCAACACATGAACCATCCGCACATAACCGGGCAATATCTAGCGGCCTGAGCGGTCCTCGTTGGGTGGATTGACGCTGTCAATCGAGTCGAGAAGCCCCACACATGTTCAGGCCTTTTCGGGGCGTGCTCAATCCACGCGCCCTGGACGCCGAGCGACACGGGTGACCGTGTCGGGTAGCCTCCCGCCGGGGAGGTAATGAAATGGCAAAGCGCAGACCTCGGTTGACGACGCCGTACGTACGCCGCGACGGTGTCCTCGTAAACGCCACGTGGGATGAGGCATTGGAGGCGGCGGCAGCCGGCCTCGCCGCCAATCGCGGGGCCGCTCACGGTATGTTCAGCTGTTCGAAGGCGACCAACGAAGTGAACTTTCTGGCACAGAAATTCGCTCGGGTCGTGATGGGCAGCAACAACATCGACAGCTGCAATCGCACTTGACACGCTCCTAGCGTCGCCGGTCTGGCGGCAGTACTCGGAGTCGGAGGCGGCACCTCGTCGTATGAAGAGATCGAGACGACGGAGCTGATCTTGTTGTGGGGGTCGAATGCGCGCGAAGCCCACCCGATCTTCTTCCATCACCTTCTCAAGGGTGTGCGCAACGGCGCCAAGATGTATGTGATCGATCCGCGGCGCACCACCTCGGCACAATGGGCCGACGTGTGGCTGGGCATCGACGTCGGTTCAGATATCGCCCTGGCCAACGCCATTGGCCGTGAGATCATCAGCGCGGGGCTGGCGAATGACAACTTCATCTCCCATGCCACCAGCGGCTTCGACGCTTATGCGGCGGCGGTCGACGAGTGGCCGCTGGAGCGGGCCGAGCAAGTCACCGGTGTCCCGGCCCAGGTGATCCGAGATTTGGCTCACGACTTCGCAACCGCCGAGACAGCCCAACTCTGCTGGACGCTCGGCATCACCGAACACCACAACGCTACCGACAACGTCCTCGCCCTCATCAACCTGGCGCTCCTCACCGGACACTTGGGCCGTTACGGTTCGGGACTCGTGCCCATTCGTGGCCAAAACAACGTCCAGGGCGGTGGTGACATGGGCGCCCTTCCCAACAAGCTGCCCGGATTCCAGGACGTTGCCGACGATGAAATGCGAGCGAAGTTCGAGGCGAAATGGGAGGCGGCGGTGCCGCCGGAACCCGGCCACCACCTCTCGCTGATGTTCGACGCCATGGAGCGCGGCGAGCTCCGATCGCTTTTCGTCCTCGGGGAGAATCCAGCTCAGTCCGAAGCCGACGTGGCCCGTACCCGACGCTTGCTGGCCGGGCTCGATTTCCTGCTGGTGCAGGATATCTTCATGACAAAGACCGCTGAGATGGCCGACGTGGTGTTGCCGGCGGCAGTCGGCTGGGCCGAGAGCGAGGGCACAGTCACATCTTCGGAGAGGAGAGTGCAGCGCGTGCGCAAGGCCCTCGAGCCACCCGGTGAGGCGCGCGACGACCTCGAGATCCTGGCAATGCTGGCGAGACTCCTCGGCCACGACTGGGGGACTCCGAGCGCCGAATTGGTCTGGGACGAGCTGCGAGAGCTGTCTCCGATGCACGCGGGCATGTCCTACGGGCGGCTGGACGAGCTTGGCGGCATCCAATGGCCTTGCGTTGATGAGAGTGACCCCGGTGTTCAGTTCCTCCACGGTGACCTTTGGGAGGATCCATCGCCGCGAGATCCGGTGCCGTTCATACCGACCGAGTGGGTGCCTCCGGTTGACGAGCTGACCGAAGAGTTCCCGACTCGTCTGACGACGGGTCGCCGGCTCGACTCGTACAACACCGGCGTGCAGACGGGTGGATATCCGTCTCCGCTTCGCAAGAGGGGGAGCATCGAGATCTCTCCCGAGGACGGCGCCGCCTTCGGACTCGCCGAGGGCGATCAGGTATGCGTCCGTTCGCGCCGGGGATCACTCGAGGTCCCGGTGTTCTTTGACCGGAACTTGCGGCCGGGGCTGGCGTTCATGTCTATTCATCAGCCAGACGAAGCGGACGTCAACCTGTTGACCATCGATGCTTGGGATCCCAAGTCGGGGACGGCCGAGTTCAAGGCGACGGCGGTCAGCATCCAACCGATCGACTCGACGGCCTGACGTCATGGACCTTCGCCTCATGTCTGCAGAGCCGAGTGACGCCGAGCGGGCCGCGCTCGACCGGTTGTTGGGAGCCCCGGATTCCGGCTGGGTCGGCGCCGACCGGTCCGCAGCCGACCACCACATCGCCCGCGGCGGCTATCGCCACGCCGTCGGCGTTCGTCACCTTCTGCTGCCCGCCCTTCAGGCCGTGCAGGGCGCCATCGGATGGGTGAGTCAGGGCGCTCTCAACTACATCTCGGAAAGGCTGTCGGTGCCGCCGGCGGAGGCCTATGCGGTGGCCACGTTCTACGCGCTGCTGGCTACGGAGGAACGCCCGCGGCGGGTGGCTCACGTGTGTGAGGACGTCTCGTGCCGGACCCGCGGCGGCCGGGAACTACTTGAGGAGCTGAGCGGGCGGGACGACGTCGTGGCGAGCCCTTGTCTCGGACAATGCGACCGGTCCCCGGCAGTCCTGGTGCAACGGGCCGGGGAGTACGACGCCAGCCTGTGGTACTCCACACCGGAGGTGGTCATCGACGTGCTCGAAGGTGCCCGACCGATCGACCCGAATCCGGGCCACTACGGGATCCCGCAAACCGAGGCAGGCTCAGATGGCTTGCGCCTGCTGCACCGCGTGGGAGCGATCGACCCCTACAGCCTCGACGATTACCGCGCGGCCGATGGCTACGCCGCCCTTGACAAGGCGCTGCAGATGACGCCGGCAGAGCTGATCGACGAGGTCAAGCGGTCGGGAATCAAGGGACGGGGCGGTGCCGCCTTCCCGATGGGGTCGAAGTGGGAGGCCGTCGTCGCCCACGGGCCCGACCGCTTGCTGGTTTGCAACGCCGACGAGGCCGAGCCGGGAACGTTCAAAGATCGTGGCGTTATGGAAGGCGACCCGTTCTCGCTTGTCGAAGCCATGACGATTGCCGGGTACGCCCTTGGCGCCCACCGCAGTTACCTATACATCCGGGGCGAGTATCCGCGGGCGGCCCGCCACGTGCGGTGCGCCATCGAGGTCGCCAAGAAGGCCGGGTTGCTTGGGGAAGACATTCTCGGATCGGGGTTCGATTTCGACATCGAGATCCGCATGGGTGGCGGCGCATACATATGTGGCGAGGAAACCGCCCTCTTCAACTCCATTGAAGGGTTTCGCGGCGAGCCCCGCCAGAAGCCACCGTATCCGGCAGAGTCTGGCCTGTTCGGCCTCCCTACGGCCATCAACAACGTCGAAACGCTCATCAACCTGCCCCTGATCGTCATGGAGGGCGGCGACGCGTACGCGGCTCGCGGCACCTCGGAGTCGACCGGGATCAAACTGTTCTGTCTCTCCGGGGACGTGGTCAACCCCGGCGTCTACGAGGTGGAATTCGGGGTGACGATTCGGGAGCTCATCGATCTGGCGGGGGGCCCGGTCGACGACATCGCGGCGGTGCTGCTGGGGGGCGTCTCGGGCTCGTTTATTGGGCCAGACCAGTTCGACCTGCCGCTGACATTCGAGGCTACCCGGGAGGCCGGAGTCGCCCTCGGAACGGCCGTCGTAATGCCCTTCTCATCCTCGACCGATTTCGACGATGTGGGGCGGCGGATCGCCGCCTTCTTTCGCGACGAGTCATGCGGACAATGCGTGCCCTGCCGGGTCGGCACCGTACGCCAGGAAGAGGCCCTGCACCGGCTGTTCAATGGAGCGCAGACGAACGGATCGGCCGGCGAGATCGGGCTGCTGGCCGAGATCGACGAGGCCATGCGGTTGGGTTCTATCTGCGGCCTGGGGCACACCGCCGGCAGCGCGATCCAATCGGCGATCGCACTTGGCCTGATCGGAGAGCGCCGATGAGCGACGTGCGGTTGACCATCGATGGTGCTGCGGTCTCGGTGCCCGAGGGAGCCACGATCCTGGAAGCCTGTCGGGCCGACGGCCAGAACCAGCCCACCCTCTGCTATCTCGAGACGCTGACACCGGTCAACACGTGCCGGGTGTGCGTCGTCCAGGTCGCCGGTTCGCGCACGCTGGTGCCTTCGTGCTCGCGGGTCGTCGAAGAGGGTATGGACATCTCCACCAACAGCCCTGCTGTTCGCCAGACCCGCAAGATGGTCTTCGAGTTCCTGGCGTCGTCGGTGGATCTCTCGCTCGTGGACGAGCCGACACAGCAGTGGATGGACTACTACGAGGTCGATCCCACCCGGTACGGGCCCGCTGGGCCTGATTCTCCGGCCGGTGGCCGCGACGCCCGCCACCCTGGCCACCATGCACCGCCAGTGGACGGCCTAGCCGAAACCGTGGCGCAGCCCGTCAAGATCGACGACGCGCTCTACGTGCGCGACTACGCCAAGTGCATCCTTTGTTACAAGTGCGTCGAGGCGTGCGGTCCCGATGCACAGAACACCTTTGCGATTCAGGTGGCCGGACGGGGGTTCGATGCCCGTATCTCGACCGAGTTCGACGTTGCCCTCACCTCATCGGCGTGTGTCTACTGCGGCAACTGCATCGGGGTGTGTCCGACAGGAGCACTGATGTTCCGCAGCGAATACGAGCTTCGCGCAGCCGGAATGTGGCATGAGGATGAGCAATCCGTGACCCGCACCGTGTGCTCGTTCTGTGGTGTCGGCTGCAACCTCGAGCTCCACGTCCAGGACAACCGGATCGTCAAAGTCACGTCACCCATGGACCACTCCGTCACTGCCGGGCACCTGTGCATCAAGGGCCGGTTCGGGTACGAATACGTCCAGGAATTGGGCGACCTGGCCACGACCCCGATCGACATCGTCCTGGCCGCGGCGCGGGGTCCAGAACTGGGCTGAGGCGCTGCCGGCCTTGCCCCCCTACCTCTCGCCGAGGGCGAGCGGTCGAACCCGGCTGGGTTCGCCCTTCCCCCCGCCTTCGGCGGGGAGACTGACAGTCAGGAGAGCCCGACCACCTCGCCGTTCTCGTCGATGTCGATGCGCTCGACAGCGGGCGTTCCCGACAGGCCGGGCATCGTCCGCATGTCGCCGCAGATCGGGTAGATAAAGCCGGCCCCGATCGCTCCCCGCAACTCGCGAACCGGGAGAGTCCACCCGGTGGGGGCTCCCACCAGCTTGGGATCGCTCGAAATCGACAGATGGGTCTTCGCGATGCAGATCGGCAGGTTGCCGAACCCGTGCTTCTCCAGGAAGTCGATCTCGGCCCCGGCGGCGTGGTCGTAGTTGACCCCGTCGGCTCCGTACACCTTGGTAGCAATTGCCTCGATCTTTTCCTTGAGAGAGGCATCGTCGGGATAGAGGAAGTGAAACCCGCCGGATCGACTGGCGGCGTCTTCCACCGCCTCGGCCAGCTCGGTGGCCCCGGCCCCTCCATCACTGAAGTGGGTCGAGACCGCCGCGTTGACACCTTCCTCTGCGGCAACCGCCCGGATCGCCTCATGCTCAGAGTCGAAGTCGCTCGGGAAGGCGTTGATCGCAACCACCGGCTCGATCCCGTGCAGCCGCATGTTCTCGATGTGTTTGCGCAGATTGGGTGCCCCCTCCAGAACGTGGTCGGGGCTCTCTTCCAGCATCTCCGGCGGCAACGGCTTGCCCGGCTTGACGACGAAGCGCCCCGAGTGAGCCTTGAGTGCCCGCACCGTCGCCACCAGGACCGCAGCATCCGGCTCCAGGCCTGAAGTGCGGCACTTGATGTTGAAGAAGCGTTCGGCTCCCATGTCGGCCCCGAAACCAGCCTCGGTGATCAGATAGTCGCCGGTGTGGATGCCGATCAGATCGGCGACCACCGACGAGTTGCCGTGGGCGATGTTGCCGAACGGCCCGGCGTGGATGAACACCGGAGTGTTCTCGAGGGTCTGCATCAGGTTGGGCTTGATGGCGTCCTTCATGATCACCGTCATGGCCCCGGCAGTCTTCAGGTCTTCGGCGGTGACAGGCTCCCGGCCCCAGTTCTGGCCAACGACGATCCGGCCCATCCGGTCCCGCATGTCCTGAAGCGACTTGGAAAGCGCCAGCACGGCCATCACCTCGGAGGCTGCCGTGATGTCGAATCCCGTGGCGCGGGGCACGCCGTCGAGGCGGGCGCCCAACCCGACCACCATGTTGCGCAACGCCCGGTCATTGACGTCGAGGACGCGGCGCCAGGTGACCCGGTGCGGGTCGAGGCCAGCGTCGGAACGGCGGAAAATGTGGTTGTCGACCATGGCTGCCAGCATGTTGTGGGCGGCCGTGACGGCATGCATGTCGCCGGTGAGGTGCAGATTGAGATTCTCCATCGGAACCACCTGGGCGTAGCCGCCACCGGCGGCCCCACCCTTGATTCCAAAGGTGGGCCCCATCGACGGCTGCCGCAGCGACAGAACTCCCTGCTTGCCGACATGCTTGAAGCCCTGAGCCAGGCCGACCGCGGTAGTGGTCTTGCCTTCTCCCAGCGGGGTGGGAGTTATAGCGGTGACCAGAATGTATTTGGCGCGGGGGCGGTCCGCCAGCTCCTCGATGGCGTCCAGGCTCACCTTGGCTACGTGTTCGCCGTATTGCTCGAGAAGATGGGAGCCGAGCCCGATGGAGGCGGCTACGTCGCCGATGGGTTGAAGGGAAGCACCCCGGGCAATCTCGAGATCGGACGGAAACGACATGGGAAATCCTTTCTAAGTCGACCGCTTAACGCTAACCCGCCTGCGGGTCGCTACCGGCTGGCGATCCGCTCACCGCCGGCGTAGACGTTGAAGGAGTGGTCACGGAGGAATCCGATCACAGTCAACCCCAGTTCGCCGGCCAATTCTGCCGCCAGGGAAGACGCTGCCGACACCCCGCCTACCACCGGAATCCCGGCCACAGCTGCCTTTTGCACGATCTCGAAAGAGACTCGTCCCGACACCAGCAGGATCGTTTCTCCCAGCGGCCACTGCCGCGCCGCCAGCGCTCCGACCACCTTGTCGACCGCGTTATGGCGGCCCACGTCCTCACGAACAACGAGCAGCCGGCCCTCCGGATCGAAGACCGCAGCCGCGTGCTGGCCGCCGGTGACGTCAAAGGTGGCCTGTACCTCTCTCATCTTCTCCGGCAGCGACAGCAGCAAGTCGGCATCAAGAGAAGGGCCGGCCGGAGGGTTGGGGGCTGCCACCTTGAGAGCGTCGATGGAGGCTTTGCCGCACACCCCGCAAGAGGAGGATGTGTAGAGGTTGCGACGGAACTGCTCCGGGTCAACGTTGACGCCGTCCGCCAGCAAGAGCTCCCAGCGATTTCTTTCCGGGTCGCCGGCCACCAGTTGCACCCGGTCCACCTCATCGGGGTCGAGCACGATGCCTTCGGTGATGGCGAAGCCGAGCAACAGGTCGGCGTCGTCGCCGGGAGTGCGCATCAACACTGCCAGCGGTGTGTCGCCCAGCCGCATCTCCAGCGGTGCCTCCGTCACCAGGTGATCGCCGACCTCGGTTTGGCCCGAAGAGGTGGTCTTGAGAACTTGCCAGGGTGTTGTCTGCGACATAGGGGCTCAGTCGCCGGGCAGCTCAGATACGGTCGGCAATTGATCTGGCATCAGAGGATTGGGTCGATTGCGGTGGTAGGCGACGAGGGTCTCGCGGTCACATTCCGAACACAGATGAACGGTACGGGTCCCCACCACCGACAGCTGAGTTCCCCGCCCCTTCTCGACTATCGCCTTGGGGACCGCCTGCATGTCGGTGCCACCACATTGCCGGCAAGTTGGGTTGAGGTCGCGTTCCCAGACCTCGTCGCAGGCCAGGCAGTGCAGTTCGATGGCGTTGCCCTCACGCTTGCCTTGCAGTCGCTCGGTCTCCCCGCAGGCCGGGCAGTTGGCGTCTATCACTATCAGACCTTGAGCCGGCTCTGGACCATGATGCAGGCGTTGGCCAGGTAGTTGAAGCCATGCTCCTGGATGAACTCCAGCACCTCCGGGCTCTCGGCGCCGGGCTGCAGCCACACGTTCTTCAGCCCCAGCTCCAGGCACTGCTTGAGCACGTGCAGGGTGAAGCGCGGCGGAATGACGAAGTTGACGATTGTGGGCGGCCCGGGGAGGTCGGCCAGCCGGGGGTAGGCCTCATCGCCTCCGACGGTCTCCCGCTGAGGGTTGACGGGAATGACGGCGTAGCCCTTGCGACGCAGATCGTGATAGATGGTGTGACCGTATTTGGACGGGTTATCGGTGGCCCCAACCAGGGCGATGGTGGTGTCGGGCTCATCGAGCAGCTGGAGGATGTCGAGCATGGTCTCCCCATCGGGTGGCGTCACGTGCAACCCCAACAGTAGAGCGAACCTTCCCCGGCCTAGGGTGGGCACATGACCGAGATCGTGGTTGTCGGATCGCTCAATCTGGACACCACCGCCCGGGTGGGTCGGCTGCCCGGTCCGGGCGAGACGGTGCTCGGAACCGGCCACGCCACCGACACCGGCGGCAAGGGAGCCAACCAGGCGGTGGCGGCAGCCAGGCTCGGCCGGCAGGTGGGGATGGTTGGCAGGGTTGGAGACGATGACGCCGGCCACCACATCAGGCAGGTACTGACGGCAGAAGGGATCGACGCGCACGGCGTGTCCGTCGACGACGCTGCCCCGACCGGAATGGCCTTCATCACCGTGGACTCAGTCGGTGAGAACATGATCGTTGTGAGCCCGGGAGCAAACGCGGCTCTGACCATCCTGGACCTGGAGCGAAGTGGCGACCTGATCGCCAACGCCGGAGTGCTGCTGCTGCAGCTGGAGATCCCGTTGGAGGTGGTCCACCATGCCGCCGCCCTGTGCCGGGGCACGGTGATTCTCAATCCGGCCCCGGCGGCCGAGTTGAGCGCCGAGTTGCTTGAGAACGTGGACGTGCTGGTGCCCAACCGCACGGAGTTAGCGACGCTGACGGGAAGTGAGCCGGCCTCAACTACCGGGGACGTGGCTGCCCAGCTAGACCTGCTTGACACCGCGGTGGGAATCGTCACGCTGGGTGCCGACGGCGCCCTGGTACGGGCCGGGGGCAGCACCACCCATGTCCCGGCTCCGATGGTTGAGGCAGTGGATGCAACTGCCGCCGGAGACGCTTTCTGTGGGGCATTGGCCGACGCCATCGCCACGGGAGCCGATCCGGTCACCGCGGCTACCTGGGCGGTCCGGGCCGGGGCCGTGACCGCCACCCGTCATGGTGCCCAGCAGTCGCTGCCGACCCGCTCCGAGGTGGAATTCCTCACCTGAACAGGCCCCTAGCGGCCTGAAAGTGACTCGGCCACTAAGACATCTACATCGACGACCCCAACGACGCCGGTAACTCCCAGGGCAGCGGCGATTTGGAGGTGGCAGCCGCCAAGGTCCTCTGGCTGGGCAGCAACGCCAGCTGCGTCAGCAGCGACCTGCCGGGGTCGTCGGCCACGTACCCGGTTATCAGGGAAGTGGGCCTGACCAGCTGAGCCTCTAGCATCGGCAGATGGCCCGACCCATCATCATCGACACAGACCCCGGCCAGGACGACGCCATCGCCCTGCTGCTAGCACTGGCGGTTCCCGATGAGCTCGACGTCCTGGGCATCACCGCGGTGGCCGGCAACGTTCCGCTGGATCTGACTACGCACAACTCGCTGATGATGACTGAGCTAGCCGGACGGCCCGAAGTGCCCGTCTACGCCGGCTGCGACCGGCCGATGGAACGGCCTCTGGTCACCGCCGAATACGTCCACGGCAAGACCGGTATCGACGGCGCCGACACCCCCGATCCCGTGACCGCCGCCGCCGACGGCCATGCCGTCGACTTCATCATCGAGACCGCCCGCGCCACCCCCGGTCTCACTATCTGCACCCTCGGCCCACTCACCAATATCGGGGTGGCGTTGCAACGGGCCCCCGACATCAAGAGCAACATCGAACAACTGGTGCTGATGGGTGGGGGGTTCTTCGAGGGCGGCAACACCACTCCCGCTGCCGAGTTCAACATCTATGTCGACCCCCAAGCCGCCGACATCGTGTTCCGAAGTGGCATCCCATTGGTGATGATGCCGTTGGACGTCACTCACAAGGCGCTGACCTCCGACGCCCGCATCCAGGCTTTCAAGGACCTGGGCAACGCCTCGGGCGCCGCCACCGCCGGCATGCTCGAGTTCTTCGAGCGCTACGACATGGAGAGATACGGGACGGTGGGGGCGCCGCTGCATGACCCGACCGTAATTGCCTATCTGATGGAGCCAGACCTGTTCAAGGGCCGGCACGTCGCAGTCTCGATCGAAACCGTCTCGGAATTGACCATGGGAATGACAGTGGTCGACTGGTGGGGCCTCACCGACGATGAGCCGAACTGCCTCGTCATGCATGAAATCGACGACGAGCGGTTCTACGAGATGCTCACGGAACGCATCAGCCGACTGCCCTGACCCGGGTATTCTCATTCCCAGGGAGGGATACATGCCGACCGAGGCGTCCGCTGAGGCCGAAGAGCTCATTCTCAAGATCCGCCAATCGGTGATCGGCAAGGACGAGACCGTGGTCGGGCCGTTCGGGCCCCGCCGCCTCACCTACGCCGACTACACAGCTTCAGGACGCTCCCTGTCCTTCATTGAGGACTTCATTCGAGAGGCGGTGCTCCCCCTCTATGCCAACACCCACACCGAATCCTCCGGCACCGGGCTGCAGACCACCCGCTACCGCGAAGACGCCCGCCAGATCATCAAAGACTGTGTGGGTGCCACTGGCGAGCATGCTCTGATCTTCAGCGGCTCCGGCACCACCGGCGCGATCGACCGGCTGATCGGGATCCTCAACCTGCGCATCCCCTCCGATCTCGACGCCCGCTACCACCTCAGCGATCAGATTCCCGAAGACGAGCGGCCGGTGGTCTTCATCGGTCCCTACGAGCACCACTCAAACGAACTGCCATGGCGGGAATCGATCGCCGACGTAGTCCGAATCCCCGAGGACGCCGACGGTCACATCGACCTCGAATTCCTGGAGAAGGCCCTCGAGACGCATGCGGAACGTCCGCTCAAGATCGGAAGCTTCTCGGCCGCCTCGAACGTCACCGGCATCCTGTCGGCCACCCACGAGATGGTCCGCCTTCTCCACGCCAACGGCGCCGTCTCGTTCTGGGATTTCGCCGCCGCGGCGCCATACGTGAAGATCGACATGATGGGCGAACACGACGGTGAGTCCTACAAGGACGCCATCTTCATCTCCCCCCACAAGCTGATCGGCGGGCCGGGAACTCCCGGGGTGTTGATTGTCCGCAAGGAGCTTCTCACCAACACCGTGCCCGCCGTCGTCGGCGGCGGGACCGTCTCTTTCGTCAATCCGATCGAGCACAAGTACCTGGACGACCCGGAGCACCGGGAAGAGGGCGGAACACCGGCGATCGTCGAATCGATCAGGGCCGGCCTCGTCTTCCAGCTCAAGGAGCGGGTGGGGGCACCCGCCATCCGCGCCCGGGAAGAGAGCTTCATCGAGCGTGCCATCGAACGCTGGCAGGCCCATCCGGCCGTCCAGGTCCTCGGCAACCCCCAGGCCGAACGGCTCAGCATTGTCTCGTTCGTGATCCGCTTCGGGGACCGCTACCTCCACCACAATTATGTGGTCGCTCTCCTCAACGACGTGTTCGGGATTCAGGGCCGGGGCGGCTGCTCCTGTGCCGGGCCCTACGGGCACGACCTGCTGGGGATCGACCTGGAAACCTCTCACCAGTATGAGGAGGAGATTCTCCATGGGTGCGAGGTCATCAAGCCCGGCTGGGTTCGCCTCAACTTCAACTACTTCATTTCCGAGGAAGTTTTCGAGTTCATCGTGCGGACGGTTGAGATGATCGGAGACCGCGGCTGGACCCTGCTCCCCTACTACACCTTCGACCCCGGCTCGGCCCTGTGGCGGCATCGGGACGGACTGGCCGAGCCACCACTCAGCCTGCATGACTTCCAGATCGACGCCGGTGACATCGACCGTGCTCCGGGCCGGAATCGGGTCGGCGAGGAGGCCCTGGCCGGTTACCTGGAGGCTGCCGAGGAGATCTTCCGCCGGGCCGAAGACGCCCATCCGCCTGCCGAGCACATCGAACTGGGGGCCGGCTTCGAGGCTCTGCGCTGGTTCCCGGTTCCCGAGGAGCTCTAGCTACACCGGGTCGTGCGGGAGCGTTCCGCGGGGGGCCCGCAAGAAGGCAAACGGGGTTTCGAACAGGAAGTTGGAGGCCCGCGACGTGTAGACGTCGGCATACCGCTCCACCTGGCGAGCGAACAGGCTCTTGTCGTTGCCGGCCCGCATCAAAGGCCCCCAGGTGGGGTTTCCTAGCTCACCGGAGGCCCGGGCCATCGGAGCGATCTGGTCGTCGAGGCCGACGATCAACGTTTGCAGCGAAGCCAGCTCGCCCTCGACGTCTTCTACGTCGTCGGCGGGACCGGCGGAACCGTGCTCGGCTCTCAGTGCCTCCAGCCTCAGAACCGCCCGCCTGTGCTCGAGGTCGCCTTTCTCCGCCATCAGGGTCGTCAGCCGCTCCTCGGCGTCTTGAAAGGCGACGACGGCCCGCAACTCCGCCTCCAACTCTCGCAGGATCAGCGCGGTGCGCCACCGGAACATGGACTTGGAAACGTGCACATCACCGAACAGGTGATCACCCACGTACAAGATCTCGTCGCCCGACAGCCCGAGGCTGGTCTCAAGGACGTTGGCATTGCCTCCGTAGTAAACCGACCCATCCTCGAGCGGGCCGCGGTGGGGCTGCAGCATGGCGTTCTCCTCGTCCACGACCCGGTAGAAGTGATGGTCGTGGGAGAAGAAGCCGGGCTTGCCGGATGACACGATCACCGTCGGGAAGAGCTGGCGCCAGGTCATATCACCCGGCAAAGAGGGATCAAACGCCAGCTTCATCATCCGGTCGGCGAACTCCCAGTCGGCGTTGGTGATCAGCATCAGATGCTTGCCGGCGTGCTGCTGATCGAGCAGCGCCCTCACCACCTCGGGATCCGGGACCACATACCGGTCGGGGTCGGCATGAATCTCGGCTTTCAGATCTCCGTCCATGTGGGTGCGGTCAAGGGCCCGCTGCACTGCCTCCGACAACTCGAAGTAGCTGCGGATGCCCGGGAGCCGCCCTTGATCGAAGAGGTCGACCAGTTGGGCGAACAGATTGCCCTCTGATACGGAGTACAGAGTGTTCATGAACTCGTACCGGTTCTCGGCCAGGTCGATGAGCGTCCCGGCATAGGCGTTGCGCACCTCTTCGTAGCTGAGCATGCGAGTGCCGTGGGCGGCCCGGATGACGTAGCCAAAGCGGGTCGCTTTGACCAGATTGCCGAGTTCGAGGTCGACCGCCAGCCCTCGGGCCACGCTGTCGGGATCGAATTCGAGGTCCTCGACCGGCCAACCGGAGGCGGCCAGCCGGCTGCGGGTAATCTCGTAGGCCCGCCTCTCCAGATCGACGGTCCGGTAATGGATCAGGGTGTAATCCATGTCGTAACCGATCGCCTTGATCGAGCGCAGGTTGAGCGTGCGGTTGGTGAAGATGCCGCGCACCAGGTCGGCGGTCATGTTCCGAGGTTAGGGAGTCGAGGCAGAAGCAACGCCTGTTATTACCACTTGCTTGTCGACCTTCTGAACCGATACCGGGTTGAAACCGAGGTCTTCCAGAGCGGCGGTGACCCTGGCCACCCCGGCCTCGGTCAGTCCGTGTTTCTTGCCATCCTGCTCAAGGACGACGGCGCGGCCGCCGTCTGACAGGACCCGGCGCATTTCTGAGAGCCCCCCCGGACGGTCCTCCCAGTGATGAAAAGAGTGAGCGGTCCACACCACGGTGAACGATCCGTCCTCGAAAGGCAGCGACTCTGCCCGGCCCACCTCGAATTGAACGTTCTCACTGCCGGCGGACCGCTTGCGAGCAATCTCAACCATTGCCTCGGCCCTGTCGACGCCCACCGCCCGGCCATCCGTCACGATTTCACCGGCCAGGCGGACGGCCACTCCCGGCCCGCAGCCGACGTCGAGGGTGTGGTCGGAGGGTTTGAGCCCGAGCAGGCTCACCAGAAGCCGATTGGATTTGGGCGAGCGAAAAATGAACGAGTAGAGGCGGACTCGGAACCGGGACCAGGGCTTGGTGTCCATGAGCGAGTGTCGCGGGCGTCGCCGTCAGTCGCGACTGCGACGAGGGGAGCGAAGCAAGCGGGCCCGTTCGATGGCGGCCGTCATCCCAGAGCGGGTAACGATCCCGACCGGGCTGCCGTCCTCAACCACCAGCGCCAGAACCGGACGGAGAGCCGCCTGCCTGGCTGTGAGGACTCCCCGGGCCGGCTCGTGGGGCGAGACCACCGGGACGTCTGCCAGCGAGGCGGCGTAGCGCCTGACCGGATGCACGAGCCGATCATCGGGACCGACCTTGCTCAGGTCCCTGATGGTCACGTAGCCGCTGGGGCGCTCATCGAAACCCAGCAACAGGAACGTGGACTGGCGGTTGGGCAACACGTATCGGAGAACGAACTCATCCACCACCAGCCAATCCGGAACCGCCGTCATCGGCTCCATCAACTGGCCGATCGTCAGTCCCTTCAACCCGGATTCGGCCTCGCCCTGACGGGCTTCGGCCCCGGCGGCGGTCAAAAGCACCCAGCCGATGGTTCCGGTCCACAGTCCGCCAACCACACTGCCCATGGAGAACTCGAGCACACCGACTCCCATCAGTCCGAAGCCGATGAACCGGCCCGCCCTGGAAGCCGACCGGGTGGCGCGCAGTCGATCGCCCGTGCGGCCCCAGACGAAGGCATGCAGCAAGCGTCCCCCATCCAGCGGGGTGCCGGGGAGCAGATTGAACAGGGCCAGGACCAGGTTGACCAGGCCCAGCCAGCCGAAGAGAACGCCGGTCATTGTTGAGGTTCCGAACAGGAAAGCGGCGCCGACCCCAACCACCCCGACGAACAGGCTGATGGCAGGACCGATCCCGGCCACCTTGGCCTCCACCCGGGCGCTAGGGAGCTCGCCCTCCAGTTGGGCGAGTCCGCCGAAGAGCCACAGGGTGATGGACTCGACCTCAAGGCCGTGTCGCTTTCCCATCAGGGCGTGACCAAGTTCGTGGGCGAGGATGGATCCGAGCAGACCGGCTGCACCGATGACGCCTCCGATCAGATACTCGGTCGAGGACCGGCCCTCTACTGCCGACGGAAGAATCCCGCCGGCCAGGGACAACGTGATCAAACCGGCAATTACCAGAACCGACCAGTTGATCCCGACCTTCACACCGCCGATGCGGCCGAGGCTGAATGTTGAGCGCATAGTTCTCCTAGGGGAACACCCCTGTCACTATCAGTATGCCCGTCGATGGTAAGAGCGTCGTAAGAGACCGCCGGGTTCCCACCGTCCCATCCGCTGGGATCCCGAGATCCGTCGAGAGAGACGTAAATCCCGGCTGCGACGTGTGACTTGGAACGTTGGACTGTCGGCGCAGCCGACTAGAGCAGCGCCTCTTCGCTCATTCCGAAGCTGGGGTGGCGCAGGCGGCACAAAGCCACCTTTTCGATCTGGCGAATGCGCTCTGGGGTCAGGTTGAGCTCGGCCCCGATATCGGGAAGGGCCTTGGGCTCTCCATCGACAAAGCCGTAGCGCAGCAGCAGGATGCGCCGCTCGCGTGAGGGCAGCCGGTTGATGGCTTGCCGGAGATCGTCGCCAACCGCCAGGCTTTCGGCCCGGGTCACCGGATCGTTGTCATCATCCTCGACCATCACGAAGTCCCCGAGCATGGCGCCATCCTCGCCGACCGGGCTTTCCAAACTCACCGAGTCTTTGACCGCCAGTGCTTCCTGAACGTGGGCTTCGCTCAGGCCGCTCTCCTCGGCCAGCTCAGGAATAGTGGCGTCGCGCCCGAGTTCGGCCTGCAGACGGTTCTTGATGGCGTGGACGGTGGCAGCGGCGTCTGAGAGGCGGCCCGGCACGCGAATGGTGCGGGACTTCTCGGTGACCGCCCGGCTCAAAGCCTGGCGAATCCACCAGGAGGCATAGGTCGAGAACTTGAAACCCTTGCGCCACTCGAACTTCTCAACGGCGCGAATGAGTCCCAGGTTGCCTTCCTGGATCAAATCGATGAAGTCGATACCCTCGGCACCTCTGAACTTCCGGGCGTGCGCAACCACCAACCGGAGGTTGGAGTTGAGGAATCGATTGCGGGCATCCTCGGCCGCCCGTATCTCTCGCTGTAGGCGCATCCTCTCCTTCTGGGGGATGCGCTTCTCGGTTTCGAGGCGAGCCGCTGCGTCGCGCCCCGCCTCAATAGCCTGGGCAAGAGATACCTCGTCCTCCGCGGTCAGCAGGTCGTGGCGCGCGATATTATTGAGGTAGTACGTGACATCGTCTACCGCGCCGCTGACCTGTCTTTGAGCTGTAACCATTTACCCCTCCTGCCGGGCTTGTATGACCCGGCCCGCTCGCATGGTTGTGAATGGGTTCACAAACTATACGCGATTGGAACGGTTCGGGGACGGTAAATGTTCCAGAATCACAGAGATTTCACGCCCCGAATAACTTCCGCCATTTCTGTAATCGACCCGAGGGTAATCGGATCGAGCACGATTTGCAGGTGTTTGACGCCGTGGGCCTCGTACTGGCGCAACGAGGCAGCAATTTCCTCATAAGAACCACTGATCGGCCGGGAGGTCCCCCGGGTTGGATCGCCGGCCAAACGCCCCGTGCTACCGGCAAAACCGACCAGTACGGCCACCGTCTTCTCAACCTCGGCGGGCTCGCGACCGGCGTCCCTGAGTGCGGCATCCACTTGATCCAAAATCGGGCCCAACTGGGCCGGGTCGTTGCCAAACCAGGAGTGCCACGCGTTCCAGGAGTTCATGTAGGGAGCAGTGATGGCCAGCATTCGCGGGCCTTGCGACCCGATCATCAGCGGCGGCCCCTCCGGCCGCGGCCCTGCCGGATGGATCACACAATCTCGCACCGAGTAGTAATCGCCGTCGAAGTCGATCTCGCCCTCGCTCACCAGGGTGCGGATGATCGTGAAGGCCTCCTCGAACCGGCTCACCCGATGATCGAATGGAAAGCCGAAAGCCTGGTACTCGGTTTCGTTCCAACCGGCCCCGAGCCCGAGAATGAGGCGTCCGCCACTCATCTCATCGATGGTGACGGCCTTCTTGGCCAGCATCGCCGGGCTGTGAAATGATGTCGAGGCCACCAGAGGGCCGAACTCGACCCGCTCGGTCAAGGATGCAATCGCCGCCAGCTGGGTCCACGCCTCCCACGGGCCCGCCACCCCAAGGTGCGGGGCGCGGTAGAGAAGATGATCGCCCACCCAGATCGAGTCGAACCCGGCTTCTTCGATGAGAACGATCATCTCCCGCACCTCGGACCAGCGAACCTCGCGCTCGATCTCGGGAAGTTGAATACCGATTTTCACGACGGCAAGCCAACACGGCGGTGGGGCGGGATGCAAATCAGCGGACAGCCAACAGCCAACACGTGCCCACCAGATTGATGCCTACTCCCTAATGCCTACTGCTTGGTGCCTCCGGCCTTCCGCCTCCTGCTTGGTACAGCCCGGATGGATTCCGGTCACCCCAAATGACAAGCGGAGGACACTCTGTCGGTCGCCCGACACTCCCGCGAGGAACCGCCCTGGTTGCTCCTTGAAGGTTTGAAGCGTTCCATAAAGGAGGGAACATCATGGTTGCAAGATTCGAGGCGCTCACCGTCCCGAAGCCAGGTGAGGACTACCGCACACCCAGCAAGCAGCGCCAGATCGGCCTGCTCCTGGCGTTCGTCGGTGTCGTCCTGGCGGCGGTGACGCTCATCGCAAATATCGCCGCAGCCGGAGATGTCGGAGACGGAACGTCCACGCGGGAAACCCTCGCCTGGTCGTTTGGGCTCACCACGACAGCCTTCGGCACGGTCAAACTAGGGATCGCCGTCATTCTGGTGGGGATCCTGGTCCGGCTCTGGTTCCGGGTAAAGGCAGTACAGGAAACACTCCCCCACCTGAAAGCCCAGGGGGACGGGTCGGCAGGACCGACCGGAACTATCGACACCGGTTGGGGCAAAGCCAGGGCTACCAACTCGGTCCCCGACCCGCTACCCATCCACAAGATGGCGAAGACCATGTGGTTCCCGATGCTCGCCATGGGATTCATGGCACTCATCGCTGGACTGGTCGTCTCGCTGGTGGCGGCCGGACAGTCGAACACCGGGTCCTTCAACTCGGCCTTCGCCTGGGCCCAGGGAACCCAGTTCCTCGGTGAGGCAATGCTGCTCGGCGGCATCTCCTTCTTGCTCGGGTCGATCCTGGCCGCTTTGCGAGCCGGTGGAGGCCTGGTGCAGGAGTCGCTCGGTATCACCGTCAAGACCCTGAAGATGCCGGCCACCGCCAAGGCCTTCGTTGGGTTGATGGCGCTTGGCGTCATGCTGGGCGTGACTCAGTTTGTGCTCTACGGCTACGTAGCCGTCAACGCATCGAACAACCCGGGCGCCTGGTTTGCCTGGCTCGGTCCGCTGCGCGAGCTCAGCCTCGGCTTGATACTCGCCGGCATCGTCCTCGCTCTGTACACGATTGGTACGGCACTGAGCTTCCAGTTCGGCCGCATCAAAGAGATCGTCGCCACTGGAAGGTAGATCATGTCAACCCAAACCAAATCACCAGAAGCACTTTCAACCGATTTCAAGATCGACACCAGCACCCACTCGCTGGGGCTCAACAAGCCTCAGCAGGTGGGGGGGAAGCTCTGGCTCCCGATGTTCGCGATGGCTCTCATGGCCTTCGCAGCGGGGTTCATCGTCTCCCTCATTCAGGCGAGTGAGCTGTCCGACAACGGAGTCTCAGACACCACTGCGGCGCTCAACCACGTGAAGGCCGGCGTGATGTTCATCGGGTTCGCCTCGGTGTTCTCAGCCATCACGTTCGCGATCGCTCGCATCCTCGGTGTCTTCCGCTCCGGCGGTGGAGAGGTGCAGGAATTGGCCGGCCGCCCGGTCCACACCATGAAGATGCCGCCAACGGCCAAGATCATGATGGGGGGGATGATGATGGCGATGATGCTCATCCTCATCCCGGTAGTGCTGCACTTCGTGTACGCCGCCGACGTGAGTAACACGGCTGCCTCATTGGAACTCTCTGAAGAACGGTTCATAGTGCTGGAAGGCTTCCGCCGCCTCGGCGTGGCCGTCTACCTGGCATCGATCGCCTTCGGACTGGCCACCATCATCAGGGTGCTGCGCTTCCAGGCGATCCGGATTCGGGAACTGCCCCAGATCTAAGCGACAGCCAACAGGTTGTGAGTGGGCCGCCTCCGGGTGGCCCACTCACGCGTCCAGGCAAGACACTCAGGACGGGCGGCGGCTCTACCGATAGGGAGGGCATGGAGCGTATTCGCATCATGACCGCCAACCTGTGGGCCGATCGGGTGGACGCCACCGCCTTCGCCGAGCAGGTCAGCCATTACGCGCCGGACGTGGTCTGCACTCAAGAGCTGAGCCCTTCCGCCTCCGACCGATTGGCCGAGATGTACCCCTACGGCGAGCTGGAACCGTCCCACGACTTCCGCGGGATGGGAATCGTCCTCAATCGGCCGGGCAAAGTCACCAGCCTCGACCTCCCTTACAAGGGCGGGCTCATCGCCGTACTCGACCCCGCCGACTGGCCAATGCTTTCCCGACCGCTGGAGATCATCAACATGCACTTCGCCGCTCCCGGGCCTCGCAAGCCGATATCGGCCCATGTCGCCCGGCGGCGCCAGCTCGCCGGCTTCAACGCATACCTCGACTCAGCCCCCTCCCGCCCCCGCATGGTGCTAGGCGACATGAACTCAACCCCCCTGTGGCCCCTCTACCGCCGGCTGGCGAAACGCTTCGAGGATGCCCACCGGACCGTCGCCAGGCGATTCGGTCGGCTACCCCGCCGCACCTGGGGGCCAACCGCGACCTCGCCGCGCCTGCTACGCATCGATCATGTCTTCGTCACCGACATCAGGGTCTCCGACCTGTGGGTGGCCCGAATAGCCGGATCAGACCACTCCGCAATCGTGCTGGATCTTTAGAAGGCGGACTGCCGACAGCCCACAGCCCAGGACATCCACCGCTATCGGGTCGCGGAAACTCCACGTACCCAGAAGACCTCACGCGCGTTGACGGACACCTGCTGAGCCAGGCGCCGGCTGTCGACCAGTTCGTCTTCCGGCGGCTGCGCGGGGACAGGCCTCAGTCTTTTTCAGCATCAAAGGCGGCGATGACCTTCTGGGCCTCCTGGGGCGGCATCTCCTCGTAATGCGAGAACTCGAGCTCGAATGCCCCTCGTCCCCCGGTAATGGAGCGCAGATCGATCGTGTAACGCTGCACCTCTCCCAGCGGCGCGTCTGCGGTGACCACGCGGTTCCTACCCAGCGCGTCCATTCCGCCCACCCGTCCTCGCTTGGAGTTGAGGTCGCCGATGATGTCTCCCATATAGCTCTCCGGTGCCGTCACCTTCAAGGTCACGTAGGGCTCCAGCAGCACTGACTGCAGCTTGGGGGTGGCCGCCCTCACCGCCTGAATCCCCGCCATCCGAAACGACATCTCATCGGAGTCAACAGAGTGGTACTTGCCGTCGTAGACGGTTGCCCGCACACCCACCACTGGGAAGCCGGAGACCAGACCGCGCCGTAGCGCCTCCTGGATCCCCCTATCGACCGCCGGGATGAGGGCCCTCGGGATCGAGCCGCCCTTGGTTGCGTTGACGAATTCGTAGTCGTCTCCGTGGGGGAGTGGCTCGAACTTGACGAAAGCGACCCCGAACTGGCCGCGGCCACCGGATTGCTTCTTGTGCTTGCCCTCAACGTCGGCCCGGCCCTTGATTGACTCTCGATAGGGCACCCTGGGTACTTCCGTGGTTACCTCCACGCCGTACTTGCGGGCCATGCGAGCGAGCGCCATCTCCAGATGGATGTCGCCCAGGCCGGCCAAGACTGTCTGGTTGGTGGCGGCTCGCCGCTCCAACTGCAAGGCCGAGTCCTCTTCCACCGTCTTGGCCAGGGCGGTGGAGAGCTTCTCCTCGTCGTGCTGGGTCTTTGGTTCAACTGCCAGCCACATGTTGGGCGAAGGGGGATCAACCGGCACGATCAGCACATCCGATCCGGGCGCCCGCAGCGTGTCCCCCGACAGCACAGTCTCGAGCTTGGCGACGGCAGCGATGTCACCGCATGAGACCTCGCTGGTGTCGTCGTGCTCCTTTCCGTGCATGAAGAACAGATTGTGGAGCTTCCCGTTGGCGTGGACGCGTGGGTTCTCCAGCACTATGTCTGCCTTGATGGTGCCGGAGAAGAGCCGGAACAGCGAGATCCTGCCCAGATAGGGATCCGAGATCGTCTTGAAAACGTAAGCCTCCACGGGGCCGTTTGGATTGGTGGTGAACTCATCGTCACCTTCGATCTCCGGCATCGGACGGTCGAGAGGAGAAGGCCCGTCGCGAATGATCAGGTCGGCGAGACGGTCGATGCCGACCAGCGTGGTGGCCGATCCGCACAGAACCGGATAGATGGACCGGTCGGCAATTCCGTGACGAAGACCGTCGACCAGCTGGTCCTGGGTGGGCATCGTCCCCTCGAAGTAGGCCTCCAGCAGCTCCTCGTCGTTCTCAACGACGGCCTCCACCAGCGAGGTGTGGACGTCTTCAATCTCGTCCTTGATCTCCCCAGGGACTTCCACCTCTGTGCCCTTCCAGTTACCGGCCTCATAGAGGAAGGCGTGCTCCGAGACGATGCCGGCAACTCCCCGCAGGTCGGCTTCAGAGCCCACCGGCATTTCGACCGGTGCCACCCCGGTCCCGAAGGCCTCTTTCAGTTCGGCCAGGACCCGGGTGTAGCTGGAACGCTCCCGGTCAAGCTTGTTGATGAAGAAGGCTCTGGCAATCCCCTCCTCTTCGGCCAGCTTCCAGATCACTTCGGTCTGGACCTCGACACCGTCATTGCCCGAGACCACGAAGAGGGCCAGATCGGCGGCCCGCAGTGCCGAGCGCACTTCACCGATGAAGTCCGAGTATCCCGGCGTGTCGATGACATTGATCTTGTAGCCATGCCAGTCGATGGGGGCGACGGCCAGGCTGATCGAGCTCTGGCGGTCGATCTCCTCGGGTACGTAGTCGGTGACGGTGTTCCCGTCGGTCACGTTGCCGAGTCGGGTGGTGACACCGGCCGCGTACATGAGCGCTTCGGCGATTGAGGTCTTCCCGGACCCGCTGTGACCGACTAGTACAACATTGCGGATCCGATCCGGTTCCACGCCATGGCCTCCTCAGTTAGCACAGTTTTCCCCACTTTAGGCACCGTCGTCGGCGACCCGCCCGGGAGTTCTCGTATGCTTTCATCATGACCGACTTCCTCTCTGCCCAAGACCTGCTGATAGCCGCCCGCCGCCAGATCAGGCGTTTTACGCCCGTTGCGGCCCAGGAGGCGCAGGCGTCCGGAGCAACCATCGTCGACCTCCGCTGCCGGGCCGACCGGGAGGCCGAGGGCTCCATTCCCGGTGCGATCCCCATCGCGCTGTCGGTGCTGCCGTGGCGGGTAGATCACGGGTCAGACCACCGGGACGAGCGAGTCACCGACCGGGACGCAACCATGATCCTCGTCTGCAACGACGGCTACTCGTCGAGCCTGGCGGCGGCCCAGATGGTCACCATGGGATTCCTGAAGGCTGCCGACCTGGACGGGGGCTTTCGGGCCTGGGCCGTCGCCGGCCTCCCTATCGACCTCGGCTGAAGCGGACCGCCAGGCATCGTTGAGCCAAGCCGGGTATCGTCTCTGCAACCGAGACGGGGAGGCCTTGGCAATGAAGAACTGGAACAAGATCCTCAGGTGGGCGCACTTCCTGGTGGGTTTAAGTATCACCTACTACTTCTATTTGATGCCCGATGATGGTTGGTCAGATGGTGTCAACAACCTCTACAAGTTCGGGATCGTCAGCTTTCTCTTCTGGACCGGCATCATCCGCTGGAACCTTCCCAGGATCCGCAAGTGGAACAAGGCCCGCACCGCAGGGGCCTAGCAGCAGAACCACGCCGCGGCGGCACCTAGGCTCGGGTCGTGCCGACCCATGAACCTTTCCGGGAGTATGAAGCCCACGATGCCACCGGCTTAGCCGACTTCGTCGCCCGCCGGGAGGTTCACCCCGGGGAACTGATCGAAGCCGCCATCGGGCGCATCGAGGCCCGCGACCCGCAAGTAAACGCTGTCATTCGGAGGCGGTTCGCGCAGGCTCGCAGTCAGGCGGACGGACCCATTCCCGATGGGGTCTTCGCTGGGGTCCCGTTCCTGATCAAGGATCTCGCGTTCGAGGAAGCAGAGAAGGTTGCTTTCGGGTCTGTGTTCTTCCGCGACTACGAGGCCGATACAACGTCCGCTCTGATCGAGCGTTTCCGGGCGGCCGGCCTCATCAGCCTGGGGCGTACCAACACTCCCGAATTTGGCCTGCTTCCCTCCACCGAGCCTGTGCTATACGGGCCGACTGCCAACCCTTGGAGCCTCGAGCACTCGCCGGGTGGGTCCAGTGGTGGTGCGGCAGCGGCCGTGGCAGCCGGCATGGTCCCGATGGCACACGCCAGCGACGGCGGTGGATCAATCCGGATTCCTGCTTCCGCCTGCGGCCTCTTCGGATTGAAGCCAACCCGCGGCCGCACCCCACAGAGGCCCCTCTCGGGACCAGATGGCCTCCCGGTCGGGCTGTGCGTGAGCCGCAGCGTTCGCGACAGCGCCAACCTGCTCGACGCGGTCCACGGGGCCGTCCACGGCGACCGCTGGCATACTCCCTCGCCATCGGGTTCCTTTGCCGAAGCAGCCCGACGCCATCCCCAGCACCTCCGGATCGCCTACAGCATCCACGACTTCCACGGCAGGCGGGTCAATGCAGACGTGGCAGAGGCCGTGCTGGTCACCGCCCGCCTGTGCGAGGAACTCGGCCACGAGGTCGTGGAGGATCGGCCGTCGGTGGCCGGCGAACAAATGGCGGCGGCGTTTCTGCTCTTGTGGGAAGCAGTACCGGCCAGCGTATTCCAGCTGATCCTGCAGGAGGCGAACGAACAGCGAGCGGGGCGCCTGCTCCGCAAGCTCGGCGATTGGCGGGCGATGCGACTGATCGCCCGGTTGGACAGCCGCAAGTCCGGGAACCCCGCCTTTGAGCCCTTCACCTGGGGTCTCGCCAAGCGGGCACATGCCACCCGCTCGGGCGAGCTCTCGATGGCCTATGGCGAACTGCAGGCGATTACTTACGAAGTGGCCGACTTCCTGGAGACCTATGACCTGTTCCTGTCGCCGGTGCTGGGAACACCGCCGGTCAAGACCGGCGAAATCGACCAGACCGTCCCTCTGGATGACCTAATTGACCAGCTGGTCGAGTACGTGAACTTCACCCCCCTCGCCAACTTCACCGGATTCCCCGCCATGACCGTTCCGCTGCACTGGAATCCGGACGGCCTCCCGATCGGCTCCCAGTTCCTGGGCCGTTTCGGCGCCGAGGAAACCCTGCTGGGACTGGCCGGACAGCTCGAGACCGCCCGACCCTGGTGGGATCGCCGCCCCAGCCTTCCATAGACTGCCGCCATGTCACGTGCGAGCATCGGCCTGGACCCGGAGTTGGCCGCTTACCTCGTTGAACACGGCAACCCTCCTGACGCCATTCAACAGGCACTAATCGACGAGACCGACCGTCTCGGTCGCGTTGCCAGCATGCAGATTTCGCCCGAGCAGGGTGCTTTCATGACCTGGCTGGTGCGGCTGTTGGGAGCTACCCGGGCGATTGAGATTGGTGTCTTCACGGGATACTCGGCCCTGTGCATTGCTCGCGGACTGCCGGCCGATGGCCACCTCCTCTGCTGTGACGTGAGCGAGGAATGGGTGGCCGTCGGGAAGCCCTACTGGGAGCGGGCGGGGGTAGCAGACCGGATCACACTCAAGATCGCTCCAGCCCTGGAAACTCTCCGCAACCTGCCCGACGAGCCGGCCTATGACCTGGCGTTCATAGACGCCGACAAGGGCAACTACGCCGCCTACTTCGAGGAATTGGTGCGACTTGTCCGCCCCGGCGGGGTCCTCCTCGTCGACAACGTCCTGTGGTCGGGAAGAGTGCTTGATCCCACCGACGAGGACTCCATTGCCATCGACGAGTTCAACCGACTGGTCAGAGATGAGGACAGGGTTGACACGGTGATGGTCCCGATCGGGGATGGGCTTACCTTGTTGCGGGTTCGATAGAGCAAGCCCACAGCCAACAGCCCACAGCTCTGCTTCCACGTCCCAAGTCCCAGGTCGCGAGCCCTTCGGATGGTTTGCGTCATCGTGGTTCCTTCTGGGCCTGGCGCCTGCGGCGCCGGCCGTCCCATTGATCGGTTTCCGGCGGCAGCACTCACATTTGTCCGCCCTCGCTCCGCGTCAGCCATGACGCGGCGGAGAAATGTGAATGGGAGGATTGTGAATATCTTCACAAGAAGGCCTTTTGACCCTAGTGCCTGCTTCTGCGGCTAGCCGATACTCAGAACATGCACAAGATGCAGAAAGAGGCACGAGCCGCCGGCAGTAGGAACCACTCATGACCGCCATGCTGACGACCAAAGATCTCCAGGAACTCATCAATGTGGACCGGTCCACCATCTACCGGATGGCCGAATCCGGCCGCCTCCCGGCCATCAAGATCGGCCGGCAGTGGCGTTTTCCGGCGCACGAGATCGAGGCCTGGCTGGCAGGTGGCGAACCGACCGCCCCGCTCCCCCCTCCCCAGGAACAAGTTGTCGGTGATCTCGCCGACATGCTCCTCCCCGGAGTTGCCAAGCCTCTCGCCGACCTGATCGGCAGCATTTTCGGAGTCATGGTCCTGGTGACCGACCTCGGCGGCCGTCCCCTCATCGAGCCCGCCAACCCTTGCGGCCTGTTTCGCTTCGTTCACGACGACCCGATCACCCATCCGCTGTGCGCCGGCACCTGGCGCGAGCTTGGCGCCGACCCGGATCGGCTCCCGCGCTTTCGGCCTACCCCCCTAGGCTTCGAATGCGCTCGGGGGTTCATCCGGGTCGGCCCCGAGGTCAAGGGGATGGTGGTCATGGGCGGCATCGCCCCCGCCGAATGGCCGCCGACGGCCGACGAAGTACGCACCATCGCCGCCACCCTTGGTGTCGGTGCCGATGTCCTGGCCGACCACATCGACGAGGTCTTCTACCTCGACCGCAGCCGCCAGGCCTGGGTCCTCGATTACCTCCCCCGCATCAGCAGCTTGTTTTCCCGTATCGCCCGCGAGCGGTCGCGACTCGTCGATCGGCTCGACACCATCGCAACGCTGGCGGGCCCGAACAACCAAAGGAGCGTCTAGTGAAGAAACTCGTCGTCCTCGGCGCCGGCACCGCCGGAACGATGGTCGTGAACAAGCTCCGTCCCGTTCTCGGCGATGAGTGGCAAATCACGATCATTGATCAGGACGAAACCCATTACTACCAGCCCGGCTTCCTCTTCATCCCCTTCGGCGTCTACACGAAGAAGGACGTGATCAAATCCAAGAGACGCTTCATTCCTTCCGGCGTCGACCTGGTCATGTCGGAGATCGAAAGGGTGGACCCTGAGGCTTGTCAGGTTCACCTGGCCGGCGGCAACATCCTGGATTACGACCAGCTGGTCATCGCCACCGGCACTCACCCCCGCCCCGACATGACGCCGGGACTGATCGGTGACGAGTGGCGCAAGAGCGTTCACGACTTCTACACGATCGACGGAGCGGTCGCATTGCGAGAAGCCTTCAAGGATTGGGAAGGCGGCAAGCTGGTTGTCAGCGTGATGGAGCTCCCCTTCAAGTGCCCGGTGGCGCCTCTGGAGTTCAACTTCCTGGCCGACTGGTACTTCCACGAGCAGGGCATCCGCGACAAGGTCGACATCACCTATTCGACCGTAACATCGGAAGCGTTCACCAAGCCCGTGGCGGCCAAACACCTGTCCGGAGTGTTGGAGGGCAAGAACATCGCAGTCGAGACCGACTATTACCCCGAGCGAGTCGACCCCGACCGCAAGGTGATCGTCTCCTACGACGAGCGGGAGATCCCCTACGACCTGCTGGTCGTGATCCCCATCAACATGGGCTCCGACTACATAGAACGGTCCGGCCTCGGCAACGAGTTGAACCACGTGCCCGTTGACAAGCACACGTTCCTGTCGCCCGACTACGACAACATCTTCGCTATCGGTGACGCTGCCGACCTCCCGACCCCCAAGGCCGGGTCGGTCGCCCACTTCGCGGTCGAAATGTTCGCCGAGAACTTCCCCAACCACGTGGAGGGGCGACCGATGACCGAGAAATTCGACGGACATGCCAACTGCTTCATTGAGTCCGGTTTCGGCAAGGGCCTTCTCATCGACTTCAACTACGAGACCGAGCCGCTGCCGGGAAAATACCCCCTCCCCGGAATCGGACCATTCTCGCTTCTCAAGGAGACCGAAGCCAACCACTGGGGCAAGATGATGTTCAAGTGGACCTACTGGAACATGCTCTTGCCAGGTCGCGAGCTTCCGCTTGAAGCGCAGATGTCGCTGGCCGGAAAGGTCCGGGAAGAGGTGGGCGTGTGACCACGACCCTCGACACCGACCGGGTCGCAGGGCTGGAGGCCAAACTCGACCGGCTCACCGAGCATGTCGAATTCCTGGCCGACCATGCCCGCCAGGAAGCCTTGCGCAGGGAGATGGTCGGCGAGCTGATCTCGGACCTGAGCCCTATCGCCGCCCAGGCGATGGGCACGCTGACCAAAGAGCTCAACGCCACCGATCTCGACATGGTGACAATCATCCGGCTGCTCAAACGCCTCACAGAAAGCGCAGGGACCCTCGACGCCACCCTGGCGCAACTCCAGGCGGCTCACCAGCTACTCGATGACATCATGCCGCTAACCGGCGATGCGTTCGCCGCCATTACCGCCCGCCTGGCCAATCTCGAGGAACGGGGCTATTTCAGCTTCGCCAAGGAAGGCCTCGGTGTGATGGACCGTGTGATCACTACATACGACGAGGAAGACATCCGGGCCCTTGGCGACAACATCATCCTGATCCTCGACACGGTCAGGCAAATGACCCAGCCCGAGGTGATGACCATGCTGAGCCGCACCTTCGACTCGATGGAAGAGACCGAGTTCGAATCCGCCTCTCTGTTCCGGTTGGCCCGTCAGATGCGCGACCCCGAGGTCAAGCGAGGCCTGGCCCGCATGATTGGAATGCTCCGCACGATGGGATCCGATGATCATCCGCCGCGGGCAACCGAATCAACCAAACCCTGATAGCCAAACCCTGATAGGAGGAAACATGGCAACCGAGACAATCGCCGGGACCGACGTCCAGGTAGACGAGGAAGGATTCTTCGTCGACCCGGGCACCTGGACCGAGGACATGGCCGCCGAGCTGGCGAACCACGTCGGAGTCGACGAGCTGACCGAGGACCATTGGACGGTCATCAAGTTCTGCCGCACCGACTTCGAGGCCAACGGCGAGAGCCCGACCCTGCGTCGGGTATCGACAGAAGCCGGCGTCCCGACCAAGCAGCTGTTCCAGCTGTTCCCCAAGAAGCCGGCCAAGAAGATGAGCTACGTGTCCGGCGTTCCCAAGCCAAAAGGCTGCGTGTAAGGAGTAACCATGGACAAATTTGACAACGGGTCAGATCGCAAGCTCTGCATCATCGTCAGCAAGGGAACTCTGGACGGGGCATACCCGAGCCTGATCATGGCCAACGCCGCTGCCGCCGAGGGGATCGACACGCACCTGTTCTTCACCTTCTGGGGGATGGACGTCATCACCAGGAAGAAGATGGGCAACCTATCGGTCACCCCCGTTGGCAACACATCAATGCCCATCCCGCAGGCCCTGGCGCCGATGCCGGGCATGGCGACGATGGCCACCAAGATGATGAAGAAGCAGATCTCAGACCTCGACGTCCCGGACGTTCCCGAGTTCATGGAGATGCTGCACGAGATGGGCGTCACCATGTGGGCCTGCCGGATGTCGGTTGACATGATGGACCTGGACAAGAGTGACTTCTTCGAAGGCGTTGAAGACATCATTTCGGCCGGGGAATTCATGGAGATCAACGAGGGAGCCCAACTGCTCTTCACCTGATCTCACCCGAGTGGCCGCGTGATCACTGAGGGACAGGCTCCTCCCCATACGGCCTGTCCCTCAGTCGCGTTCCGATCCCGGGAAAGCGGGACTTTCGGCCCTAGGGAGATCCGGGCGGAACCGGAATACTGACGGAGTTATCGCCACCGATGGCGACTCAGAGCACTGGAGATTCATCTCCTGTTCGGGTTCTGAGACGAACTGAGAGACGGGCTCCTCCCCATACGGCCCGTCTCTCGGTCGCGTTTGGGCCCAACGGCCCAACCGCCTACCCCTGGTCGGAGGTCTCCTCGGATTCCTCGTCACCCATCCCGTCTTCGAGCCCCTTCTGGAGTTCCTTGACCGATGAGCCCAACGAGCGAGCCAGCTCGGGCAGCCGCTTAGCACCGAACAGCACCAGCAGCACCACGAGGACGACGATGGCCTCGCCCCAGCCGAGTCCAATTGCAGCAATCATGCGAACCCTTGGTTGAGTGGACGAAGCATATACCGAAGTCCCCGAGACGCTTCCCCTCACACCTCGACAAAGATGCACTCCCCCGGGCACTCGTCGGCTGATGGCGGGTACCGACAGCTCAAACCGGTACGTACAGTGGCTATACGTCGGGTCCACTGCCGTCGTCCTGGGGCTGACTGCCACCCGCGTCGCAGCCGGAGGCGCCAAGGCCCGGCCCAAGCGCCCCTCCCGGCCCACCCCTGCTGCCAATCCGGCCGAGTCGGGCTAGTCGAAGGCGGGGAACTCGAGCGCCACGTGGGCACCGTCCGCATCTTCGGGAAGCATGAAGGTCCCGCCGGCTGCCTCTGCGGTACGGCGGGCGATATCCAATCCGAGCCCGGTCGACTGGCCGGTGCTGGTCCCGCGCTCAACCACAGCAGTGTGAGGGAAGCCTGGGCCCTCGTCCATCACGACCA
>Ga0255047_10000569_pt1 | contig 30166 bp, 44 predicted proteins | sample JV7_2_1_MG_FD_183640 | JGI IMG/M metagenome (GOLD analysis project Ga0255047, IMG submission 183640) | Seawater microbial communities from Jervis Inlet, British Columbia, Canada - JV7_2_1 | ecosystem: Environmental > Aquatic > Marine > Inlet | place: Canada: British Columbia | collected 2016-10-06
CCGCGCTTACAATGGTTTCAACCTGTGCCGTCGATAAAACCGTGTCGACCGTATGGGCGCCGGTAGTGTAGCCCGCCGCGCTTACAATGGTTTCAACCTGTGCAGTCGATAAAACCGTGTCGACCGTATGGGCACCGGTCGTGTAGCCCGCCGCGCTTACAATGGTTTCAACCTGTGCCGTCGATAAAACCGTGTCGACCGTATGGGCGCCGGTAGTGTAGCCCGCCGCGCTTACAATGGTTTCAACCTGTGCCGTCGATAAAACCGTGTCGACCGTATGGGCGCCGGTCGTGTAGCCCGCCGCGCTTACAATGGTTTCAACCTGTGCAGTCGATAAAACCGTGTCGACCGTATGGGCGCCGCTCGACACCCCCGCATCCGCCAACGCGGAAGCGGAAATCGCCGAGTAAACAAAGCCGGTCTCAAAGACGAAAACCATAGGGAGGCCCGCAACGAGGAAGGTGTTCGTCCCGACACTGACAGTCTCGAAATATCCGGTACCCAACGGAAGAAGCGCTGACCCCAGGTTATGCGCATTCGACGTGGCAACCGTGATATCTGCGGTAACAGAAAAATCCCAGCCCGTATCAGTATTGATTGTATGGCCCCCATGAGCATTGGTTAAGGCTGCGTGGGCCGTAAGCTGAGTCGTTGCGGAAGGGTCGGTCTCCGCCATCGGATTCACGCTGCTGTTAGTGAGCGCACCGAGGGCCGCATTATAAACCAAAACCTGCCCGTTACTCCAAACGCCGACAGCAAGGGGAAGGCTATTCGTAAAGATCGCTAAAGAAGCGATAAGGTTAGTCGCGATAGGGTCGGTCTCCGCCATCGGATTCACGCTGCTGTTAGTGAGCGCACCGAGGACCGCGTTATAAACCAAAACCTGCCCGTTACTCCAAACACCGATCGCAATAGGAAGGCTGCTTGTGAAAACCTGAAGTGCGTCAACCTCATTTGAAACAATGACGATCGAGAGCGTATTGTTCGTGATCGCGAGTTCGACATTCGTAAGGCTCCCGATCTCGAGGTTGCCTTCGATATCCATGTCGTTCTTAACAAAACCGTACTGGATCGCGCGCTTCGTATCCTTACCGAACCGAATGTCCCGCAAGATGTCTTTAGAAGGATAATCCGTCTCCGCAAAGGCAAAGACTGCGGTAAAAATCGCTAAGCTCGCAATAAGAAGTTTCTTCATCTCTTTCACTCCCCCCGGATTAAGGCGCCGGGAATCTATTAGTCATTATCTGATAAATCCAATTCGTTTTCGTCGGGTTCACAATGCCAAGGTTGTCAAACAGCGTCTCCATTGTCGCCTGACTCAGCGAGACATCTAGCGTCTTGCGTGACGCGCCATTAAAAATAAGCTCGTCCGTCCAATTCGTCGGGTTAGAACTCCCGAACAACAGCGTTTTCGCAGCGTCCACAGTCTCGGCAAGAACCCGAACCTCTTTCGTTGCATCAGAAATAGCCGGATACCGAATCACGTCCCCGTTTTGATTCAGAGGGTACACACTCACGAAGTAGTCAATCCTCCCGTCCGACCTCGACGCAGGAGTAAACGGGGTGCTGTCGTCAAGTGCTACATACGAAAAAGACTCTCCCGTATTCATTGGTACGGGTAGCTGAATAACCTCGGCGACCGCCAAGGCCACGAACAGCGAAAAAAAGTATAGTCCAAACAGATTCTTCATTTTTGCTCCCTTAGAGAAGGCCGGTGATGTTTGCCACTTGGCCGGTTAAGTTTTGATAGAAAAGATTGGTTCCATCGCTCGTGATTTGATCCCCAAGAGGAAATTCATGAACCGTCACCCTGTTGGTGCCCGCAACTCGAACGTCACCGTTGAACAAGGCTTCTCCGTCTGCGCCGTTGTGCGCGGCGCGAAAGACCGTGTAGACGACGTTTGATCTGTCCGACACGGCATTTGACGAGACGAGCCACAGCGCTGCAATATTTGTCGATCCGTTGTTCGTTATGACCCCGATTTCCTTCTCCCGAGTCCCGCTCATAAACTGCCGAATTATGACCTGATTCGTAAGGTTCCCGAAACTTTGCCCCGGAAAGTACAGAACGTTGGTTGACGGGGACATGTTTGTTATCGCGGGATGAATCTCGACCTTCGGGTTCCACACAAGGTTGAAGTCTCCCGTGTTTATAATCCCGCTCCCGAGAGACACGGACCCGTCAGACCGGGTATAATTTCCAATCCCCGAAGACACGAAACTGTGAAACGAGGTGACGATTACAGACATTTGCGCAGCCGCAACCAACGAATCGCTTGAGTGACGGACCTCGCCCCCGCGAGATGCAATCGTGGCAGACGCTTTAGCGTGACCTTGCACAAGGTTCCCTTCCCCACCCGCGACAATGTTTCCTACGTTTACGAACGTAAGGGGTGCCGTCGAATCCTGCCGCACCTGATTGAAACTCCCGCCAAAGATAACCGCACGCTTCACCTCGTCAAACGAAACCGTGCTCGCCCCGACCGCCGAGTTGTCCTGCCCCCCTACAAGAACGGTATCGTCGGACTTACTTATCGTAAGCCGGAGACCGCCGATCGTTCCCGACCTATCCGTAGCATCGCTCACAACTGCCCCAACAACCGCAGCATTTCCCGCTACCGCAAACGACTTTTCGCCATACACCGCGTTATCAAGCCCCGAGCCAATGAAAGAATGCTGTGCTCCAATATTCAAGATTTCGTTGTCGTCGCCCCCGACTATGGCCCCGCCTCTTGACAAGGAATCGTTGTCTTCGCCCCCTCCGACAAACCCGCCCTCAGTACCGGAAACATTTCTACGCCCACCAACAATAGCAGACCAATCCCCGAACGCCTCATTGTTTTCCCCGCCGCCGACGAACTGTGACCGATTAATGGCTCGGGTCTTATTGGTAAAGCCCCCCACAATCGCATCAAATTCTCCACGAGCAAGATTGTTCGATCCACCCGATACAGCCGAATGATCTCCCAGCGCAGAGTTAATAACCCCTCCGGCAACAGTCGAGAACGCCCCTGACGCGGTGTTTCCTCCGAGAACGGGCCTTATCGCGTTCGTGGCCGTAGAGCCCGTATCCAAGATGTACGGCGTCCTGTGGTCCAAGTCCACGTCCGTGACGATTGTGTTCAACTCTACGAACGTGTCGATTTCCTCCTGGACGAGGATGTTCGTCCCGCCAACCGCAGACTCAAGGGTTGACTCGGAGTTGATGTCGTTTGTCGTAAGCAGGTCGTCAGAAACCTGTGTCTCCAAGGCGGCAACGCTGGTGGCAAGGGCGCTGGTGGCCGCCTGTCCCGCGAGAGAATTAACCTGGTTGGTAAAGGAGTTCGTGATAAAGGAGATATGTACCGGATCGGTTTCAGCCGGGGACGAGTTAGAGACGATCTCTCCTACCGTATTCGTAAAAGAGTTTGTGAGAAAAGAAATCCACACGGGATCGGTCTCGGCCGGGGACGAGTTAGACGCGATTTCCCCTACCGTATTCGTAAAAGAGTTCGTGAGAAAAGAAAGCCATACGGGGTCGGTCTCGGCCGGGGACGAGTTAGACGCGATTTCCCCCACAACATTAGTGAAAGAATTTGTGAGAAACTCAACCCACACGGGATCGGTTTCATTGGTAATCCCCACGCCTGCCGTAGGAGCCGAGGTTTGGATCGTGCCATCCGCCCAGGTAATCTGGGAAAAGGCCGAAACAAGATTCGTCGAAGTCGGCGGCGCGCCCGTGACTTGCGCAAAGGCGAGCGTCGGCAACAACAGTAAGAATGCGATAAATCGTCTCATAACTAGTACCCCGGGTGCCAAACAATATCTTCTAACATACCGCCATTAAATGTCAATAACTCAAAAGACGAATGAAAGCGAAGAACAAGATTGTCAACGGCCGCACTAGTTGGGTTCGCCCGACCAAGCGAGGTTAAATTAGTAAGAACGCGTTCCGTAATGTCAGAAGGCACTAACAAAGCGTTCGTAGCCACATATCCGGCTCTCCGGAGAAACAAAAGCATCGAATTCTCCGCAGACTTAAGCCCCGCAGACTTATTCCAGTGAAAAAGTTCATCGATAGACTGGATAGAAGAAGTAACAAAATCCGAGTCCAAAGCGGCATATCCGGCGTTAAACTGAGACTGGGACACCTGAATCTGGTAACCTTCAGGAAGTTTTACACTAAGCTGCGAGTCCGTAGAGACCTTAGCACGGACCAAAGAAAGGTCCGCCGGGTCGACTATGAAGAAATAAAAGTCGGAAAAGCCCGCCTGCGCGAGGAAGAAAAAGACTATCGCAACAAAATTTCTCATTACCTAGAGACCTCCCAGGAGGCAATAACTCCCCGGAATATATCATTTGCAGCCGACGAGGACCAAGAAATAAACACATCTCGGGTGGATTTATCCGCGATTAGAGGAACCCAATCAAACCCCGAAGAGTGATCCATCACCGTATCCCGCTTAACCGTAACATACGCACCATTTGTAACAGGGCCCCCGTCAGATGCCCCGGTTGCGACACTACCGACACTGACACTTTGGAAATTGCCCGCCCCAGCCCCACCGTTATCCTGGGTATGCCACCCCACCAAAACACGAGTAACAAAAACAGGAACCATATCATTTACGAAAGAGCCCACCACATCCGGATTTATCCAAAGATTAGCCGAAACAGAAGAAAGATCCCACATTTGAACCTCCGGCTCCACGCCTTCAGGAAGCGTATTCAACCCGGTCAAAGAGTATGTATAGCTCCCGCACTCCCCAATTTCAGAAGACGCAAGAAGCGCCGAGCCGTTCGTATTAACCCTACTCGAGCCGATATACCGATCCTCCGTCGTAACAGGGTGATACTTTCCGACCCCCTCACCACTATCGACAGGCTCCGTCACCGCCGCAAAAAAGGAGTCCGTCCCGCCCAAAAAAGAGGAAGTATCTATATAATAGTAAATAATATCCCGCGAGGAGACCCCCGAAAGCACGCTACTAACCGACAAATTAAAGGCACTGCTCATGCTCAAAAAATTAGTGCCCCGCGCGACAAGGGAGCCGGGGGTTATCGACACTGAAGACCCGCTGACAAAAACAGGAACCATCCCGCAGACCAAAGACTGTCCAGGAGTTGACGCCGGAACATCGGCCGCCGTGAGGAAGTTCGAAGGATTCGAATTCGGATAGAAGTCGTTGGACGCCCCCGCTGAAGTAATGAAATTCGACGGATTCGTATCCAGATAAAAGCTATTCGATGCAGTCGCCAGAACCGCATCATCCAACGTAGAAGCAATATTCGAAGCGATTAATGCGGCGGTATTCGAAATGACAATACAGAGATTTGGCTCGAGATTGCTGAAAGCAGACTGAACCGTCGGCCCCTCGAGAATCGGAAGAACCGCGCACCGGCCATACTCGTTCGTAAAAATTTCTAGCTGCCGATCCGGAACCATTTGTTTTTGCTGGGAAAGCCCGCAGGCCCCAAAAGCCAAAAAGAATCCGCAATAAAAAATGAGACGAATCGCGACCGCACGCATCTTAAAGCCCCGGGTGCCAAACAGAATCTTCAAGAGTCCCCCCATTCTCGACTAAAAGATCTAAGCAAGAATGGAACCGAGAAATCAAATTATCCACCGCCGGATTTGTCGGATTCGCGCGGCCCAACGCGATTAAGTTAGTCATCACCGACGTTCGTGTCCCGGAGGGAACACTCACCAAATTAGTCGAGAGATACCCCGCACGCCACAAGAATTCAACCGTCGCATTCTCTGACACTTTTAAAAGATCGGACTTAGCCGCATGATAGTTACTATACGCCGAATTAAACAAATTACTCTGCGTCACTGGAGGAAGATTCTCCCATCCCGTAGTATACTGCCACTCCGTCAAAGGGATTACATACCGCCCTTTCCCCGAGTTTTGAACATACGCAGGGTCAGATTGAAAATACATAATCCGCTTCAACCCCCCATCGACCAAAACGTAAAGATCCGCGAGCGCAGACGTCGCGAGAAAAGCCCCCCAAAAGATTAAGAAAAAGCGCATCTTACCTCCTCACCCCCCAGCCCCGGACTTGAAAAAGGGCACCGTCCGAATCCCCGCTTGAAGAAGTGACATGAAATACTCGTAACTGCCGACTATCTTCAACCGGACTCCACCCGTTAACGCTCCCCTCGGTATCAGAATGATTAAGCACCGTCGCGTACCGAGGGTTAATTCCGTCGAGAGTTATCGGCGAATCAACATCAGCAATCTCCTTTGGCGTAACCGCCGCCATCGTAAGCCCATCATCGTCCGAATCGTCCTTCACATGCACAAGCGCCATCTCCGCGAACACCGGCAACAGGGCGTCCGTCTCAACAACATTCGGCGCAGTCCAACTATTCGTGGTGGTTCCCGTACTCGAATGGAAAACAACGCCGCCCGACCCGAGGACATACCAGCCGTTACGGTCTATAAAGAATGCCAAAGAGGTGCTGTTCGTCGGCGTATACGCAACTCCGATATACCGATCGTCCCCCACGTAGTACCCCTGTTTGGCGGGAACAAACGCGGGCTCGAGGAAGGTATCCCGCAACAAAATTGTAGAGGGGTAGGTCGACTCGGAATCGTCAATCAGGACGTAGATAAAGTCCCGCCCCGAAGGAAGCGTGTTCGTAATCGCGTAATTGATATTGGCGAGGATGCTGAAGTAATTCGTCCCGACAAACCCCTCGCCCGGCTCGACGATAATCGAAGAGGACCCGTTGTAGTGGACATGCGCCCCATTCAAATAAGAGAGGGTGAGCGACGAGGCGCCCGGGACATCCGCTGCGGTAATGAAGTTCGAAGGATTCGAATTCGGATAGAAGTCGTTGGACGCCCCCGCTGAAGTAATGAAATTTGAAGGGTTTGTGTCGAGATAAAAGCTATTCGAGGCAGTCGCCAGAACCGCATCATCCAACGTAGAAGCGATATTTGAAACAATTGAAGAGACCGTATTCGAAACGTACCGACAGATATTAGGCTCGAGATTGCTGAAAGCAGACTGAACCGTCGGCCCCTCGAGAATCGGAAGAACCGCGCACCGGCCATATTCATTCGTAAAAATCGTGAGCTGTCGATCCGGAACCATTTGTTTTTGCTGAGAAAACGAGCACAAAACAAACGAAAACAGGGCGGCGATAATAAAGATTCGGCGCATGTTACGTGGCCTCCAGATACCAGATTATCGCGTTGAACTGGACAAGCGTAGGCGTCGTGTCCTGGAACACGTCCGTCGCGTTCGGCAGACTCACAAGAACGTCGCCGTCAAAGTCAGGGACAACGACCGGGGTCGTGTAAAGAGACCCGATGATGTCGTAGAGAGCACGGAACTGCTCGCCGCCATGTGTCGCTCCGGAGGCTACGCTCCCGAGGGTATCGCCATTCGCGAGCAGCGATCCGGTCGGGATTGCCGCCGGAAGTCCGCCCCAGGCCTCGATAATCCCAAGGCGACTGATCGGATCGGTCGACTCGCCGGAGGCCAGGTATTTGTACTTGGCGACATGGTTGTCGTTCACATGCGGCTCCACCAGAAGCGTGATAATCCGCCCGGTTACCGTGAAATACTGGCCCGGCTCCTGCAGGACCCCGTTACAGAACAAAGAGACGCAGGTATTGGAAATCGGTTTATTCAGCAGGGTCGCCTGCCGATTGACAAAGGTCAGATTCTCATGGGTACAACGCAACTCGCTATCAGCAATCTGGATGATCGTCTGATTAATCGTTACGTCGGAAGGCTCCGGACAACTGGTGTTTGCGCTCGAGCCACAGCAATTACAACAAGATGAAGACACAGCTACCCCACTTTCAGGACAATCCGTAGCATCCGCAGAACACCGAGTTGCCTCGATCGTGTCCTCCAAGATCCTCTGATTAGCCGTAAACGATACAAATCCAGACCCAGACATTTGACCCCCTGCCCCCGGACCGAGGCGAACCCCGGCCCGGGTTTAGGGAATACAGCTAAGAGTTACTCAGCACCGACAACATAAGGGACGTACAGAATGAACGCACCGGTCGCCGAATCCAATGACAGAATGACATGGACACTCCAGTCATCATCAGCCTTAGTAGCGATCGGAAGCGCTGCCGCCTCACTGGTCGCTGCCTTGGCGGTCAAATCGGCCGCCAGGGTCGCAACAACAGTCCCATCCGTCTTCTCGACGGTAATGGTGGCCGCGCCCGCAGCCAAGATCTCGGTGACATCTACGATGGGCGTGCCCGAGACAATCGAGTTGTCCGGGACCAAGTCCGTCAATTTGACGTCCTGCGCCACCATATCCGTCGCTCCCGCCTCTTTGAACTGGTCAGCCGAGAAATGCGCAATGGCAATCCCGGACTCACCCGGTGCAAAAGAAGGCTTCGAGAGATCCTGGATGCAAGTTTCATCCTTCGTTGAATCAATCGTATCGGTCAGAATTTTCTGATCGTCGTTACCGAACGGGTCAAAATTTCCACCAGCCATGATTTATTCTCCAGTTAGCGGGAGCCGGGGGATAAACCCCGGCCCCCTAAGTTAGTTACGGCGTCTTTATGACCGTCGTGGTAGTCAGGAAGTCCGCAGCGGCCACCGTACTGCCCGGTTCAAAGGCAATAACATACGTGGGCGCCAGGGCGTCTTCCGCGACTGTCCCGACCCAGGTGGCCTGTCCAGCAGCCGGAACAGCTCCGGAAGTTGCAGGATAGGTACCCGCCGAAACGAGAACCGCGTCGATCGTAACCGAATCGCCGACCTCAGCCTCGATACAGTCTGCCAGATCCACCGTGATCGTGGTGTTCGTAGCATCCACATCTCCAGCCACCGCATCACGCTCCAGCGCAACCGCGACCGTTGAGGGGTCGCCGTCACAGGCTAGATTACAATCCGAAGACCAGGTCTGGGGACAACGCCGATACAGGAAGACAATCGCGTGGAAGCTGTACAGCAACGGTTTCGGGAACGCCTGGAAACGGGCGAAGTAGAAACCAACCTCACGAAGAGGGTTCAGCTCACGATCGTACTCGTTGATCCACTGGAAGTTACCGTTGAAGCTCGGCTGAGCCCCAAAGATCATACCTCCGCCAAGATTCGCAACCGGAGTAGGAATCAAGTTCTGAAGAACCTGGTTCATGAAAACGACCCCGATCGCCAACTCCGCATTGTGATAATCCGGGTTCGCTTCCGGGATATTCCCGATGGTACCAGCACGACCTTCGCGGAACGGCTTTACGCGCTTCGCGTAAACCACGTCCTGCGTGACGCTTTTGAACTCTTCATTGACCATCCGGGCAAATTTAAACCGCATTTGCCGACTGTCATGAACGATACCCCAGCCCTTGAACTCATTGAATTTCCGATAATCGTCGAAGAGAACCTCCGAACGGGCAAACCGCATGTCTTCACGCAGTTCGGCATCGTTCAGGATCATCTTGTCGAAATCACGCTTATGAATCATAAGCGCAAAAATCGGAAGGCCCGACTGCATGGAGACGGCTGCCTCGGGCACTTCATCGCCGAGGTAGTCCTGCCACCAGTCAAAGTAGGACCAGTTCAGGGTACTGATATTAATGGACGCCGGGAATCGAATAAAGGTGTCACGATCAGTGTCACCAAAATCTTCATCCGAATACGGGTCGTATTCAAACCGAAGCGACGCGTCATCGTAATCGATTCCGCCTTCGGTAAGAATAAAGGCATTTCCAGCCTGTTCCGCAATTTGGACGTACTGTTCACGGTTCCAGTTCTCCCACACGCTCATAGTGATGAAAGAAAGGAAAGACGTGATCATTGCAGCCTGTTGCCGTCCCTGCTCGACATACACGATGTCAGTTATACAGATGGGCTCGGACTGCCAGCTCGCTCGCCAACCCGTAAACTGACGAGATTCCCAGGCGTAGTTAAACGTCTTGGGGTCGTAGTTACAGGCGTCGAAACCAGCATCGCCTTCAGCGGGTTTACGTGATATTTGGATACGATTCCAGTTTGTCAAGCCAGCTTGCTCGCCCAGACCACCGTGGAAAATATTGGTCTGCCGAACCAGGCCTTCAAACATGGTGAGCGCACCCTTCGGGATACGATCGAACCAGATGTTCGGATGCTTCCGAGCACGATTCTGAATGAATTCGTCGAAATGCTCGGCCGTATCGATGAACTTCTGGTTGTAATTGATTACACCAGCAGGATCAATTGGCATGATATGCTCCGTACAAGTTAAGATTTCAACACATTCTCCATTCTCAAATCGCGAATGGCGAACACCATCTAGTCTTTCCCTGACGAGGTTATCAGGCCAAAAATCCCCTAGCCGCTGACCGGCTACCGTCGCGAGGGTACGCGAGAATAAACCCTTGAAATGTAACTAAACACACTTACGCGCGATTCGTCAACTTAAAATCCATTTATTTTATCGAACTTCCATAAGCTGCTGCCCGGCCCGGGATTCACCCCAGACACCCGCCAGAATTTCGTCGTCCGACCGGGATTCCGTCTGAGCCGGGGGAGTGCCCGGAGTCTGGGCCGCCGAAAGGCCCGGGGTAACCCGAATCGTCTTGGCAACGCTCTCCTGCAACCGTTTTCGGGCCTCCCGCTCAGCGCGATACAGCTCCGTAAGTCTATGATAAGCAACCCCTTTTGAAACAAGCATCGCGATTTCAGAAGGTTCGCGCTTCTGTAAAACGCCCTTGATCGCGCTAAAGCGCTCTTTCACCGCGTCGTTCCACGTCGCATCCGAGGTCTGTCGGTTAAACAAAAAATCCTTACTGTTCTCCAGAGACTGGAAAACGAGCGCGGAAACTTCATCGACCGCCTTAAACTGAAGACGCTCACGGTCCTGGCGCTCTCGCTCAGAATCCGCCGCACGAGTCTCCTTCCACCGCACAAGCGCCTGACCGCGCTGTTCCTTGAGCGTCTCAATCTGCTCAAAGATCGCAATAAGGGGGCCGTGCAAAGCCGGAGCCTCCTCGGACAAAAACTGAATCCGCTGGTTAAGGTCAGACATCTGAAAGGCTTTCATCGTAACGACATGGGCCTCCGTGTCCTCAATACCGCTGCGGACCATAATGTTCTTGATCCGAGCCAAAGATTCATTGATCGGGATATCGAACTGCCGCTGAAACGCAGGACTCCGGGACAGATCTAACTGCCCGACCAGCGTCTCAAGTTCTTGAACCCGGTCATTCGCCTTCACCAAATCCCCCTCAGACGCGGCAGGAGGGGCCTCTTCGAGGCCCTTCATCTTTTCTTTCATCTCGGCGACTTCACGGCGAAGCTCGCGTTTATCGAAGCCAAGTTGCGTAAACGCGTGGCGCTGCTGCTCGTCGAGCTTCAGCTCAGACGCACGCTTCTCGATGGCGGCATCCGACAGATCCTCCGTCGGCTCGGGCTCAGGGGCCGGGCTCGGCTCTTCCGGAGAGACCGGAGCATATTCAGGCTCTACCCCCGAAGGAAGAATGTCGTCCGCCACGAGATTCGGATCATCCCCCTCTTCTGGAGCGGGGGCGCCCGGTTCAGCCGGTTGCGGGGGAACCTCTACATCCGCAGGAGGGGTCTGGTCGGGCGGAACATCCACATCCGCAGGCTCGCTGGGGGGCTCCCTCGGGGCAGAAAAAGGCTGATCCAAATCCTCGGGCTGAACGTCCGGGATATTCGAAGACGAATTAAAAATTTCATCGAGAATCTGCGCATCCCCGGGCGAACTATCTGTAGATTTCTCTACGCTAGGCGCCGGAGGAGTCTGTGTCAGGTCCGCTGTCGGTGTGGCCATGGGTACTCTCCTGCTTTGGGTAGTCGTATTCCCGCGAAAGGATTTCGACATCACCGTAGGTTGCTTCTATTTCTTCGTGGGACTGACTCCAACCATCCAAAGACCGCAGGAAGTCAATCATTTCAAAACGTCCAAAATTTACTGCGTACTGCAGCGCCATATCCTCAGTAGTCGAGGGGCGAGGGAAAGGGGACTGAATTTTTTTCAACCGGCTGTGATAGTCCCCAAGCTCAAAAACCAATTGAGTCATCGGGTTATCCAGCCACTTAAGATAGGCCTCTTTTCGCTCCGGGTCAGAAGCGAACTCGACCGGTGTCATCGGCCTTCTACTCATGTCTGTCTTCCTCAGTTGTCGGTGTTGTCGGTTTGGCGCTACGGCTGCGCGTCCTTAGCCTGCTTTGATGCAATCTCCGCCTGCGTACGCTGCTGCTCCAGAACAATCTCTGCAGCAACCTGTTGCGCCTTAGCAAGAATGGAAGCTTCCATTTTCTGGAACCGGGTCGTATTCAGCGCCTCGGTTTCAGAACGTTTCAACTCCATCTCACGGTCGATACGATGTTTCTCGACCGCGATCTTGGCTTCCGTCTCGTCCGCGCGATTGCGAAGGTCTTCTAGTTCCTTCTCCTGTTGCGCACGAAGTTGCTGCTGTTTCTCCTGAAGCTGTTCCACATTCTGCCTGATCGCCCCAAAGCCACGAATAATGCCCTGCATCATCTGTTGCAAAGCCTCGACCTGATCCTTCCGGGTCGGGTCAACTGATAAAAGTTCGAGATGCGCCTGCATGTGTGGAATCGCCGAAGTGAGAAACTGCAACACTCTCGGTAAATTTAAAGTCTCGGGGGCTGTTTGGAATTGCTGAATGAACTGAACTGCCGTCGCCGAATGAACCCGGAGATGAATCGAATGACTCTGGTCAACCCCAACCGGAAGGCGGCTGCCCTCCGCAAAATCATTATTCTCAAGGGTAGCGATCGTAGTCTCGTTCGAGGGAATCTCGTCACGATTAATCTGCGCGTAGAATCGATCAACGCTCGAATATCCGCCCACAAGAGAGGCGGTCCATTCACGCTCCGTATTTCGGCGGCCCACTTCGTCCATACTCGATCTCGCCTGCATGAGTTGGTTCAACGCGTCCCGCTTAAGAGATTCCGAGCCCAAGCCAATCGCTCGGGTTGCGCGGACTGAAATCGCATCGGGAGCAAAAAACAAATTGAGAGGAACGCCCCGCTTCACACAGTTAAAGACAAAGGTCAGCGCCTCTTTCAAACCGGGGCGCTTTATTTTGATCTCGTCGAAGACCTCGTCGATAGAACCGGAAACATTAAAAATCTCGAGTGCCTCGTCCGGGGTCATCCCCGGGAGCAAATATTCCTTATCGGTCAGCCTACGGAAAGTCTCTTCGTGCCATCGGTCCCAGGCGAGATACCGGTGCGTCGCACGATTCTTCTCAAACCGCGCCTCTTTAGACGCCTCGAACTGAACCTGTGCGGCCGTCTTCTCGGCTGGTCGGACCAGCGGATTCTCGCTTCGGGCGCGAAAGACGCCGAGATTGTTATTGAGAAGCTCGCTGGACATCTGACGCAAGGAAATGAGGTGGTTGACCGGAGGGGTAAAACTGGACTGGATAACATTCAGGCCCGGCGGAACAACCGTAACCGCGCCCAGACGGACCATCTCCAACCGATTAAGATCAGTCCCGGAAGCCGGTTGTACAAGAAGGCTGGAGGCAACCTGACCGCCGTCCATAAGCGTACAGAACATTCGGTTGGAAAGATCGGTGTGCATGAACGCACGATGGCCCATTCCTTTAATCGATCGAAGATACCCGTCACCGTTATCAAAAGTAAGCAACCAGAGAAGGCTACTCATTTTCGGGAAGCGGCGGATCGACTCGAACATGAAATCCTGGCGACCATTAACTTCGCTCTCAGAAATTATGAGATGTGAAACCTCGCCGGTGTCGGCCTCCTGCACCGCAAAATGCACGACCTTAACCCCCGCGAACTCCTGACGCTCGGCTTCAGGGTCGTTATTCTTGATCTTCTGCTGAACGGATTCCCAGATACTGATTTGATACTCTTCATCCGCCCGGTTGGCCGAGGCACCAAAGTTATACGTCGCCGCAATGACGTCCCGGACATGGGGTACGTTCCACCCGGCCTCCCGCGCGGCCTCCTCGTCTTCGATCTGTTCGAACAAGGTGCGGACCGGGATTTCATCCCGAACAAGAATCAGATCCAATTCCTCGACAATGTTTCGGGAACGGGGCGGAAACAAAAGCGCGGAAGATCGGTACGCGCGGCTGCGCCAATCAAACTCGTCCGGCCAGAGCTGGAAGCCGAGGCCGTATTTAAAGGATTCCTTCGTCGCGAGATCGCAATTGTAAAAGAAGCCTTCCCAGGCATGAAGCGTCCGCGTGTACTCTTCGTCGATGATTAAAGAAAAATTAGAGGCCTCAGAAGGGTCGGACCCGGTAACAAAGAAGGGATCGACACGAGAGGTAATGAGAGAAGATACCTCGATAATCGCTTCATGGGCCGCCGCCGTATTCGCATCGATGATCGCTTCCATCTCACCGGTATTGACATTCGTCTGATACCCCCGGCCCTGGCGGTCCAGCTCTTCCTGGCGATACGGAGGGTTCCGATCGTAAATACCCTGAATCCGGGCCCACATGCGGGATTTGGTATCGGCCAATTCCCGAAGGTCCTCAAAAATATGATACGCAGCATCCGGAGTCCGGATTCTCCGATCCGGCGGTCTGCCAGTTTCGGTCGTATTACTGAACTCCTCCTCAATAGGAGGGGTAGACGTTCTCGCGAAAGACTCAGCCATTACTTGACGGGCTCCTGTTTAAGCCAACAATGCGCCGGATATTCGACGCTGCGCTGGGATTTGTCAAGAATTTCCCTCTTAATATGTACCTTCACTGAAACCATGCACCCACAATAGTAACAAACGCCGAGGCCCTCGTCCCGTGACGTCTTCTTGTTCAGGCCCAACAACTTCCTCGCGAAGCCCTTCAACCCGTCGCAGGTCTTGCAAACGGACATGTCGTTAAACCGACACCCCGAACAGATCGTCGCGCGACGCTCCGACTCAGCCGGAGGCACAAACGGGTCCTGACCCCGACGCCGAGCCGTCTTTACCCCCGAGACCGTCTCAGTAAAACTACGTATGCGCTGAGGAGTAACCACCCGGGCACTCGGTTTATCTGACGTTCCCACGCAAAACTTCTCCGGTACGTGCCGACAAATATAGTCGACTACTTCCTCCCGCAACTTCATCGGAAGTGGCAGATTGTTCGCCACATAATGCCGACGCAACTCTTCAAGCAGCGTCTCTAAAACAGGATGCTCAAACCGAGTATCCGTCTCCTCGACATGGAAAAAGTAGCGCTGCCCCGGGGGCACCACATTAGGTAGCTTAAACCGGCGCATTCTCCATGGCTTCCTCTACGGAGGAGTATAAATCCTTGACATCCGCATCCACGTCCAGCTCCGGGTCAATGGGCTCCTCAACCTCCCGGACCTCAATCTTGGTACGAGGTTTCGCATCGCCAATCGGACGACCCCCTCGATGATTGACCCAAAAGTTCGCGTCTTCCTCAGTCTCTAAAAGATGACTGAACCAGCCGTCCCCCCGAACTCGATATCGGACCGCTAGGTTGGAACGAACTTGGACTATATCATACGAACCCACAGAACAAGACCGCGCCCATTCCGAAGCAGCCTCTTCCGAAGAAAAGATCCGACTGGTCCAGCCATATTCAGAAGACGCCCGGAATCCGGGGCCAAAGGGCTCGATCGTAACTTTTCGGTTACTGAACTTACAACGAATCGACTTCTTGCGCGTACCCGCCATGGCATCTCTCCTTAAACGGCCGCGTCTGGAACCGGGTCAGAACTGACCACCGACAAAGGCGGCTGGCCCTCTGCGGCCTTTTTAAGCGCCTCTTCCGCAGCAGCCGGAACCTGATCCGCGAGATTCTTGGCGAGGTTCATGCCACTTACCATCCACATGTGGCTCTCCTCAAGGTGAGTCTGTGCGTGGTACGCGGCTTTGGCGAGCGGATGGTTGGAGGGAATGTCTCCATCTTTCATAATCGAATTAACGATATTCGCAACTTCAGTATACGCCTCTGTGAGGGCTTTGACCTGAGCATCCATGTGTTCGGTCCTTTCTGTTAGGTTCGCCCCAAATGAAACATTTGTAACGCACCCCGTCAAGACAAATCTAAAGGAGAAAGCTCAGTTTTTATATAAAGCGCGTCGACAACGCGGGTGAAGTACCCGGGAACAAGCCGAGTATACGGACAACTGTTCGGAAGCATCCGGCGCTCAAGCGCCTCCTGCATGGTGCCACAGATCGGTGACAGAGAATGCCGCATGGGATAAACCGAGCAGGACCGGGTCTTCCTGTCGAAAAACGCGCACCACTCATGCGAAAGGCGGGGGCCCTCCGGATACGCGTCCTTAAGCTGGCAGCACATGCCACAGCGAGTACAAAGGGATTCCCACTCTGAGGAGTTAAGAGAAATCGTATCCGGCATAATCGCCTCCCGAAGCCGACTCATACGTCTCGGAATACTCAGCAGAACGGACGAGATTATTGAACTTCGCGATATCCTCGGGGGCAAACTGCTCAACAACGGCGCCGCCGGGCGACTTGCGGGACGAGCCCGGGTTTACCCCAATCCGCTCACGGGCGACCGCAAGGCAAAGCGCGCAGGCATCCGCCGTATCCGGGCTGTGCTTCAGCCGCTTTTTCATGTCAACCTTCGACTCCAGGCGCCGGGGGCGCTTATCTGGATCGATCCGGCGCATCGCAAACTCCTTCGCCGCCTGCTTGGGCAGGGCCCGAATCTGGCCAAATTGGCCGAATTGCTGCAGGGTATACCACAATTCAGTAACGCAGTTGTGATAATATTCCTTGCAGGGCTTGTCGTTGTAGATTGAAACCGGGAGGTCGGAAGCCCTGGCGTTGAACGCTTTACGAAGAATCCCGGTGTCCCACTCCATCTCGATGACGTCCGATATCCGCTGAGTCCCGGTCTCGTCACACGCCAGGTTCTTTGGGTGCAGGCCATATCCCATCCCGAGCTGACGAACCTGCTCGGAGACCTGATAGGATACCGGTGTATCGCTATCCCCGAGGATCACTAAATAGTGGGTTGGGCCGAAACCGATAATAAGGCCGCCCTCTTTTACGAAACCAACATACGCAATCTGCAGGACCGCGCGGTCGCCCCCGGCGCTGAAAGCCGGGTCCAATCCTGCGACAACCTCGAATTCGCCCTCCCAAATCGGCTGCTCCTCCATCTGAAACTTCGAAAGCATGGAGCGGGGCAGAACCACATTGATGTCGCTCTCCTGGGAGATCCAGCCCCGACACATCGTAAGATAGTCGGTCGCGCTACGATTCCCGAGATTCGCAAGGAGAACCCGGTTCATCTGAGACTGGTTAATGAGAAAGGGAAACCCGATCGGGTCCGCAAGCGCCGGAGAACGCTCGCCGTCAAAATGGATATTCACCCCACCGGCCTGCGTTTCCCACTGATCGTCCTCAATCGTTACGGCCTCCCAACCCCCGATAGGCTTGGCCAGCTCCCCAAGCGGATCCTCAAAGGACATCGGGTTCCCGAGAAGAACGATCCGGAAGTCCGGGGTCCCCATCATTAAGTTAAACCGGGCGTCAATGAAGGCCTGGCGAATCGCCTGCGCCTCGTCGGCAAACATCCGGACGCCGCCGCACTCGCCGAACCCGTCGGCCCCGGCGGCCGGAAAATACGGTTGATGGACCCCGATGATATTCGAAAGAGCATCCTGCAGCGTCCCCGCGAGGACCGCGATCCCGAAGAGGCCGGACTTGACGTCGTAGCCTTTATGACCGTCCTGGCGGGCGTCGTCTTCGTTAATGATCGCCGTCCGGGACTTGGAGATCACGCCGGGGCCGCCGCGCTTGCGCAAGAGCTGAAAGAACTGAAGAACCGAGTTCCAGGACCGGCGCTCAAGCGCGGCCTTGGTCGTAGAGGCGAAAAAGGTGGAAGTGTGGCGGGGCAGAACAATCCAGTCCAGCAGGGCCAGAAGTGCGCAGGAATGGGACTTGTTCGCGGCGGCCGGGCCCATGATCGTAATCATGTCGTAATGACACCAAGCCCACATAATCTTGGCGGCCCAGTCATTCATCTTAAAGTCGGACGGGTCGAAAAGCATCTCGACCGCGCGCGCCATGTGATCCTCCGGATTCCCAACCATGGAAGATGCATACGGCTCGAGCTTGTGAAACCGAGCGCATAACAGGTGTTTCTGATGGTCTGGAACATTTGTCGGCCAGTCCAGACCAAATCGATGGTCGTAACTCTTTGGCATATCAAACCTTAAGGGGGAGGCCCGACCCGGGAGAAAGGAGAAAAACCCGGGCCGGGCTCCAGGGCGGCCACCGCCAGCCGCCATCCCGCACCCCTCTTAAACTGCGTCGAGCATAATCGCGTTAATCCCTTCATTGGAAGCAAAAACAGGAACACGGTAGTAAAAAACAGAGCCCGGCTCCCCAAAGACCAGGTTCACATCCCGTGCCCGCACCCGCTCGTCCATAAAATCAGAAATGATCCGGGGGTCCAGAATAAACCGAACGGGAGTCTTCCCCTCGGAGATCGCGGCACTGAGAAGATTATGCATGGCCGCGCCCCAGCAGGAAAAGGGGGCGTACAGCGGCGCCTTCGGGGCGTATCCATCTTCGAAATCCATGGGCTACCTCTTTCTCCTACGTTCGATCTGCCTCGAGATCCTCGCGATCCGAAGACTCGGGCGGGTTAATCAAATCAATCAAATCAAGAACCCCGATAAGAGATGCTTCTAACCTCTTGATCCGCAACACGTTAAGATCGATTGTAAGAGACGCCCCCCGAGCGACCTGAAAGCCCCGCAGTCCACCGGCGCCCAACATCACGCCGAGTAAAACCAACCCGATTCCACGGAGTATTCGCATAACCTGTTCTCCTACAACTCCTTAAGCCAATACAGAACCGTTTCGCTGACCCAGGGATTCGCCGGATCATACAACTGAAACCCCGCGCGAATCAAGTTGTTCGAAGACGAAACATTGTCCACTGCAGTATAGGTAATGAGCTGAGACAGCCCAAGCAACCGAGCGTGGCGCACGCGGGACGAGATCAGGCGCCGGTGAATGCCACGGCCCCGAACCGCAGGGGCGACACCCGCACGACAAAGAAAACCATAATTTTCCTTAGAAAAAACGCGAAGCCCGGCAAACCCTACTGGGACACGGCCACGAAACGCCGTCCACCAGTAAGACCCGGCCTTCTCATACAGGTCCTCACCCGGGAAAGCGTAGGAATCCAGCCGATCGAGAACCCGTCCCGTGAGGCCCGGAAGATCCTCCGGAGTCGCGGAAAGTCGGATTGTTACTTTCGAGGCCATGCCTTACAGGATACCCCCTGATCAGAGAACAGTACAACGTAATTTAGCCGGACGAGCCTGCTTGACCCGGAGACCGGAGAAAAGAGGAACGTTCGTAGATGTCAAAAGTCGGAGCACCTGAACCGGACGCCGCATTAACAAACTGAAAGGCCTCCATAAAAGCGTCAAACCGGGCTTCTATCGCCCAGGAATCCCTCCGGATAACAAGAAATTTGGCCCGAGGCGCCTTATCCGACTCGATGGAATGTGCCATTAAACACCTCGTATTCTGCTTTTTCGGGACTGAGAAACCGGACGTTCCCGTTCCCCATGGAAATCGGCAGGTTAAAACGTGTGTTGTACCCGCGCATCTTACACTTTCCCTTGACATTTTTCGGGGGCGGGAACTTCCCGAACTTCAAAGGCCTCGGAATGAACTTAATCTGTTCTACTGCCACGATAATTCTCCCGGTGAACTTGCCGGGCCCAGATCTTCCGGAGGGGGCCCGAATTGCAGTTCCTGGTTAAACGCCTCCGCGACTGCCGCCTGGAACTGTTCCTCATAAAATTCGCCCTGAGAACAATGGTCCCGAATCGCCGAAGCAATGGTGCGCGTGATTCCGGCGAGAATAATCCCGACCTCGTGCGAATTCTCAAGGAGATTCAAATCGATGCGGGTGAAGAAATCCCCGCTCTCGTCTTCCTGTACGGAAATAATTGTTTTATCTGGGTCCATTCTTTTCCCCCGGCATTTCCGGTTTCATTAAACGCCGCGTTGCCCGACGAACCTGAACCATAAACATGGCCGAAGACATCTGGGTCGTTGGGATACTTACTGACTCGGAGACCGTACGATCCGGATCGACAAAGGTAAAGACAACTCGGTCGGGCTGAAGCTCCGTGTCTACGAGAACCATCGGCTTCATCCAGTCCGAAAGCTCGATCCGGTCAATCAAAGCATCCCCGCCCTCAAACTCTTCAATCGAACGAAGGGTGTGGGCGTCGTCAATGCTGTCCAGGAACATGTCAATAAGACAGGAGATAAGCCGATACCGGGGAACCCGGCCCCCGTGCTTCGCCCGAACCCGGCCAATCCGGGAACTAAGCGTATCATCCGGATCCCCGAAGAAAATCGCGTTCACTCCCTGATCCAACCAGACCAGGAGATTCAACGCGTACTTCCCGAAAAACTTGCCTGAGACAGAAAGCCCGCCCTTTGGGCCGTACCTATGCTTGTGCTTTCGAATTGGCATGTTTATTCCGCCCGCTCCTCAAGCGAATCCTTGATCTCAAAAAGAGCAGCGCACAGGGCCGTCGAATTGAAGTCCAGCGTCTGCGAGCGAATACACTCGGCCAGTAGCTCCGGGTGCGCCTCGGCATACCCGGGGCAGAATAGCTCGTCTATAAACGTCGTTGCCTGGGTCAAGTACATCTTCACCGTTGATCCGGCCTGGAACACGGCTTCTGTATTTCCTATCGTCGGTCTTTCCATTACTCTTCCTCCGTATGCGTTATGTATCGGGATTTGATATTTAGTGGCTAGCGTCCAACCCCTACCACCCCGATTTCTTCTCTTTAACGAGCTTCACCGAATCTTTGGTCCCGGGGACCTGGGAAACCTGGAGACCTAGGTGCTTGATGAGCGCGTTAAGCTCCTTGCGCATGTTCTGGATCGAATGCTTGGGGCGAAGGGGCGGAAACCTTCGAGGGGCCAGAAAGAAAGGATCAACCGAGCCGCCTTCAATAAGCGCCTCCGCAAGCTCCTTAGTCCGCCGCTTCCAAATATCAACCTGGGACTCCAAATCGGCCTGTCGTTCACGAATCCTGTCCCACTCGAACGGAGAAATCTTCGCAGCCTTCTCCCGTACACACGAGAGGTGATATCCTAGAATTTTCATACCCATCCTACCTACTCCTTTTCTTTTCCTTGGCTAACTGCTTCGAATGCGCAGTCCACGCCACTTGAAGCGGGCCCAGTAAGAGATTGCACGCATTCGCCACCTCCCGCATGACCTCGGAGAACTCCCGGTGGTCGAAATGGAAGATGAAGTCCTGGTCGGACTCGGCCCATGTGTCCACCCGGCGGAACCGGAGACCATGAAGAGACATGGAAATCTCGGTTAATTCGTGGAAGAAATACGAGAGCGTGCGCTGCCAAACCGGGTCAAACAGGACAACGGCCTCCGAAGGGGGTTCCGAAAGACCCAATTGCATATGGAAAGAACTCCCGGAGCCCTCGGGATTAACGTCCAGATAAAGGGTTATCGGAACGGCGTCTATGAAAGCACGCCCGATCTTAATCTTCTTTTTCGACACGACCTCTCTCCTTTTCAAACTCCCGGGTCTCTTTCCACCCGAAGATATTCTTGTCTAACACCCGCATTTCCCAATGCTTTGCGTCAAACCCATTAGCAAGCTGGGCGATATGGAGCCTGCCGTGGAGGCGAGAACCGCGCTCAGATCGGCGGATATGGCGCGCGTGAAGCTCCGACTCACGATACCCGTGCGGTGGGACCCGGGAGAGTACCCGCTTCCAGTGCAGGACATACCGATCGTTGGAAGGGGTATCCCCCGGAAAATAGAAAAGACCTTCCCCCGAATCCGGGGCACCGGGTAGATCCACCCTCGACCGGCCGTCCTCCCGCAGCTTAAGGATCCGGAGATCCGGAATCGGCAAACCGAATTTCTTCGCGATATACTCGAAATCCTCAATACACTCCCGCTTAAAAGAACCTTTGTAACCGGGAAAGGTGGAACTAGGAACCGGGTTGCTTGCACACCCGGGAACGAAAAAGGCGAGGCAAAGGACAAGTCGTTTTAGCTCGAAGGCCATATCCCTACCCCCACCCGCCGGACCGGGTCTTAACCCGATGGCAGTTCGCGCACCGGATATCACACTTTTCAACCTCGGCAAGGAGTCGCGCGACACCGACCCCCGAGAAACTGAGCTGGCAGACCGACCGAGTCTTTTCGCCCCGGACATGGTCGAACTCGAGAACTCGAACATCTTCGAGGCCGCAGTCCACACAGGGATGCTCGACCAGATACTCCAGAACGACCCGCCGGTTTCGTGCCATCGCCTTGATCTTACTCTTGCGGGAGCGGAGAGTACACAGCTCCTTATTCTCCTCGTACCACTTTCGGGAGGCGCGTTTCTGATTTTCGGGATTACGGTAGGCCACATCAACTACCTCGGGAGAAAACCCAGTTTTTCGAGAAGAAGCCGGGAATCGGTCTCCCACAGGGGCCACTCCCGGTCGACACGGGTCTTGATTGTCCCCGGAGTAACCGGGTCGGAAGAGGCTCGAAGCTCCCCCTCGACGCAGGCACGCGCCAGATCGCGCGCTACGGCCTCAACGGCCTGGGACGGGGTGGGGCCCGGATTTTTAGGTTTAGGGCCGGGAAGGGGCTGCTGCGGGCCAGGAGGGACCGGGGGAGCCGGTATCGAACCCGGGCCAAGAGGACCCAAGGGGGGCGGAATAGGGGGGCTTCCATAAGTGTTCATATCTCAAACCTCGCTATTGAAGACTCGATCCGCAGACCAGGATTCCACCGGTCAGGGACAGAAAAGTCACAAGGAAGTAGCCGATCGCGGCGTGGTGCTGGACGGCAATCCACCCGAGACCAACCATAATCATCAGACAGCCGAGACAAATCAGGGCGAGTCCGGCGTACCACTGAAGCTTTCGCAGGAGGGTCGAAGGAGGCATAGCTTACTCCGGGGATTCGGCAGAGGGTTCGGGGCGGGACACCTCGTCAAGGAGATCCGCGCGGTGCAGCCCCCCTTGCCCGTCCGAGCCAAAAGCAAACTCCGGGTACTCCTCCTCGTCTTCTAAGCCCGGCCCCGAAGTCGCGGCGACCCCGGGCCAGGACCCCTGGTGGCATAAGAGACCAATTAGGCCGTAACCAATCAGATCCAACCAGGAGTCCCGGAGAACTTCACCGGGGACCGCGTTGCCCTCGCCCTTGTCCAACAAATTCTTAAGGCGCTGAACCTTGTCCGAGGCTCGCACGAGACAGCCGAATTCACCGAATTGAGCGATGTTTCCGGGACCGTAGTCGTGCTGCTTGCGCTTAAACAGTTCGAAATACTCCAGCATGAGGGACGCCATGTCCGTCTCGATATCCGGGTTCTGGCTGGATCCGTCGACCTGCAGGATGAACTCGTCAAACCCGGACTCGGATAAATTCGGGACCATGTGATCCGGGGGAGGCCCGGCGCATCCGACACCGGGGGCCGGAATTACCGACCCGAGGATGACTTTAGTCTCGTTTAGGCTCTCTTTTTGCATGATCTTTCTCCTTATCTTGCAGTTTTACTCGGACTTGCGGTGAAAACGGTAGGTTCAGACCCATCCGAAGTACCTGGTTTCCAGTCCAGCTTCGGGTTCGCTCTAAGCTTTGAGACAGGGAAACCAGGGCACTTCGTACCTGGGAATCTATGGCTATGGATACCGGCTTCTTGGGGTCTTCTCTGTTATCGGTGCTCATAAGATCTCTATAAGTTGTCCGTCGATGAATAGTTGTATGCCCTACATCTACTCCAGGACTTACATGATGTCAACCCCAAAACCTGAAAAATCTTGTGAGGCTCTTTTTTAATTATATACCCCACTTGGAATCCCGGTATCCACTTTCCCAGCAGCGGAGAGACTCAGTCTCTACAAAAAAGAATGCTTTTTCCCACAGAAAAGAGGATGGCATTGGCAATAGCGGATGCTTATAAAGAGCGTCCATAACCAAAGGAGTACACAACATGAACAATCCTAACGTAGCCTTCGTCATGATCTCACGCCCGGCGGACCCCACGAACGAACGGCCGCGGCCGTTTCACATCGCGCTGTTCGGTGGCCGGAAGATCCGTGCGGAATTCCTGTCCGCATCCTCGATGGAACACATCACGATCCCTCGCGGACCGTGTGAGTTCGTCACGCATTCGCACGAAGCGGCCGCCTCCTTCGTCGACGAAGAGGGCGTAGTCCGCCCCGTCGCCGAGCGGTACACCTTCGTCGTCGACACCGGTGGATCGCGGAGCTCTCGGGCCGCCCCCGCCACCGTCGAGGACACCGGTGGATCGCTGAGCTCTCTGGCCGCCCCCGCCACCGTCGAGGACACCGGTGGATCGCTGAGCTCTCTGGCCGCCCCCGCCACCGTCGAGGACACAGAAGGTGCTCTCGCGTAACCACTTGGAAAAGGATGCCCCCGAAAGGGGGCTTCCTTTTCAACAGGGGAACTAACACGCAACGGGAGCCGGGCATCGTGGATACCGGGCTTCCAAGTGGGGTATGCACCCGTAGAATGAACTTCAATCAAGGAGAAACCACAATGGACTACATCATCACATTCGTATGGGCGGCATGGCTCGTAACCATATTCGTCCACTACTGTAAATCAGACAACATCTGGGGAGACTGGCAATGAGTCTAGCCGCACCCGTCACAATCCTCCCGAGAAACCGGGAGATCGAGGAACTGCGTTACCTCACAGGATACGCAGACGAAGCCGAGCTGATCGAACGAAGAATCGAGCAGCAACGAGAAGACCCAGCAGAGAGGCTGGAGAAGATTGGAGAAAGAACATGAACCGAAAAGAGATACGAAGAACCGCACTAGGGGCGTTCATGGAGGCAGGAGAAGCCTTCGCGACAACAAAGACGCCGTCCCCAGGAGAGGTGCTGATAATCACAGGACTCGCAGCAATCGCGAGCACGCTCGAGGATATCGCGGTTGCCCTCGAAACCCTAGGAGACCTGAATCCCGAACCAGAATCCGAGTCTCCAAGTTCCCCGGAACCCAAGAGACCAAGAACCCCGGGACCTGGGGGACCGGGGATCCCGCCCATCGTTTTCAGCGGTAAGATATTCTGAATCAAAGAAGGGCACTCTCTCAAGAGATTCGCAAAAGGCCCCACCCATACCCTCTACTAGAACCCAAGTTTCCAGGAATCCGAGAGACCAAGATACCCGGATTCCAAGAAACTTAGGAACTTTGACGCCTGCGACGAGCCTGTTCCACAGAAACTCGAGACCCAGTGCCCCGACGACGCCGCTTCCGCTTGTCTTTGACACCCAGCCTCCCACGTAAAGCAGAACCCTCGGTTCCCCGTAACTTGGGATCCATGACACCGAGGAAGACTAGTGAAGATCTGTGTAAGGCTGTCGACAGCTTAAGAACCTCATCCGTTGAAAGCTCGTCCACGTTATCAAGACGCTTGGAAATCGTCTTCGACATTTTAAAAGTGGACTCAACATTTTGAATATTTCCTAAGAAACACGTCCGTTTTATATACTCTTCAGTGAGTTTATCGTAGAAAATTACGAAGGCTCGATCAACAGAAGCACGGCAGGCCGCCCAATGATCTCGCTGATGCCAGCTCTCGACGGTCCGAAAGATCATGTCATATTTTTCAGCAATTTCAGGCATTGTACACTGCCGAGTCGCATAGAGATAACGCGCCTCCTCTCGAATACTCCGAGGCAAGCTCTTCGTAGAATTTCCACCGGGAAGATATACATAGGCTTCTCCTTCTAATGAATCAGTCATCACAGAAAGGTACAGAACCAATGCCAAATGTCAAAGTCCAAAAGAGAATTCCACTTATGTCCGGGTTAAGCACATACAACGCAGTACAAAAAACCCACGCACTACCCCCTCTCGAAATCAAACGAAACCTAAACGAAACAATCTCAGACGCCCGACGACGCGGACTGGACAGACTCACCAACGCATCTTGTGGAGATTAAGGAGACCGAACATGAAAACCATCGCCATTACCCCTTGGATGAAAGAAGACGAAATCTTCTTCAGAACCTCCGAAACTCTCTACGTCTGTAAAACAGACGTCAAAAAACTATTTAACCTCGAAAACGCGAAACAAATTCGATTTCACTTCTTCAAAACCCAAACAAAACACTCATACAAAGCACAACCCTTAACTCTCACAAACCCATACGAATATACCGCCCAAAACGACAAAAGATGGAACGGCGCCCGCATAAACAACAAAAACATCTTACTCCCCTGGAGATTAACCCAATGGCTAAGAAAAAACATCCCACACAAAACCATCTACGTAGAGTGTGAGCTTGAACTGCCCGATTAAACGTTTAATCAGGTTTTTTGTTAGAAAATGCGAACAAAACTCACACAGAGAACAGAAAAGCTTCGAATCTCACGCCAGGATTCGAAGCGCTTCTAAGTGACGCTCCTATCTGACGCTCAGTTAAGTTGCGTAAACACAAGCACTTATAAAAACGTCTGCCAGATGGCTGCCAGATAGAAATCTATCTGACGCTCAGTTAAGTGCCGGTATATAAAGGACTTACTATTTTTTCTGCCAGATAAAAAAAAATAATAAGGGTATTTGATTGTGACGCTGTTTTTAGCCGAAAGAAAAAAAGGGCCTCTCAGGGTTAAACATTTTCTATCTGGCATCTGGCATCTGGCACGTTTTTCATAACGTCTTCATATTCAACACGTTGTGTTTTCCCCGAAAATCCACATGAGCGTCAGATAGAACTCATACAAGAAATGTATGACATACTTCCTCAAATATTCGTCCTTATTTTGTCAAGAAAAACCTAGTCAGGACATTTAATACATTTAGGACATTCAGGACATTTATTACATTTAGGACAAATCTAACCCCTTTAGGAGACCTCAAATGAATACCCGCAGCAACTACCCCAAAGATAAAATCGTCCACTTCAACGCCACTTCAATCCCCACGCCCATTCCATACGCCGACCTTTTCTCCCAACACCGACTTAACATCATTTCCCCCAATCGCTCGAACCCCCTAAAACGCGAAAACTTCAGAAATCTACAAGACCTGGCATTTGCCTTCGGATTTACCTGGAGCCAAAATTCCACCACTCACCTATCCTACTTACCCCGGCTCGTCCAACTAGAGGCCCACAACTTTCGCCTCTACACTTCCAGTATCCCCAAACCCCCCAAACTCCCACATACCATACCCTTCAACGACCCCAACCTAGTTTCCTGGTTACAAAGATTCAAGAGACCCGGTTTCAAACCCACTGTCATCTGGCCTGCGGGGAACCCCAACTCCCCGGACTCCCGGAACCCAAGTTTCCCGGAATCAGCGCTTACAATTGACGCCTATCTACTTCTGTAAGGAGACCTTATGTCCAAGCCCGAACCCCGTTTCAAAATGGGCGACCGTGTCCGCCTGATCGCAACCCCAAAAGAACTCGAAGCCGAGGAAATTAATGAAAACTTCGATGAAATCGGATATGTTCCGGGAAAATTTACTCTTTCACTAACCCGAGAAAATCTTTTTCAAGTCACCCCGATATACTCTCGCTCAAATCTTACCTACTACTGGTGTTTCAAAAAGTTTCACCCCTTCACCCAATCCTGGGATTTAAACGAAAACTTCTTCGAACTCGCGATACCCGAAACACCCAAAACCTCAACAGAAATCACAGAAGACGCCTATCTACTTCTGTAAGGAGACCTTATGTCCAAGCCCGAACCCCGTTTCAAAATGGGCGACCGTGTCCGCCTGATCGCAACCCCAGAAGAACTCGAAGCCTTTGGCATTCAAGAAAACTTCAATGAAATCGGATATGTTCCGGGAAAATTCTATACCGTCCTCCGAGATTACCCCGGCCTCACCCCCAAAGCTATTTACTGGAGATTTTACATAAAGCCCTTCTCCCAACGCTGGTGGTTCTCTGAAGACCATTTCGAACTCGCCACCCCCGAAACACCCGAAACCTCAACCGAAATCACGGAAGACGCCTATCTACTTCTGTAAGGAAACCTTATGTCCAAACCCGAACCCCGTTTCAAAATGGGCGACCATGTCCGCTTAATCGCAACCCCAAAAGAACTCGAAGCCTTTGGCATTCAAGAAAACTTCAATAAAATCGGATATGTTCCGGGAAAACTGACTTTCACCTTGACTCCTTCTCTTATTCTAAGCTCTGAAAAAGAAGCCTGGCTGCGCTGGGATTTGTCAAGCGACTTCATTCTCGGGAAAAACACACCTACAAAATTCGGTTGGAATCTCTCACGAATACCCCCTTTCTCTCATTCCTGGAACTTTCTCGAAGATCATTTCGAACTCGCCGCCCCCGAAACACCCGAAACCTCAACAGAAATCACGGAAAACGCCTATCTAGAACTATAAGGAGACGCTATGTCTAAACCCGAACCCCGTTTCAAAATGGGCGACCGTGTCCGCCTGATCGCAACCCCAGGAGAACTCGAAGCCTTTGACATTCAAGAAAACTTCGATGAAATCGGATATATTCCGGGAAAATTTACTCTTTCACTAACCCAAGAAAATCTTTCTCAAGTCACCCCGGTATACTTTCAATCAAATCTTACCTATTCCTCCCCCACTTCTTACGAAAACACCTTCTACTGGCGTTTCAAAAAGTTTCATCCCTTCACCGTATCCTGGGACTTTCTCGAAAATCATTTCGAACTCACCACCCCCGAAACACCCGAAACCTCAACAGAAATCACGGAAGACGCCTATCTACTTCTGTAAGGAGACCTTATGTCCAAACCCGAACCCCGTTTCAAAATGGGCGACCATGTCCGCTTAATCGCAACCCCAGAAGAACTCGAAGCCGAGGGAATTAATGAAAACTTCAATGAAATCGGATATGTTCCGGGAAAATTCTATACCGTCCTCCGAGATTACCCCGACCACACCCCCAAAGCTATTTACTGGAGATTTTACATAAAGCCCTTCTCCCAACGCTGGTGGTTCTCTGAAGACTGTTTCGAACTCGCCACCCCCGAAACACCCGAAACCTCAACAGAAATCACAGAAGACGCCTATCTAGAACTATAAGGAGACGCTATGTCTAACCCCGAACCCCGTTTCAAAGTCGGCGACCATGTCCGCTTAATCGCAACCCCAAAAGAACTCAAAGCCTTTGGCATTCAAGAAAACTTCAATAAAATCGGATATGTTCCGGGAAAACTGACTTTCACCTTGACTCCTTCTCTTATTCTAGATTTTAAAAACAAAGCCTGCCCATTCACTTTCGGGGGCAATATACCTATAAAATTCTGTTGGAACCTCTCACGAATACCCCCTTTCTCTCATTCCTGGAGCTTTCTCGAAGATCATTTCGAACTCGCCGCCCCCGAAACACCCGAAACCTCAACAGAAATCACAGAAGACGCCTATCTACCTCTGTAAGGAGACCTCATGTCCAAACCCCACTTCAAACTAGGAGACCATCTCCGTTTAATAGCAACAATCGATGACCTAAAGTCCTTCAACGTTGTTCGCGAAGACTTCACTAAAATCGACTATGCCCCGGGAAAATTTACTATTTCACTAACCCGAGAAAATCTTTCTCAAGTCACCCCGATATACTTTCACTCAAATCTTACCTACTACTGGCGTTTCAAAAAGTTTCACCCCTTCACCCAACCCTGGGATTTAAACGAAAACTTCTTCGAACTCGCGATACCCGAAACCTCAACAAAAATCACAGAAGACGCCTATCTGCTTCTGTAAGGAATCGACTCTATGAAATTTGAACGCTCAACAAAATATCCCGCACTTCCTAACATCGATACCACCCTATTCTCTCTCGACGATCTTCGCGGAACGAACACTTCCGAAAACCCCATCACCCAAATCATCCTCTCTTCGTGCGATCACAAACCTTCTCGACAAGAATTATTACTCCGACTTGAACAAATAGGTGGTTTTGGCCACCCAGTCTTTAGCCTCAATCTCGCAATACGATTCTTTTTCCTAACCTTGTATTCCTTTAAAAACCCCCACAAAAAAGGACGCATTTATGGACGATTGACGTTCAACAACGACCAATTCCAAACCAACCCCTTCCCACATAAATGGGGCCGCAGCCTCAAGCTTGATCTCTCGAGAGCCCTCGACCGAAGCCTCCTGGAATCCTGGATTCCGGGAAACTCGAATCCCACCCATTCCGCTACCCGTCAGACCCTCTTCGACACATCCCCCCTCAATCTCGATGCAGAAACCAACCTGT
>Ga0255047_10000570_pt1 | contig 30135 bp, 47 predicted proteins | sample JV7_2_1_MG_FD_183640 | JGI IMG/M metagenome (GOLD analysis project Ga0255047, IMG submission 183640) | Seawater microbial communities from Jervis Inlet, British Columbia, Canada - JV7_2_1 | ecosystem: Environmental > Aquatic > Marine > Inlet | place: Canada: British Columbia | collected 2016-10-06
GTGGTCGAGGTCGAGGTCGGGGTCGTGGTCGAGGTCGTCGTCGTGGTCGTGGTCGAGGTCGAGGTCGGGGTCGAGGTCGAGGTCGTGGCCGTGGTCGTTATGATCTCGCCCCTGCCCGCTTTGCTACGGGGGTGTGAGTTGTGAGTAACTGGAACCAAGGTCACCAAGAGAGGGACAATATCGAAGGCGTGCTCGCCATAGCGCACGCACGCGCTAAGAAGGCCGAGGCCGCGACAAGGGACGCTGCGCTCAGGGCCGAACATGCCGAAGCCGAGGTGGGTGTACTGCGTAAGGACATAGCGGCGCTCAAGGAGTGCGAGTCTCACCGTACCTGCTGCGTCAGCAAGGATTCACAGTGCCGCAACGTTGAGGACATAGAGAGCAATACCCAGAAGGCCGAGGCCGAGGTGGAGCGTTTGAGTGGGCAAGTGGCAACGTTCACGGACCTTGCGAACACATGGGCCAGAGAGTCCAACGTCGAGGAGTGCCGCGACCCGTACAAAGACTTCTCGCTAAGGGATCTGATTGACAGGCTGTGGTGCAAGTCCAGTGACAAGCAAGAGAAGATCCGTGCCGAGTGCGAGCGGGAGCGGTGCGCGAAGCAAATGGATGCGCTTGCTGATCAAGCTGTAATCATTCAGCAGTCTATGTGCTACAAGCACGCCGCCAAAACGATCCGCGAGGCCGGGCAGTGATCCCCGCAATGACAGACCCTCTCGGGCGTTCATGGGAGCAACCGCCAGCGTCCGAGATCCTTGTGGACGAGAGTCATGCAGTGATGACCAACACAACCCTGTTGCGTCTTCACGCGTACGACCATTCGATCCCGACTGGAGTCTATACGGGCAAGATGTGGAGGCGACGAGAGGCTAGCGGTCACCTCCTTTGCTGGTACGGGCCAAGCGAGAAACCGAACGAATGCTCTATCAACTACAGACCGGTGTTGCTCGTATGAGGCCAAGCGTTCGCAGGGCGATAGCGGCCGGCAATGGTTAGGCAAGTCCACGTACCGGAGCGTAAGATGAAGCGAAAGAAACACAGACCCGCAGGACTGGACGTACCGCAGCCGCCCAAGCCGCAGTGTACGCACCCGGACCACAAGGGCAGCAAGTTTGCGATGGGTACTTTCTTTTGGCGCGAGACGGGGTTGCAGTGTAGGGAGTGTGTCGATGGAAAGTAGAGACGAGCGAATCAAGGCGATAAGGGAGCGGTGCGATAAGGCTACTGGTGGAGAGTGGTCGTTCGCGTTGGAGTATCCGCGAACAGGCACGGGGGGCCGCAGTTCGCAAGCAGTCCCGAAAGTCCTGTGCCACGGGCGTGCCATCCTGGAGGGCTTCATCGGCGACAATCCATCAGCCGCAGAATTAGCGGCCCACAGCCGCGAGGACATCCCGTTCCTCGTCGCGGAAGTCGAGCGGCTGGAGAAGGAGAACGAACTGATGGACGAGTTGCTGTGCAGCGACGAGCCGTCCCCGGAAGCAATCCAGTGGGGCGAAGACAACGTCCCTCACTGACGCCACCACCCCGGCCAGGCCGGCGAAAGGAGATTGAACGATGCAGAGTCATAGAGACGACGATACGCTACGCTCACCGGACTTCTCGAAGATGCCGGACGACCCGAACAACGTCTTGCGTATTTCCATCGGCGGCGGCAAGGCTGTTGTCGAAGGGACTGAAGGTTTCTTCGGATACTGCGTGCTCCGAGGTGATCGGGACAAGTGCATAGAGATCCTGCGTCGGTCGTTGAAGGCACTCCAGTCGCAGAAGGTGCCAACATGAAGTCTAACGAAACCAAGATAGACGAGATCGAACCACATGCCGAGGCTGGCCGATTAACCATATGGGAGACGGAGTTCGTTGCCGATCTGTGCGCCAAGGTCGGCGGCGGTACGGCGCTGACTGACGGACAGCAAGAGAAGTTAGACGAGATACACGAGCGGTACTGCCATGGCTAGCCGCCCCGCCGCCATCCTGCTACTCGTCCTGATGCTGGGCTGCTCCAATCACGTCGAGCACTCTAAGCCGCAAGTCATGGAGTGCTGCATGGTCGGGGAGGGTGACAACGGAACATGGTACATGCGTTGCCCGTGCACACAAGAAGAGCCCACCAGTTGCGACCGTAGGTGCTGGCCCGACAACGACCCCGAGTGCCTGGAGTGGTGCGAGGATGACGAGTGGTCAGCTGTTGACGACAATATCATCAAGGGCGTGGTTGTGGAGGGCGAGCCGTGAGTGACGATAAATGCCAGCACGGGATAGGTCCAGACGTGGACGAGACTTGTGATGAGTGCTGTCCAGATCCCATCGCGGAGCACTTGATCCGTACCGGAGAGTTCGTACCTGCTGGTGATGGCACGTACAGACGAGCCCTACCTGGAGAGCGTCCCCCCGCACCGGCCGGCGAGAGTGGGGAGGCTAGCTCTTTCCACGAGTGGCTACGCGGACAGACGGAAACGAACTCTCCTGATAAGGCATCATTCCAAGCAGGCCGCGCCGTGAGGGAGAGGGCCGGGGATGCTGCGTGGCTGGAATGGTGGCCCGATGATGTCGAGTGGCCCCATGGTATCGACCCTGCCAACGACTTGAATGAGAACTTGCGGATCGCATTCTACGCAGCACTCAAGGGGCGCGACGGTGCGTAGGGCGATGGCACTGCTGCTGTTCCTGTGCGTATCGTGCGTCAGTACGACAGAACCGGAGCAAGTGGAGTTCGTGCAGGGTGGTGTATTCGCAGAGAAACCTACCTTCTTGTTAATCCAGAACTCGGCAATCCAGGACTACGATACGGCCTCAGTCGCCACGGCACCATATGCGGCGCCTGTTTGGTCTTTAGTTTTCAATCACCCCGATGGGTCCGAAGGTCGCCTCACTTGGAAAGATGGACTACTTGTATTCGGGGGTGACATCCACGAGAGCGCAAAGATATTCTTCCGGGAGTACGGAACGTTCTGCGAGAAGTGCCAATGCGAGTAACACTGAGTCTCTTGCTGTTCCTGTGCCTGACCGTAACGGCACAGGCAAGCCAACGCTGCGTCACAGGCCCATATTGCTGGAACGTGTTTCTCTGGAACGCCATAGACAATGCCACGGGCTACACGCTCAAGGTCGGGTACCGCGGCGATACGTTCCAGACCGTTGCTGACACTGCAATCGTTCATCCCGTGTGGGGGCATCCCGGGTGCGTGCCGTGGCTCAATAACTACGTCGAGCCCGAGGTGCTGATGATCTACTGCGTGCTGGACGTGGAGGTGCCTAGCGGTGCGGTGCTGTACGTCATAGCCACTTCGTACAACGAACTCGAATCGACAACGGAGCACGGGGACTACGCGGGGGAAGGTTGGTTTCCTTGGGCGTCGTGAATTTTTGTTTTTCCGAACGTGGGAGGTTTGGATGAGTAAGAAAAAGGACGAAGTGATAGAGGTCTCGATACCGAAAGTGGCGACAAGGACTATCACCGCGCGGCTGATGGGACAGTCGCCCCTGATATTCCACGCGATGAGTGGAAAGGTGCGGCAAGAACTGCTCCTTCCATCTCCGAAAAAGAACGCTGCGGAACGCAAGACAACGCTGAAGCACAACCCGTTACGAGAGTTCCGCGGGTCGCTGTACTTGGCACAGGACGGACCGACCGCTCTCTACCAGCCGGCCGTGAGTTTCAAAAAGGCGATGGCTGCAGCAGCGCTGGACATTCCCGGGGCGACCAAGTCGCAGATAGGGCGCCTCACGTGGGCCGTCGGCGACCAGGTTCCGATCTACGGTGTGCCGGCGCTGTTCATGTCCGTCGTCCGCAATAGCGACATGGCGCGGACTCCAGACGTGCGGACGCGCGGCATAGTACGGGAGTGGTGCTGTGAGATCACCGTGGAGTACCTGTACCCGGCGCTCAAGGAGACGTCGGTTGTCAACCTGCTGGCCGCTGCAGGAATCATCAATGGAATCGGTGATTTCCGCCAGCAAAAGGGCTCGGGGAATTACGGTCAGTTCGTCATCGCTGGTAAGGCTGAGTCCAAGAAATGGTCGGAGATCGTCAAGGCCGGGGGGCGCAAGCAGCAGGACAAAGCGATTGCGGCTCCCGACTACTACGACCACGAGACGGAGGAGCTTTACGCGTGGTTCCTCGAGGAAGCCAAGCGGCGTGAACTGGAGGTGGTGGCATGAAGGCGAAGCGCGAGACGGTGTACGAGTCGTTGTCCGTGCTGGAGAAGAACGGCCGGCTCACACCCGAGCAAGTTGTCGAGGCGGCGACGGACAAGAAGCACCCATTACACGGCGAGTTCGAATGGAACAACAAGAAGGCCGGGCACCTATACAGAATGGAGCAGGCGCGGACGCTCATTCGTAGCGTCAGGCTGGTTCGCGGTGAGGGTGCCAGCGTCGTTCGCGAGATCGCATACGTCCGGGACCAGTCCAAGGGCAACAGGGATCAGGGGTACATCTCCGTTCCGCGGCTGCGTAACGAGAAGGAGAACGCGCGGGAGTCGGTCCTATACGAGTTCACGCGGGCGTGCTCCGCGTTGGCTCGAGCCCGGGAGGTGGCGTTTTGCCTGGGGCTGCAAGATGAGATCGAGCGTCTGTGTCGATCGGTCGACGACGTTCGGAAACAAGTTGCCTAGAGGAGAGGATGGGACGGGGAAGGATTGGAACGTCGAGGAAACCCGGGGATTGGAGAGGCCGCAATGGTTGGGCGCGGAAAGGAGAGGATGGGACCGCTGTGGATTGGAACGGACGGGCAGAAAAGGAACGGAACGGGAAGGAGAGGTCTGGAATGGAGCGGAGAGCAGCGGAGGGGCGGGGTGCTCCAAGGAAAGGCTGGGAAAGGTGAGGCAGCAGAGGAGCGGTCCGGAGTTGACCGGTATGGCCTGGCCTGGCCAGGAACGGTGAGGCCGAAGTGGATCGGACAGGAAAGGCACCGGGTGGACTGGAAAGGCCTGGTCCCGTGATACAATCCCCACGCCGGGCCGTACACCCGGCGACGAAACGAGACCTGAAGCCGCCGGGGGTTGGACCGCAGCCCGGCTCCCGGTGGCGATGCTGCGGAGGATTGCTCGTGGACGTCCGAGTCAACGCGACCTACCCCGATCACCCGAAGACCCTCAGACTCGCCCGACTCGCTGGCCCTACCGCTCCCTGGCACTTCGTCAGGCTGTGGATATGGGCCGCCTCGAACCGCCAGGACGGCAACCTCGCCGAGATGTCCGACCCGGAGATAGAGCAAGCGGCGGGCTGGTCTGGGAAGCGTGGGCGGCTAGCCAAAGCCCTGGTCGACGTCGGCTACCTCGAGGGGCCGGGGGCAGCCCGACTGATCCACGACTGGGCCGAGCATCAGCCCTACGTGAGCCACGCACCTGACCGGGTAGCCCGGGCCAAGCGAGCTGCAGACGCCCGCTGGCGGGCCAAGAATGATGCTACCCGCAATGCTCCTAGCAATGCCGGTAGCAATGCGGACGGCAATGCTCCTACTCCTACTCCTACTCCGGAAGAGAAAGGGGAGTCAGAGTCCGGAGTATTACTTGAACCCGGAACCGACCCCGGACCGGCCTCCCCCTCCCAACGGCCTCAAGACCAGACCGGACCGGATTCCGACCGGAAAGAAACCGGAAAGAAACCGGAACCGGAGGACGACCGGATGCTCCGCCAAGTCCTCGAAAACTCCCGCCAGCAGCACGGACTCGGCCGGCCACGGTCCGGATTCGTGAAACTCAGGAGCGACCCGTCGTGAAGTGCCAAAACTGGGATCCAGCGAAACGAACTGCTGCGACGGGAGATGGCAGTGGTTCTGTCGTGCCTGCTGGTTCATCTGGGATTGTCGAAAAACCTCCGCCGATAGGAGCGTCCAGTGAAAACCGAAGCCGAACTACGTGCCGACGACGACGCTGCCGAACTACTCGTCATCGCCTACCAGAAACCCGACGACGCCGCCCCTGTCCTACACGACGCCGCAGAATTCAAACGCTGCCGGCCCGAATGGACCCCCGAACGCTGCTGGGCCGCGGCTCGAGAGAAACACGCCACGACGCCCTGGAGGCCGCGGTGAAAACCCCACAGTTCTCGCCCGGCAACGAACCGTGACCCCCTACCCACTCCCGCGATGCCAAGTCTGCGGCAAACGCGAACCACCCTGCCGACACGGCCGATACTGCTGGCCCTGCCAACACGCCATATGGCGAATCAGAGCCGACCCCGACCCAGACAAACCCCAGGAAGCCATCAACCGAGCCATCGCACGAATGCGACGCTGCTCCATCGCCATCCACGGCGACGACTATCTCGATCGTCTCGGACCCCCACCGAAACGGTTTCGAATCTGCAACTCTGGTTGACAGCACGCCGCTAAACGGCACAAGATAGCCGCGTCGGTCTTCGCTGGAGCGGGGCGGGCTCCCACACAAAATCCGCCCCACTTCGGGTTGATTATCCAGAGAGAACCGATTTGCCACGTGGCGGACCAAGACCAAACTCGGGGCGCAAACCAGACCCGCAGCTGGTCGAGTTCCGAACGTACTGGCGGGCCAAGTTCGATCAACCCCGGTGGCGCAAATGGCTGGCGATGAAGGCCATTCGGAATGAGCGAATCCTCGCAACGCTCCTTGCCCACGCCTACGGCCAACCGCCGCAATCCGTCAAGCTCGAAGTCGCAGCGCCCAAAGCCGAACGCAGAGTCGAGCTTGCCGGTGGAGACCCTCGTACTCCCACCGCTACGGCCGTACCAGGACCCGGTACTCTCCAGTAGGGCGCAGGATGACGTCACGGTCTCAGCCCCGCAGCTCGGCAAGACCGTTACCGGTTGTCTCTGGCTACTCGCCGAAGCGTGGTCTCACGGCCCCGACGTTCGCCCGTGGTGGTTCGCGGCGCCCACGTACATGCAAGCCCGGCACGGTATGCGGAATATCGCCGACATGGCACGTAGCGCCGGGATACTCAAGTCTCAGACCAGCACGCCACCGCTGCAGATCACGCTCACCTGTGACGCTGTGATCGAGGGGCGCTCGTGGGACCGGCCCGAGGGTATGTACGGGCCGACTGTGCTCGGGATGGTCGTTGACGAGTTCGGCCAGTTGACCGACACGGCCTACTCCGCAATGTCGAGCAGACGCGCCGAGTCGATTACCGATGGGTTCGGCCAAGCCCGCTACCTGGGGAACGTCGGCGAGATAGGCGGGGCCGGCGAGCACATTTGGAACTGCGCCGACGCAGGGCACGACGGATTTGCGTGCCGTCGCTGGACATGGCTCGACAGGGCAGAGGCTCATAGCTGCCCCTGTGACCTCCCGCCAATGCTGGGGACCGGTGACGCGCACGCGCCAAGCTGCGAACGAGGTGTCTATGTCCGATTCATCGAACGAGAAGCCGCGCGAATGTCCGACGTCCAGTTCCGCACCCTCTACGGAGCGGAATGGGCTGACTGGAACGAGCTCCCGGTATATAGCTTCGATCGAGCAGTCCATGCAGCGGTACCTATCGCGTACCAGCGGGGCCTCGAGCTCGACGTGTCGTGCGACTTCAACGTCGACCCGATGGCGTGGACGATCGGGCAGCACAAGCAGGACGAAGCCTGGGTCTTAGGCGAGATTGCGATACCGGGCGGCGCGACTACAGAGATGGCGTGCAAGGAGCTGATCGGCCGCTACCCGGAGCCGCGGCAGCACGTCGCTATCTACGGCGACCCTTCAGGATCGGCCCGCAAGACCAGCGCATCGCAAACCGATTACCAGATCATTCGCGAGATACTCGGCACGTACTACCACACCCTCACGGTGCACGTACCCGCCTCACATCCCGCTGTGGCTGATCGAGTGAACGCGTACAACGGGATGCTGAAGTCTGCGTCGGGCACCGTGCGTTACCACGTGGACCCGTCGGCCAAGGGACTGATCGAGGACTTGGCTCGAGTGTCGTGGCGCCAGGGTACGCGCGAGATCGACAAGCGCGACAAGCGGCGGACGCATTTCACCGATGCGGACGGTTACAGAATGGCGTATCTGTTCCCGGTACACGCCGAGACTTACGTCCACGTGTCGGTGGGCGGCATGACTCCTGATCCGGTAGCCGGGGCGGTGTTCTAGTGGGCTGGCTCGACACGCTGCGTTCCCTTGCGCCCGTGACCCGTGGTCGCGTGGACGAGCTCGCCGCGGAGAACATGGTCCTTCGTGCACGCATCAGCGCCGCGCAGAACCGTAACGGCGTAGCGTCGGGTGTGCCGATGGGCAGCCGCGGCGAGTTCGATTACGAGTTCAACGAGCTACTGACCGGCACGAAGGGAGTGGCGACGCTCGAACTGATGGAAGCGGACCCGCACATCAAGGGCGCGTTACGTTCGAACATGCTCCCGTTGCTCAGTGCGGATTGGGAGTACAAGGCCGCGAGTGACAAGCCCCGGGACAAGGAAGTCGCGGAGTTCTGCAACGCGAATCTGCTGCGGCGAAACAGCGATCAGTTCGGCTGCGAGTTCTGGTGCCAGACGTCCTGGGAGGGGCAGCGGCTAGTCGAGATCCTGCAAATGCTGCTGTACGGCTACTCGGTATTCCACAAGTCGACACGCACGGTCGGGACCAAGCGTGTGTTCGACCGTATCCAATGGCTCGAGCCGATCACGATCGACGGTTCCGAGCCGTGGAAGCTGGACGACTTCGACAACATCGTAGGTGTCAATCGGCGGCTGACCACACCGAATCAGGTATTCAAGTTCGACGAGTTCGTACCGGCCGACAAGATGGCGCTGTATGCGTGGGATATGCGAGGCGCGCGTTACGGTGGCCGGCCGTTCGTTCGGTCGATGTACGGCGCGTGGCTGCGTAAGGACACGAAGTTGCGCGCGGGCACGATCTGGGCCAGTAAGGCCGGGGCGCCGATGCCTATGGGCTCCTACCCCGAGAACTGGACCAAGCCGGTTATCGCAGCGTTCGAGACTGCGGTAAAGGCGTCACGAGGAACGGCGATGGCAGAAGCGTTCTTCGTCGGGCCGAAAAGTGCGGATGGGAACAAGGCCGAGATCAATTTCGCTGGTGCCGACCTGGACGTCGAGCGTGGGATGACGCAGCTGATCGAGATGGAGAATCAGGAGATCAGTCACGCCGCGGCTACGGGTTCGGAGATGCTCGGCGAGACAAAGACCGGCTCCCGTGCCGTTGGGGATACGCAGCAGAGCCGCGAGCGTCAGCAGATCGAAGCTGTGGCGCGTTGCGTTGCCGAGATCGAGATGCACGGCATAGCGAACCTGCCGGGCTTGCGTGACGAGCTGATCGCGATGAATTACGCCGACGTGAAGGAAGGCCCGGAGCTTCAGTTCTCAGGCCTGACGCCGAACGAGGAGCTTGAGAACTTCGGGGAGATCGTGAAGGCCTGGACCGCTGGGATCATCCCCAAGACCGAGGAGTCGCGCAAGCAGATCGTGCAGCGACTTGGAATCGAGTTACCCGACGAGGCATTCGAGATCGAGGAGCCGCCGCCGCTACCCGCAACGGTCCCGCCTCAGTCCACCAGACCCGTAGACTCTACTCAAGATCCACCTACCGAGCAGCCCGCCAGCATAGCGGCGGCGGCGAGTGACATCGACGCTTTCCGTTCACGCATCCAAGGGCTGCTGAAGCCAAGCAGGGAGGGCGCTCCCGGTAACGGGGGCAGGTTTCCCGACCGTGCTGGAGGCGAGTTTTACCGACCTGGCCGCGGTACAGGAGACGTTTCGGGTAGGCGAACGGGACGTGCTGGCGGTGCTACGTGAGGTACGAACGGAAATGATTGCCGACCTGATGGGCCGGTTGCGTGCCGGCAAGATCACGACCGGGAACCTTCACGGGCAGCAGCGGTCTGCGTTCAGGCGTGCCGGCCGGTCGCGTAGTGCGCTGGTGCGTGTGTTTCGAGAGATTGGCGAGAAGGGAAGCGCCCACGTCGATGCTGAACTGGAGCGCCAGGATGCCACTTGAGCGGCACGTCGAAGCGTTCAACGACCAGGCCAAGGTACTGGCGACAGTCGATGTCGGTTCGATGTGGGACCGCATGCGCGGTGAGTTTCTCGACGAGTGGGCGCGGCTGGACCGCCAGGGGTTGTCCGCTGCGGAGATGGACAAGGAGCTGCTGGCGTTCATGGACGGACTGAGCGTGAAGCCCCAGGAGCACCTTGCCCGCACGTCGAGCGGCGTGGCGTACAACCAGGGGCGATCGGCTGAGATCCTGAGCGCCAACGTAGCGGGCAAGACGGAGTTTGTTGTGCGTTCGGAAGTACTCGACGCGAACACGTGCGAGGTATGCGCGAATCTCGACGGTGGAATTTACGAAGTGGACAGCCCGGCCTATCACGAGTTTCTGCCGCCTTCGAAGTGTCTCGGGGGAGACAACTGTCGGGGGTTCTACGTGGCGGTGGCGGCATGAAAACACCGAAGGAAATGCAGTCCGCGCTTGAGCAGGCCGCGTCGGATCTAACCGATGCGATTGACAGCGAAGCGAATCCAGGTATGGCCATAGCCAGAGGTCTCCGCACGATGCTCTACGTTATGGCCGCGCAGGCCGAACTAGCCGCACAGTTCGCAGAGGCACGCAAGAAAGCCGGGGCGCGTCTGTGGACACCGCCGCAGCCTCAAGGTGGGCCGTCATGAAGTTCGCAGCAGCAGACCCGATCAAGGCGCGAGTGATCGAGATGCGAGAGAACGGCACGTCGCTTGTGGAAGTCCCGGTCCTGACCGTACAGGACAAGGTCGACTTCTCCAAGACGCACGGCGGTGGCAAGAAGGACGGCAGCATCTCCGAGGACGAGCTGCGGCAGATGGCCGCGAACTTTGCGGAGTGGCCCCGTCCCGTGACGATTGGATTCGACGGTATCGACGGCGGGCACGACAGGGACAAGGGCGGGCCGGCGATTGCGTTTGCCCGGTCGGCGCGATTTGATGACGGCGCGTTGCTTGTCGTGGCGGAGCTCGACCAGTTTGCCACGGAACTGATCGTCAGCCGCAAGGCGTTCCGTGCTACTTCAGTCGAGGCGCGTCTGAGCCCTGTACTCCCGACCGTAACGATGAGCGGATGGGTACTGACCGGCTTCATCTTCACGAACAGCAACGCGGTAGATACGGTGTTCGACATCGCCGCGACCGGGGACGTAACGTCCGCAGAGAGTTTCCGTGCGCTAGTAGACTTCCAGTTGACAGAAGAACCAGCCCCAAACAAAGGGCAAGGAGGACCGCAGATGTCAGACGAAACTGCCCGGTTGGAGCTGGCCGAGAAGTCGATCGCGGCTCGCGAGGAGACCATTGCCGGTCTCGAGAAGAAACTGAGCGCCCAGGTGCGGGACGGGGCGGAGCTCTCGTTGAAGTACGACGAGCTGCGGACCGTGAACGCTACGACCGAGCTGGAGCTGAGCGCGGCTCAGGCGAAGTGTAATCGGGTCGAGAAGGAGAACGCCGAGCTTCGCGCCAAGGAGACGCAGGAGAAGAACAAGGAGCAAGCCGCCGAGGTCCTGACACTCGCCGAGACGATGGTCGGCAACGGCTTCACCGCGGCTTTCTTCGAGGGCTGCGAAGCGAACCCGGTCGCCTGGCTGACGGCGAAAAGTCTCAGTATCGAAACGCTTCGAGAGTTGGCCGCGCAGAACTCCGTCAAGTCAGACAACACCGCCACGTCCGCTGGCCCGGGTAGTCCCCCCGCCGATGCCGACGCCGCTGTGAAACTGACCGCAGATGACGAGAAGGAACTCTCGCGCCTCGGTCTCGACCCCAAGTTCTCGGGTATCGAGAACGCAAACGACCTGGCCCGGATGAAGGCTGACGATTCGGGCAAGTAGAGGAGACAACAGAAATGGCAGCTTTATCGGCGGACACTCACGTTCCGGTTGTAGGATCGAACGTGACAAAGTACGCATTCAAGGCGGTGGGCGCGGACACGTTCTTTCGCGGTGCGCTGGTCTTCGGTGACGCGACGAACGGCAAGGCTCAAGTGACGACCCCGGCAGCGGGCGACGTGTTCCTGGGCGTTTGCGTCAAGCAGACTGTCGCAGCGGCCGCGGACGATCTCGTCGAGTGTTACATCACGGGCACGTTCGCGTTTGCGATGGCGACACCGGCAGAGGGCGACGTGGGCGACGTGATGGTCGTCGACGTGACGGGCACCGCAAGCGACAATCAGGCCGACGCCGTGACGGGCGCGGACGCGACTCTCGCGGCAAACGACATCCTGATCGGGAAAATCTCGGCGATTTCGAACGAGGACACGACTCGAGCGATAGTCACGATCAATCCCGGTTGGATCTATTCCGCCACGCTCGGCTGGGTCTAGGGGGTAACTGAACAATGGCTACCCACGGAACCGAACTCCAGCGCGAGACGGCGAAACGCGCCTTCTGGCAGAACTTCGAAACCCAGCCCGACGTCATGGGCGGCTCCACATTCGAGACGACATCGAACTCGGACCAGGAGACGTATCCCTACCTGTCGGCCGCGCCTTCGCCTATCGTGATGGAAGGTTCTCGTAAGCACAAGGACGTGCCCGAGATCAGCTACACGATTACGAACGTGAAGCGCGAGAGTACTGTCAACATCTCATACGAGATGATGAAGAACAACAAGCTCAACCAGATTGCCGCGCTGTCGAGCGAGCTCGGCGTGAAGGCGCAGCAGAACAAGCAGGAGATTCTCGCGGATCTGCTGAACAACGGACACACCGCGACCGGACCGGACGATCAGTTCTTTTTCGACACTGACCACAGCGACCCGGGCGCGGACTTCACCACGGGTCAGGACAACGACCTGACACAGGTGATCGCGGACGTGAATATCGGTGTCGTTACCGATGCGGAATGGGCGACGATGATCCGGTCCATGCGGGATGCGTTTCTCGGATTCCTCGACGGGCAGGGCGACCCGGTTGCCCCTAGCCCAGACACGGTGTTCGAGCTTCACGTGCCAGCTGGGTACGTGTCAATCGCGAAGCGTATCGAGATCGTAGACCAGCTGGCGGGGCCTGTCGGGAACGACCTGAAAGGGCTCTACCGGACGATCTTCAACCCGTGGCTTACGGCCAACACTGCCACGGTGGGACAGTTCTTCATGGTCAACCCGAGCGGAGTACGTAAGCCGCTGATCTACCAGACGAACGAATCCACTTCGTTCGAGACTGGCATCGGCACGGATTTCGAGAAGGAAACCAAGGACAGCTGGATCGGAAGTTTCTCCTACGGTAACGGCGGCTACGGCGACTGGCGCTATGCCGTCCGGATGGGAACCACGACCTAGATAGGGCACGGCACTGGAAGGGGGCGGGTCGGTGCGTGGCTCGCCCCCAACCGGATCGGAGACGACATGGCCGAGAAGATCATTGCAACGCTGACGTACACAGCGGGGCATCCGCCTGGGATTCGTGCGTTCCAGATTCATTTCCCCTGCGACGAGCCGACGGATGTCGAGTTGCCGCAGCACAAGATCGACTGGCTGCGCGACCGCGGTTGCGAGATCGCGACCTCACGCCAGCAGATTGTTGACGACCCTGAGCCTGTCGGTAAGTCGAAGCCGAGGGCGACTAAGCCGAAACGCACCAAGCGCGTTACGTTCGGGAGCTAGCAACGTGGCGGTAGAAGGCGACAGCTATTGCGCAGAAGCGGACGTGATCGCGAAGGTCCAGTACCTCAGCGACTTCACGGCCAGCACGGTACCGACCGAGGCGCAACTGCTCGTGTTCATGGCGTCGCGCGCGGCTATCCTGTACTCGACGCTGGTCTCGGTGATGGGCGAAGACGCCCCGGGTCCGGCTAGTTTCGCTACTGCAATCGACACGTCAAGCGATGCCGGGAAGGCGCTCGAATTCTCGCTGATTCACTTCAACGCGGTCGGTGCGGCAATCGACGTGTTTGGAGCGTCGGGAGCTACGACAGAGCCGGCCAGGACAGAGCGGGTCACGGAGCTGTTCGCCGACTGGGAGGAGCACAAGGAACGGCTGCCGATGCTTGCGAAATTGTACGTTGGATTCGCGACCCGCACCGCGACGCACGTGTCGACAGGCGAGATTACAGAGGCGGCTGCGGTCAACCGTACCGAGGAAGGGCTCCGCATCACTGGTGCGACGGAATTCTAGTGAAGGCCCGATTCCATTCCGAGGTCAACCCGCGCGTGAAGGACATGGCGTCCCTGATGAAACTCACGCAGCGGGACATGAACGACATGGCGACCGCGGTAGACATTCAGTTCGCGAAGCACGAGAAGCGGTTGTTTGCTACCGAGGGCTCGAGCGGTGGCGCGAAGTGGCGGCCGTTGTCGGACAGCTACGCCAAGGCCAAGGCGCGGAAGTTCCCGGGGCGCAAGATTCTGCAACGTGTCGGCCGGCTACGTAAGGGCCTGTCGAACGTCAACGATTCGGACCACGTCAAGACCACGAGACTGAAGCCACGCGCGACGATCGAAGTAGGGACGCGGAACATCGTCGGGGCGTACCAGCACGACATGGGCCGCGATCCGTTGCAGCAGACACGGCGGCAGGAGCGGCGGCTGTTCGAGAAGGTCGCGGAATACCTCGCGGAAGTGAAACTCGACCGGCTGCGGCGAGCGTTGGCAGCGTGGCGGTCGCGCCCCAGACCGCGGCGGGGGCTGGCGTGAGATGGCAAACCTTATCAGCCCGTTCGAGAATGAGGACTGGACACTCGCGGGTACCGGTGGCGCCTACGTCTCGACGCCAACGCAACGCGGCTCGGCTACAGCCCTCAGGATGCGGCACAACACGATCGGCACCAACACCGAGGCGCAGTCGCCCGACATGGTCGTTACGGCCGGTAACGCGTTCGACGTTTCGTTCTGGCTGCAGTGGACCGACATCTCCCACGAGCAGTTCAAGATGCTCGTCAGCCACTACCCCAACGGCACGTCAATGTCGCGAGCTTCGATTGACCTCATACGGTCGACGCAGTTCGCAGCCGACGTGTGGCACCAGTTCAAGTACACCGTCACGTCGAACAGCACGAGCAATGCGCTTTACTTCGCGACTCAGCTCTCCAGCAACAGTTTCACCGGAAGTATCGACTGGTTCTGCGACAATGTTTCGTTCTCGGATGCCGGCGTGGCAGTAAAACTCGCAGAACGTTCGGTCTCGGCGCTGGATACTCAGCTGAAGGCGCAACTGGGCACGGAGCTCGGCGCGATCGATACGGACCGGGCGGACGGGATCACGATGGCCGTCCCTGCGTCTGGCGACTATCACCAGTTCGACAAGCAAGTGACGGCTACGGGTGCTGGTACGCCCGAGGTGCATATCTTCGAGGACCAGGAGTACGAGTTCATCAATCCGAACCACGACGTGCAGCGCGGATCCTCGGCGTACTACAACCTGCCCGTGACGCTGCGGCTTGTTTGGTGGAACCGTGACGATGATACGCGGTCCGATATGGAAACGCGTAAGCGGCGGTACCTGACGGGCATCTACAACGTGATCGTTGCGGACCATACCATCGGGTCTTCGGACGACGCGATCAAGAAGGTCCTCGTGGCAGACACGCAGGGTGCGGCGCGTGGGTCCGTGACACTAGACGACGGCGTAAACAAGCTCAAGGGCGTGGTGGAACTCGACGTCGTGGCGCAGTGCGGGGAGACGGCATGAAATACGGGAACTGGCAGGACGACGGGACGGGGAAACTCGTCCCCGGTATCAGCCCGCGCAAGGCGATCCACGAGAATACCGGGGCGGACAAACCGCGCGAGAAGCCCAGGCCCAAGCCGACCAGCAAAACGGCCGCGAAGCCGAAGGAGTAGCCCGTGGCACAGACGCAAATTCAGATCGGTATGGCGCAGGTGTTCGTTACCGAGGAGTCGCCGCTGAACACCTACACGGCCCAGACGGCCGGCGACGGATTCCTGGCGGAGAACATCGTCTACACGATCAATTCCGATATGGTCCCGCAATTACTCGTGCGCGGCGACCACGTCCCGGCCCCGGACGTTGTGGGCAAGGCAAGCGCCACGGTCACGTTTCGTATCCCGCTCAAGTATTCCGGCACGGCGGGCACGGCGCCGTCCTACGACCTGGCGCTGAAGGCGTGCGGGCTGGCAGTGACCAACGTCATCAGCACTTCGGACGAGTACCTGATTACGAACACGTTCGACAGTTTGGGCGGCAACCCGCACGAGTCGTATTCGGTGACGATTCTCGAAGGCGGGGACCCGGCGGCAGACGCCTTATCGTACAAGGTTGTCGGCTGCTTCGGAAACGTGGTACTCACGGGCGAGGCGGGGATGCCCGGCTACCTCGATTTCACTTTCACCGGGGCCTACTCCGCGGTCACGGACGATGCGCTCGAGAGTGTCACCTACGACAACACCATCTCCCCGGCGTTCATGGGCGGCACGTTCGCCGCGGCTGGCGTGACGATCAACGCTGTCGACAACTTCGTGCTCGACTGGGGCAACGTAGTCGCGCTGCAGACCGACGTCAATTCGACGCACGGGTACTACGGGTCGCGGATCACGGGGCGTCGGCCGGTCGGTTCGTTCGATCTGGAGTCCACGATCGTCGCCACCGACGACGTGTACTTGAAATGGTCAGGCCAGAACGCCGTCACATCGCTGAACACCGGCCCGGTAGGCGGCACGGCCGGTAACAAATGGCAAGTCGCGCTGAACGACCTGACCGTCGGCCCGCCCGAGCAGATCGACAGCGAAGGGGTACGGCGGCTGAAGGTCCCGTTCCAGGTGTTCGGCCAGACGGCCGATACGATCTCGTCACTGGTCAGTCTGAAATTCACGTAGGAGGCTTTGTGCCAAGTAGATCCGAAGTGCTGAAGATGGGCGAGCCGGTCTGGAGCGTCCCGGCAAACGGCGACCCGCTACGATGCCAGGTGATCCCCGGGGCCGATTCGGGGCTGGCGTCCGCGTCGCTGTTCAACGTGATGACGCCCCCGGTCGTGGCTGAGTTCTGTAAATCGGTGTTCGTCGGATTCGACGGGTACCCGGAGGAGCCCGGCGGGGACGACGTGGAGAACTCGCTGGAGGCACGCGTCGAGCTCTACACCCATTGGCCCCCGGCCCGCCGGATGATCGCGGAGACGATTGCCAAGACGATCAAGGACGCAGCGGCGGGGGAAGGCGACGCCGTCTCAGACTAGCCAGGTACGCATTGCCGGCGCTGATGACGGCGGAAACGACTTGCACGGATGAGCAACCATGTCCTCGATTCTCACCATGCTCCGGGTGTCAGGCGCGCCAGATCCTCACGTCCGAGGACTGGTATCTGATCTCGTTCTACAGGCTGGTGGCGGCACAGGTCGACGGTATGGGCGGCCGGCCGCGTCTCGAGGGCTACCGCGCGGCGCTGGACCTGTACGGGTATCCGAGGTCGCATCACACGTGGCTGGCTGCCGGGGCGCAGATGCTCCACGGGCTGATGACGAAGCAGGACAAGGTCGCCTGGCAGCGCGAGACGGGCAAGCACTACGGGCAGATCCGGCCCGAGGACGTTAGCTAATGGCTACGCGAGCGGACGTCCTGCGCCTCAAGATAGACGTCCAGGGTAAGAATGCCGAAGCCGCAATGAAGCGGTTTGCGGGCGAGACGGAAAAGGCCAACAAGCGCGTCGCAGACAGTTCCAAAAAGGCAGCCTCGGGGATCGAGGCTACCCGCATTTCTATCGCTCGGCTGAGAAACGCATCGTTGATCGCCTCGTTTGCTGTCGGGGCTACAGTCATCGCGATAGATAGGTTGGCCGATGCGGCGCAGCGTGTAACGGATCTCAGGAACTCGTTCGACACTCTCGGGGATCGAATAAACGCAACAGCGGAGTTCCTGCCGCTGCTCCAGGAGGCGACCGACGGTGTCGTAACGAATCTGGAGTTGATGAAGCAGGCGAACAACGCGATAATTCTAGGACTCCCGCTGACAGAACGAAGTATGGCGCGGTTGACCGAGCAAGCTACAAAGCTGGGCCGCGCGGTTGGACTTACCGCATCCAAGTCCGTCGAGTCTCTAATCGTGGGGATCGGCCGGCAGTCGCGGATGATGCTCGACAACTTGGGCATCGTCATCGATTCCGAGGCCGCCTATAGGAGATACGCAGAGTCCGTGGGATTGAGCACCGACGAGCTGACCGACGCGGACAGGAAGTTGGCATTCTTCAACGCGACTGTTGCCGCTACGGAATTGGCCGTAACGGGCTTGAGTCCTGAAGTGGACACCCTCGCAACCAGTTGGCAGAAGTTCAAAACGTCCGTAAAAAACGCTACGGACGCATTGCTCGATTGGATCAATACGCAGCGTCAAGCCAACACGACTGCCGACGATGCCGGTCAAGCGTTTGTCGGTACGCTCATCGAGAGGTTCTTCTCTACTGAAGAGTTAGCGCAACTGAGCGGCGAGGAAGTTGTCGCACTACGCGATGCCGTGGCGCGCATTGCCGACGACACTCTGCGTTCAGGCTCAATAGACGGCTTCAAGGGTCAGGGTGAGGGAGCGCTGCGACTGGTCGCTTTGAGCGAGGAGTTAGTAGCGTCAAATGATGCTCTTGAGGAAAGCCGCAAGAAGATTGCAGAGTTGACGGCTCGGATCGAGGAAATGGACAAGCTTCGACTTGCGTCAGAGAAGGAGATCCGAAAGGAAAGTCGAGCCACGGCCAAGGCGCTAGAAGAGCAAGCTGCACTGGCCCGCCAAGTCGCGGCCGAACACCAGGAGATCGAGGTCAGCGTTTCCGAGATCGAGCAGGGTGTGTCGTTGACCGTCGAGGAGATGGAGAAGTTCGTCGCCAAGGTACAGGAAGCCACGGACGCGCAGCTACTCTTTGCCGACGCGACCAAGACCGCAGCGTTTTCGCTTGGCGACACGATGGTCGACGCTGCGTTCGGTGCCGAGGTCGCGTGGGATGAGTTCTTCAAGAATCTTCTAAAGGACATCGCCCGTGCGATCGTGCAAATGCTGATCTTGAAGGCCCTTGAACAATCGTTCGGCAACACGCCATTCGGCGCGGCGTTTGGCTTCGGTGCTGGCGTGGCTAGCGGTGCCAGCGGCGGGGGCGGTGGTGGCGGTACAACTACGACAAGTATCCAGCCGGCCGGTACGACAACGATAACCAACTCATTCACCGGAACGATTGTTGACGAGGCGAGCGTGACACGTTTCTTCGAGAACCATCCCGAAGCGTTAGGCGCCGGCTTCACCAACGCGCGTCGGCGCGGTACGATCTGATGGCTGCCGAGTGGCCCCCGACGTTCGCGGACAATCCGGGTTTCCCGAACCTGGGTTTCCGCACGGCATACGAAGGGCCGCTGACGCTACGCACGCGATTCCCGGACGGGAAGGTCTACGTGCGGGAGATTTCGCCGCAGATCACGAGAACGTTCTTTGAGACGTGGGAGCTCGACCGGGCAGATATGACGGTCGCGCTGGAGTTCTACCGCGAGAAGGGCCTGTCGGTGAAGTTCTCGCGCCGCACGTTCGACCCCGAGGACTTCACTAACGGTCAGACCACGGTCCTATTCGACTCGCCGCCGACGATAGAGCAGACCGGCCCGGACCGCTACAGTCTGGGTGTCGCGCATATCGAGACGGATCTGTAGTCGTGGCCCTCACGCTACCGACAGGCTTCCAGGCCGATCTGGAACTCAAGGGGCGCAGTTCGTTCGCGATCGTGTACGAGCTCGAACTGGCGGCCGGCACGCTGTATCTGACTGGCGGCGGCGCGTTGACGTGGAACAGCAACGACTACACGCCGCTGGTCGTCTCGCAGTCTCCCGTGGTGCAGATCATGGGTACTCGTGTGCCCGAGGTTCGCGTATCGTTCACGAATGTCGAGAACACGCTCGAGCAGCATCTCACACCCGTCGACCTGATAACAGGCCGGCGCTTGCGCGTCAGGATACTTTCCAGGGACGGGAACGGGGACCTACGCACGGGCTCGATACAGTTGCCCGTCGGGATCATGGAGCGGCCGAAGCGAGCGGACGCAAACACAATAGAGATCACTGCTATCGGTATCGGGCGCGGAGTGCTCGGTATGGTGCCGCCACGTGTCGCGTCGACCTGGTGCAACGTGCACGTGTTCGCCGACCTGGTGGACTGCAACTACGTTTCGACGACAACGACAAGCGCAGTCTACAGCGGCGGGGGCGGGACGACTACTATACTCATAACCGATTCGGCGAAGTTCGTTGACGAGTTCGCGCGTCTCCCAAGCGGGTCGACAATCAAAGTTACAGTCGGGTCGAACACTGGACTCACGGCAACCGCCGCAGCCGATTCGCCCGATTCCATCACGGTCAACACGGAAGTCTCAGGGGGATCCGCCGAGGCCGTATCGTTCGATGAGTGTGACAGGACGTTCGCGGCGTGCCAGGCCCGCGAGCGTACTCACGAGTACCAGGGCTTCCAGGGTGTCAACAGTCTGAACATCGACCTTATCCGAAACTTCGGTGAGAACTTCTCTCTGTTCGGCGAACCGTTCCCGCTGTCGGGCTTGCCCGGGTTCGTTCTGTTGCGCGATGCGAACGGGGCGCAGATTTCTACCGGCCGTCGTCCCGTGCCGATAGGCTTTGGTCGTCGGCTGATCCCGGGCGTACTGGTCGAGCAGCTGCTAACCAAGTGGTCGAACCATACAAACAACATTCAGGTCTCACACTACGCGCTATCGGAAGGTCCGATCTCGGGCATACGCGCATGGTTCGCGGTGAAGCGTGACGAGCAGGGGCAGCCGCGGCAGAAGACCGAGGAGGGCGGGGACGAGCTGCTGACAGAGGGCGGCGACCAGTTAAAGATATTGGGCATCTTCCAACGCCTCGGGGGCATCGGTACAGACGACACGGAAACCGAGGCGGAGTACGTGGCCGATCCCGATACGTGGACGCGTAGCCAGAACCGCGATTTTCTAAGCAACGTGCAGGACCCGAACTCACGGACCGCAATAGCTACCTTCGTGATGCCGCGGACGACAGGCGAGCCCGAGCCATACGACCGTGCCGAGTTCGATACGGAACTGCTCAAGGTCACGACATACGACTCGGGCGGCAGCGTTGCCGTCGCTTCGCAGTACAACCGGAACCCGATCTGGCACACCGTCGCGGTACTGACTTCCGATAGGTTCGGTCTGGGGCGACTGATCGAGGCGAGCGACATCGACTTTAGCGTGACGCAGCCGGCAGCGGCTTACTGCGACACGCAGATAGACGGGCTTGTCGCCACGGTCGGAGTAGCTGCGGGTACCGTCACGTTGGAGGACGGCCGGGTTTACTGGGTCGACAAGTCGTCTGGTTTCCAGCCCGGGATGGAAGTCCTCTACAACGGGCCGAGCTACCCGAACGAGACCGACTTCGTGGTAGGTGTCCCGCACCCGCGGATGGTGATACTCGAGACCGACCGCACCAACGGCGATTCGGGCGACACGATCACGGCAAAGGTCGAGCGCTACACGCATAGTCGCTGGTTTACCGCGCAGAAGACAGCGGAGGAGGTCATTGCCAACATCCTCTCGACGTGCGTCGGGTACATCACGTACAACGAATCGGGGCAGATACAGGTACGAGCGGAGCAGACGGGATCGAGCACGGCGACATACAAGGACACGGGCGCCGACGACGGGTACCTCATCAAAGACTTCCGGTGGCTGACGCACGACGAGCGCTTCGACCCGGACATCAATCGCGTTTTCGTGCAGTGGCAGACGGTTCAGAACTTTATGCAAGAGGTTCTGTCGACAGACTTCGATCATCTCGAAGCGCCTCATATGCTGCAGTCGCGTGTGATCCCTCTGCCGGGCGTGGACAACGTCGAGGTTGCGACACGTCTCGCCGACATCATCAGAAAGAAGCATCGCCTAGGCCCTTCCGCAACGTTCCTTGCCGGTCCGATAGCGTTGCAGCAGCAACCGGGGGACATCATCACTCTGACTTCGGTTGTCGGCGGGTTCACGGCGAAAGAGATGCGCGTGCGGCGGATCGAGGCTATGGGCCTGGGAACAGACGATGCGCTACTCGTGCGGCTGACGTGCGAGGACTACGACGCGGCCATTTACGGAGTGACCGACGAGGCGCCTATACCTCCCGACTACGACACGGGCATCCCGACGATAACGCTCACGGCCGATGAGGTAGGTTCGCAGATCCGCCTCACGTGGGCGGTCGTACCGAACGGCGCCACGGTGATGGGGTATGTCGTCTACAAGTCTACCACGACGATGGGCACGTCCCCTGACGCTTCGGATGCGATCGGGTACCTATTCTTTTTCAATATCGCTCAGTCGTTCGTCTACGACATTCAGGCTGACGACATTGGAGTCTCTGTCTTTTTCCAGGTCGCGGCGTTTGTCTCTGACGGGCATCGGCAACTTTCGAACGAACTGACCGTCACGCCCGGCCTACAGGATCCGACCGAGACGTCCGACACGCCCGGTATAAACAACGTCTACGACGGTGGTTTCGAGGAGAACCCTGGGACATGGACAGCGTCGGCGAGTCCGTTCGGTGCTGCGGTCAATCCGGAGCAGGACTACGCGCCGACGAACGCACCGACAACCGGTTCGGCCAGCGACGGGGCGTACACGAATCCGGCCAACGGCCGGGACGGCGACGCCACCACGCGCGCTACTGCCATACCGGCACAGGGGCAGAGTTTCGTGCACGCGTGGCGGTGGACGTCTGGGGGTGCGGGCGAAGTGGGCAAGTTGTCCGCCAGTAGTGCGGGCGCCCAGGCTATAACGGCGAACGAGTTCCAAAAGGGATTCTATTCGTCGGATGGTGGCACAACCTGGGTCGAGTTCCCCGTGCCGTTCGACATTCGTTCGGGCTCGTCGACGGCCGCAGACGTGATGATGCTCGAGGTCAACCGGACAGACCTGGAGGTCGCGGCGCAGACGACACGAAGCGCTGGCGGTCTGGCGATCACGGGCTCCATCGCTAAGGTCACCTGGGAACCCGTGACGGGTGTCGGCGCTTTCGTGACGGAGGGCCGCGGGTTCGTTGTCGGTGACGGCGCGGCGGTGTATGGCGGCCTGCAGCGCCCGTGGCCTGGCTCGCAGGGGCGGTCGGGTTTCCTTTCGGCCGGGAAGACGTTCACGTCGCAGATTCGCGTGGCTTCTTTCGTGGCACCTACCGATCCGTTACGTGTGCAGCTGTTCGACGGCGCGAGTCAGACCTTTTTCGATCTGATCGGCACGGCTGGAATCCCAGCGACAACACTAGACGACGTGATCTCCACGCCGCCTGTCGGTACGTGGCGGGCGTTTGCCGGGAACTGGGCCGTCCCGGCTGGCGGACTACACGGCCCCTTCGAGATACACGTCCGCACGCTATCGACCGAGCCGATCTTTGTAGAGAATCTAATGGTCGAGGTCGGGGACCAGATACACAAGTGGGCGCCGCATCAGAACGAGCGGACACGTTCGCCTGCACGAGGAGTGGCCGCGGAGTTCCTGCCGGCCGGCCCGTGGACGTCCGGGCTGATCCGTGTCGCTACAGTGACCTTCAACCCGAATTAGGAGAAGCGAATGAAGCTATCCAAATCGCAGCGCGTTGGGGCACTGGCCGCGGTGGTCGTCTTGGCTATCGGCGCGTATCTCTCATCGATCGTCTCAGCCCAGACGCCTTATGACGTTGTCCACTATGCAACGGCCCCGGGGACTATAGGAGAGTCCTGCGCGCCGCGTGCCGCGTGGGGTTTCGGTACGTTCGTTATCGAGGACGTTGCGGAGATTTGGCGTTGCAATTCGTCGGAGGTCTGGGAGCGGGTGCCGGTGATGACGGCCGGCCAGGGAACGGACGCGAACCACGTGGTATGGCTACTGTCCCTCGACGTGAGCACGGATCAGGAGTTCTTCAATCCGGTCCAGAGGTTCGACGCGACCACTAATCTGATTATGAGTTACTCGGCGGGTTCGGCGTCAGGTGTTGGTACGGGGTACACGGAGGGTTTCGTGTTCAACACCGGGGGCGGCGGGCACGTGGACTCGATCCCCGGCTTGCAAATGCTCAAGATCGTGAAGGATAGTATCACCGTCGGATCGACGGGACGCAACGCAACCCTGAGTATCTTCGGCGGGCTGGTCACGACGGGCGGGTCGGTCAGCATCGCTGAGGACGGAACGCTAGTGCTGGACCTAGACGCGGTGACGGCTTCCACGACACATACACAGGCCGGCGCTACAGAATTGTCGTGCATTATCTGCAACGTCACTTCGGCGAATGCGGACGACACGATACGAATGCCTGACGATTCCGCGATGCGCTGGATATTCAACACGTCAGGCCAGACGATCGGCCTGTACCCGGCTGGCTCCTTTGCTATAGGAGACGGTAGTGCAGCGGCAAAGGTGGACATGCCCGACAACACCGCGGCCATGTGCGTACAGGTCAGCGGCTCGAAATACGAGTGCTACGACCTGGGCCGACGCTGGGACGTTGCGCCGCCCGTGATCGACTTGTACGCGCAGGAGATGGGAACTGGAGGGGGATGTACCGCGAGCGCCGTACTTCAGATAGGAACGAACGGACCGGGGATGCACACGATCAACTGCGCGGATAGTGACACTGCGACAATATGGGGCTGCGTAGACATGCCCCAGGACTGGGATGCCGGCACGATCACTTACCGGGCGTCCTACGTGCAGACCGCCGTGGACACGAGCCAGTTGCACTCCGACATCGCAGCGCAATGCCGGGGCACGACCGAGGCGATTGACGGTAACTGGGGCACTGAAATTGCGATAGACGACGCGAACGTGACAGGCTCCGACGGTCTCGACCGGACCACGTCGGCTGCGGTAACTCCCAACGGCGCGTGCGCTGCTGGCGACCAGCTCTGTTTCCGTTACCAGATAGACGCCGCGGGCACGTCGACGGCCGTTGCTACTTTGTATTTCCTGGGATTCCAGATCGGTTACTCAACGAACTAGAAAGGAGTCACGCTCATGAGGATTATGGTTCTAGTTGTCGCGCTGTGGATGTCTAGCCCATCGTCAATTGTGGTGGGCGGTGACTTCCTCGTGATGTCCGTCAACTCGTCGGCGAAGCGCTATGACGAGGGGCAGGTTGCAATCGCCTACGTCTCCAGTATCGGCGCTGACTCGAGTACCGCCCCGGAAGGGTCACAACTCCAGGCGGACATCTTCGCCGCCGAACGGGCCGATGCGGTTGTTACCCCGCTCGGGACCGACCCGACGGGTAGCGCCAAGTCGACGGCAATCGGGGCGATGGCGTCACGGGCCACGTGCAAGGCTTACGCCTCAGACCCCGCGGCAGACCTGACGGCCGCGCCGTCCTGCTTCGTGACATGGAAGGATACGACCTTTACCGACTGCTCCACGCTGGTGAAGTGCAACACGCCCGGGGCTCAGTTGTGCAATCTCGTGTCAGCGGACCACACGAAACTGCAGCGCGACCTGGCGGGCACGATGTGCGGCTCGGATTGCCAGTCACCCGACCGTAGCCTGCGAATCAAGTGCCCGTAGCGATTCCCAGAACTGCAACGGCGCAACGGGTAATAGAATGACGGGAAGTTTTGCAGATTACGAGAAGCGGGCCGGCACTAAGGGCGGTGTCCGTTGGATGGATTGGGGAGTACGAGCGGCGCTGACGGGCTTGCTAGCGTGGTCAATCTGGGCCACGGTGGAGATCTACGACGGCAAGCGAGACGTCGCGATCATCCAGTCTAACCGGTTCACCGCGACGGACGGGATGAGCCTCTACCAGTCGATTATGAAGGAAGCCCCGCGTCCCGAAGTGACGCAGCGTCTCGGCCGGATCGAAGGCGACATCAAGGAACTCGACCGAAAGATTGATGCGCTCTACAAACTGATGCTGGAAAAGTAACCAAACGGGGCCGCCCCCGATGGGAGGAACGTATGAGCAAGAGAGCGATTGTTACGGCCGTTGCCGCTGCGCTACTCGCCGCGGCGCAGTCTCTCGGCTACATCGACGCAGCGACGTCCGCCACGCTTGGCGCGATGGTGATTGCCTGGGTCGGAGCCGATACGCTGCGGCCGTCCGGTACGAAGGGGATCGCGGGCAATGGCGGCCCGAACACGTAAGGGCTCGTTCGACAGCTCGGGTGGGAAGTGGTTCCGCTGGGCCGTCGAGAACTGGAAGGTGATTGTACCGCTGGGGGCGCTCCTGTCCGCTGTGGCCGGCGCCGCTACGGTCTACAGCGTGGCGCCCCCGGTCTGCCCCGACTGCCCGCGGTGCTTTGAGTGCCCCGAGCCCGAGGCGGTAAAGGCCGAGTGTGTTCTGAGAATCGACCGGTGCCTGGACTGGATTAGCGACTCAAAGGGGGATTAATGGCCTACACGACAAAGACGGTAGAGGACGTTGACGTCGGCGGAACGGCCGCCACCTACACGGCTGTCCCCGGGACCGGGTCGGGAAACGGCTTCCAGATCGCGAACGACCCTGCCCACCGGACGATTGTTGACGTGGATGCCGCTGGCGGCGCGGTCGTCGTGACCCTGGTCACTCCCGGGACCGACGACGGGCTGGCGGTAGCCGACCGTACCGTGACGGTGGGCGCCGGGACGCACAAGTTCATCCCGCTGCGACGGAACTACAAGCAGAGCGACGGGAACAACTACCTGGACTTCGACGTCAGCGCCAGCGTTACCGTCGCGGCGATCAAAGTAACGGCCGAATAGACCCCCGGCCGCTTGCGAGGCTTGCTCGTGCCAAGAGAGCGGCGCTTCAGGCTTGCCCCAGGACGTAGGAATCTCGCGTCGATTCTCGGGGCTTGTGGGGCGTTGCGGTTCCGGGAATGTTCCACGTGGAACGTCCGTCATATTGGCCGGGTCGGTTTGCCCGATTCGCCCTTGACTTATGTCATACGTGGCGTCATACTTACTGTATGACAAAGCAGCTCGACTCCTACCGCGCATCCCCGACCCTGCTCAGACGAGTCAAGGCCGCGGCGAAACGTTCGCGGATCTCCAAGTCAGAATGGATCAGAAGGGCGCTGACCGACGCGCTACGCAACGGAACCAGAAAGGACCGGGAGGCCGGGACGTGAGCGTAGACCCCCGCCTTGACGTTCCGTCTCCCGGTCCTGTTTTAGAAGGAGAGAACATGCCTAGAATGGTTGACTGTTCCTACTGCGACCTGTCCTTTGACGGCGAGGACCGGCTGTACCTCCACGCTGAGGGCCGCTACTGCTCGGAGCAGTGCGCTCACCGTGACGGGGCGCCTGATGACGGGCCGGTGAGCAACGTTCCGTTTGACATCGAACCGGAGCCGGAAAGCGGTTTCGAGGTGCTGAAATGACGAAGTGGAACGTCAAATACTCGTGGCGCGGTGAGACTTTCAACGGCGGGCAGCACCCCACCAAGCGGGCCGCTATCGCCGAGTGGCGTCTATTCATCGCGGACGGCTGGCGGTGTTGGGTGGAGCCTGTGCGATGAGCGAACCCGGAACCGGTAGTGAATTCGACGTGTCCGGATTGGAACTCGAAGCCGACGCGATACAGGAACGGCGCGACCACGGCATCCGCGCCGACGGCTCCACGTGGTCGCGAGAGGACGACCCGCGCATCGACAAGGTGGCCCGCGACTCGCTCAACAACATCCGCGAATCGATAGGCGATCCTGACCTGTGGGTAGCCGTTGTCCACGCGCTACGCTCCCGGTCCGACAAGCCGATGAGCCGAGACGAAGCGGACGCACTGTCCGAAGCGATGCGAGAGGCGCTGTGATCTCACGGGACGACTCGTCGGTGACCGTTACCGTGACCCTCCCGGGATGGGTCGTCCGCGCTGTCCAGGTCTTTGGCGGGGCCGTTCTGGTCGTCGTCGTCGCCTACGTTGGAGTCTTTTTCATTCTTTCAATCGGTGCACTGCTCGGAAACTAAATGGAGGTCGCTATGAATAGAGTCGCGTGGTTTGTTTGCCTGGTGTTCGTCTGCGTCTCGCCGTGCGTTTCCGGCTACGGAGATGATGAAGGGGAGGAGCGCCGCCCGTCGTTCCAGAACTTCAAGCAGTTTCGTGCTGTGTACGAAGGGGCACTACCTGGCGCCGGTCTGCACTGGGAACCGTGCCCTGGGAATCCGCGGCTGTATTGCATCGTGGACGACCCGGAGCCGGTGGGAGTACGCGAGCCGCGCTTTACGCAAGACGAGCTCGAGATCATCGAACGTGCCGCGCAGAGGGCAAACCCCGACTATCCGCGTATGGGTGCCGTGATCCCCGCGCTGGACAGGTACGTGCTGGACTTCACCCCCGCGGTCTTCTCTAACGGCCTCTCGCCGTGGAGTGCTTGCGACTCGGACCAGCAGTGTGCGGACGACACCGACCCGCTATGCATGGAGCACAACGGTACTCACTCCGACCCGGACACCGCAGAGGTACAGACCAACCCGGAGACGGGCGACCAAGTGTGTAGCGCCGATTGCGAGGGCGGCGGGACTGCGGTGATTGCGTGTAATCGAACGATCATCGACGACCCTGATCCTACCGGCCACGACAGGGGAGGCAATCGTGATCTCGCTGACGATCATTGAAGGACCGGACTTGACCTACGGACTGTAAACTAACGCACTTGTGGGAGGGTGCCGAATGAACGAAGGAAAGACCGACTATCGGTCCATGTTCGACCGGACGTTTCTAGCGTCGTTCGACTTGGAAGGCAAGGACCGAATCGTCACGATCTCGTCCGTGGAGGCGGGTGAGATCAAGGACGACAAGGGCAACGCCGAGCGCAAGCCGGTTATCAGTTTCGAAGGCAAGAAACTGAAACTGTGCTGTAACAAGACGAACTGCAAGGCCATCGCCGGGATGTACGGCAACGTTGTCGAGGCGTGGGTAGGCAAGCGGATCACGCTCTATGCGACCGTTGTCGCTGCGTTCGGTAGCGAATGGGAAGCGATTCGAGTACGGCCGACGAAACCGGCCGAGCGGGGGGCGGCGTGAAGCACGTCAAGATATTTTGCGGCGAAGGTCAGGAAGAACTCCAATCGCGAATTGATTACTACAGCGACGAGTGCGAAGGGATCCCGATCGATGTAGCAGTGGCTCAGAGCGAAGATGAGCACGCCGTAAGAATAACCGTCGCCGTGCTGTACGAGATCATCTAATGAACCCCCTACACTGGTCCCAGCTATCAAAGTTACGCGAGAGCCCCGCACACTACCGCTACTACCTCGACAACCCGCAGCGCCCCACGACGGCAATGACGTTCTCGACGCTGGTACACGCGGCGCTGTTCGGACCGGGGCCGTACGGGCTGCCGGTCGTCTTTGACGGGTCGCGGCGTGGCAATGCGTGGAAGGCGTTCAAGGAAGACAACGTCGGCTCTGAGATCGTCACCAGCGACGAGGTAGACCGGGCCTCCGACGTAGCCGCAGCGGTGAGCTCCGACCCCGTAGCCGGGCCGCTAGTCGAGAAGGGCGTAGCGGAGCGGACGATCCAGTGGAAGGTCGGCGATCGGGAGTGCGAGGGTACGCCCGACAACGTGCTAGCCGGCGCGACGATCGACTTGAAAGTCTCGCCCGTGAACAGCCCGGCACGGTTCCCGGCACACGCGGCGCGGATGGGCTGGCACGGTCAGCAAGCTTGGTACGCGAACGGGTTGAAGGCTAGCGGTTGGGTCGAGGTACCCGAGTGCAAGATCATCGCCGTTGCGCCTAAGCCCCCGTACTGCCCGGTAGTCTACGACCTGACGCCTGACGATCTCGAGATGGGCGCGAAGCTGTGGCGGTCGCTGTTCGAGCAGCTGCTCGTGTGCGAGGCGTCGGACGTCTGGCCCGGGTACGTGCAGACCGAGATTCCGTTGAACATCCCGGACGGTGACTTTGAGATCGTGATGGGCGGCGAAACAATCGAGATGTAACCAAAGGAGTAAGGAGAATGCCAATGTCGGACGAGACGAAACTGATGGACCAGATTGTTGCACGTGCTGAGAAACTCGGCCCCGATGCGTTGATGTACGTGATCGGCAAGCTGCACAAGATCCGCGACGAGCAGGAAAAGGACTGAAACATTCGGGCCGTAGCGGTTTAGCGGGCCGGGCGAGCGGATACTAAACGACTGCAATACCCGTCTGGAATTGCTCAGGAGATTGCGAGTGACGTCTATCGTAACCCATCGTGTGAGAGAAAGATGCGGGCAGTCTCGCCCCTGCCCGCTTTGACTAGAAAGGAGAGCAGATGACAGCAAAAGAATTACTAGAACTTGTAGCGTCGCTTGAGGGTTCCGTGACAACCACAAACGGCAATCACGGACACTCGTACAAGGT
>Ga0255047_10000571_pt1 | contig 30111 bp, 29 predicted proteins | sample JV7_2_1_MG_FD_183640 | JGI IMG/M metagenome (GOLD analysis project Ga0255047, IMG submission 183640) | Seawater microbial communities from Jervis Inlet, British Columbia, Canada - JV7_2_1 | ecosystem: Environmental > Aquatic > Marine > Inlet | place: Canada: British Columbia | collected 2016-10-06
GCAGGCACTGGGAGAGATGATGGGCGATGCCCCACTATGTGAGACCTGCGGCCACATCACAGTGCGCAACGGTTCGTGCTACCGCTGTCTCAATTGCGGCGCCAGCATGGGCTGTTCGTAGCACTCACCAAATCAGTGACGGATAGGGGCCGGGAGACCGGCTCCTTTTCGTTGCCGTAACCTCCCGATGGTGCGCCGTCCGCTCATCACCATCGTTGTCATCGCCCTCCTCGCAAGTGCGTGCATCCCGACGACCGAACCCGAGCCAAAGACGCTCGCCGAGGAACTCGACGAAATCAACTGGGACATAAAGCAGGCCATCTTCGACCTGTCGACAATTCTCGAACAGCCGTACGACGCCCGGGCACAGTTGTACGAACGACTGATCGATCTCAGGCTGCCGGCCACTTTTGCGATCCAACTCGACAAGGCTCAACGCATCGAGGCACCGCCCGGGACGGCCGAAGAGTTGGATCGATACATCCTCTTTCTCGGGGAGTTGCTACTGACGAGCGAGAGTCTCGATCTCGCCATTGCCACCGAGGATCCCACCCTGACGGCCTTGGCGGCGGTTTCGATCGACGTTTCCGTCGGCGCCCTCGCCGTCGCCCTACCCGCCACTTCATGCGCGGAACTGACCCCAGGGATCGGTCGCGATCTATGCGACCCCGGTGGACTCGACGGATACGAGAACGACCTGGCATTCGAGATACGCAGATTCGTTGCTTCCTTTCGGCCAGCCTTTCGAGTTCCCGCCACATTTGGTGAAGTCATCCGAGGAAGGGTCCTGGCGACCCTCCAAGCCGACGCAACTCTCGTTCTCGACTCTGCTGCCAACAGGCTCGGGGCGCTCGACCCCGGTACCGCATACGCCCCACTCCATGACGTGCTGCTCGATTACTTCCCCGCCGCAGCCGCCGCATTGACGGAGTTCGAAGCCGATGTCGAAGGACTCGACCCCCTCATCTACGACTACATCTCCAACAGCCTCGACGATGTCCGGCAAGCCACCCAACTACTCCTCACCGAGCAGCAGGAAAATGTGCTGTCTGCACTGCCCGAGTCTCAGATCAAGTCGACCACCGACATCTGGTTCGCCCCGCCACCGGAGGCAGGGTGAACACGGCGACTCGAATCCGCAGGGACGCGACCGATCTCATCAAACGCGACGAGCGATTCAAGACGCTGGATCCCGACGATCTCCAGATCGAGGTTTGGGGACCTGGTTTTGGACCGCTGGTGCACCTCATCCTGGGTCAGCAGGTATCGATCGAAGCGGCCGACGCCATGTACGCGACGCTGCAAGCAACCGTCGGCGAGGTGACTCCGGCCTCGATCCTGCCTCTCGACGACGAGACCATGCGGCGCTGCGGGTTTACCCGGATGAAGGCCGAGTACGCCAAGGGCCTGGCGCATGCAGAGCTGAACGGACTGTCGCTCGATCGCCTCAGCGAGCAGGCCGACGAAGAGGTCGTCGAGATTCTCATGGCCGTGAGAGGCATCGGCCGCTGGACGGCGGAGTGCTACCTGATCTTCTGTCTGGGACGCCGCGATGTCTTTCCGGTTGGCGACCTGGCATTGCGAGTTGGGTACCAGGAACTTGTCGGCGCCGCGGAACGGCCGTCCGAGCCCGAATTGGCCCAGGTAGCGACGCAGTGGGCACCGCACCGAACCGCCGCGGCATATCTGGTGTGGCAGGGGTACTTGGAACACAGAGGGAGGGCGTAATGAGTCATCAGTCATCAGTCATCCGCACCCCACCGCCCACCAACGGCTCCGCCGTTGACTCCCCCTCTAGGGGGGAGTGGTTTTCGCCAATCGCTCCTCGCTCCATTCTCTTGGAACAAGCTCAACAGGTCAGAGGTTGACCCCTCCAGCACACATACAGGAGGGGACCCCTGTGAGCGACTGGAACGCCAATATCATCGAAGAGTTCAGAGGAAACGAGGGCCGACTCGGAGGCAACTTCGAGGGCTGGACTCTTCTGCTCTTACATCACACCGGAGCCAAGACAGGAACAGAGCGGGTCAATCCACTTGCGTACCAAGCGGTAGACGGTGGATATGCAGTCTTTGCGTCGAAAGCCGGCGCAACCGACAACCCCGGCTGGTATCACAACCTGCTCGCCAACCCCTCCACCAGCATCGAGGTCGGGGCCGAGACGGTTCCCGTCACCGCCCGCATCGCCGAAGGCGACGAGCACAACCGCATCTGGACCAAGCAGAAGCAGGATCGCCCCAATTTCGCCGAATACGAGAAGACAGCAAATCGCAGGATCCCGGTGGTCGTGCTGGAGCCGGCCAGCAGCCAGTAGTCGGTACTCAGTACTCAGTACTCAGTACTCAGTACTCAGTACTCAGTGTCAGGTGGGGGCACCCCACCACTCAACCTCAGATGGGGTTTCGGCCAATCGCCAATTGCCAATCGCTACAAAGCCGCGAATAGGTCTATGTGGTTTCCGTCGGGATCGATCACGGTGGCGTACCGCTGGCCCCAGAAGGCATCAAACGGCTCTAGATGAGCCGTGTTCCCGGCAGCCGTGATCGCCGCAAAAGCCGCGTCGACCGCTCGCGGGGATTCACATTCGAACGCCAGGCTGATTCGTCCCGGAGACGGCGGTGATTCGAATGAGGAGTCAAAGCTCCTCATGATCTCCTCAGTGTCGAACATCAGCCGTATTCCGCCAGGAAGGGTCGCCTCTACGTGGCCCCCATCGACCTCTCCGCTGAACTCGAGTCCCAGCAATCCATAGAAGGCGAGCGTCCGGTCCATATCCGATACGACGACCCCTATGGCTCCAAAACTTGGCTCGTTCATCTAGATCCCCACTCCCGCTAGCTGACTTCCCTCTCCCACACCTTCCAATGCCAGGTCGTCGTCATCCCCGCCGCGACCTCTTTCAGACCCCATGAAGTCGCCCGGGCCGCTACAGAGTCGGGGTCGTGCAAAAAGACCCTGAAGTTGTTCTTGCGAAACCTCAACCACCCGTTCATGACGCGCATAAAGAGGCGGACGGGCCAGCGATTTCGCGGATACGACATTGCCAGTAGACGGACGGTCTTGCCACCGGCGGCATCTACCAAGTCCTCCATGTCTGGATAGCAGCAGACGACGCGGTTGAGCAACACGACGTCACTACTAGTCGCTTTGTCGACGTCGGCCACGAAGTCGCCGGTGTGCCAGGCAACCGGGGCGGTGATCCCTCGAGCGTCAAAAAGCGCCCGTGCCTCGGCCTCGTAAGCCGCCGAAATCTCGAAGGCGGTAGCCGACCCAGCCCCGGCTTCGAGGAGACTTACAAGCGCTGCTCCGGAGCCGGCTCCGATCTCGAGCACCGACGCGTCGTCTATGCCCTTCGATCGCAGCGCATCGACCATCGGCCCCGCCGTTGAATCGAGACCCTTGCGGAGAAACGATCGGACGTTGCGCTTGGCCAGTTTGCGATTGAAGGCCCCGCGGTAACCACTCGTGTCGCAACAACCACCACTCATTTCCCCGACGGTACTAAAACTGCAACTACGACGCCCGGTCCGGGGTTCTAGTAACGATGGGTTCAACAATGACGAAACCTGACCTCGCGACGATCGCAGGCGACCTGGCGACCGACCTGGATCGGGCATTCCCCGGCTACGTCCGGGCGACGGCCGACGGCATCTTCAGCGGATCACTACGCATGCTCGGCGACCGGGGAGACGCCGAGGACATCATGCAGGAGACCTACGCCAGGGCATACGCAGCCCTCCAGGGCTACTCGACCGCCCGGATCAAGGCCTTGAAGGTGCGCGGATGGACATGGACCATCGCAGCCAATCTGTGCCGGAACCGCCTGCGCTCTCGCGCTCGCAAGCCACAGTCATCGTTGGAGGGATTCGACGTCGCCGGGACGGGCGCCGATATCGAAGAGCAGGCTCTGTCCCAGATCGAAGTGACCCTCCAAAAGGCTTTGCTCGATCTCCCCTTCCCGCAACGGGCCGCTGTCGTGATGCGGCACGTGCTCGACCTGACCTATGAAGACGTGTCCGTCGCCCTCGACCGCCCGATCGGAACGGTCAAGGCCGACATACACCGTGGACTTGCCCGACTGCGTCTGGCCTACCCCGAGGAGGCAATCTGATGACCGACCGACTGATCGCTGATCTAGAGAGGCTGTCGACTATCGCACCGGAACTCGCCGTTAATGCAGCCATCGCGGCGTCGGGAGCCGCCGATGGGTACGTCACCAGGCCAAGCCCCGTCGGCACGCTGTACGTCGCATTCACCGGGCGCGGGGTCTCGGCCGTCGAGCTCGCAGATTCTCCACAGGATTTCGAGGAGACCTTTGCGAATCTCCATGGGCGCCCTGCACTCCCCGTCGCACATATGCCTCGACAGATCGAGCGCCACCTCGACAACGCAATTGCGACGGGCAAGCCGGGTCGACTTCCGCTCGATTTCGGCGGCCTTACCGCCTTCCAACAGGCCGTGCTCGAAAAGACCGCTGAAATCCCAACCGGAGAGGTTCGACCTTACGGTTGGATCGCCAAAGAAATCGGCAAGCCGGGAGCGGTGCGCGCCGTCGGATCAGCTCTGGCGAAGAATCCGATCCCGGTAGTTGTCCCCTGCCATCGGGTCGTACGATCCGACGGAAAGCTGGGCAACTACTCACTCGGCGACCCAAGCAACAAGCGGGTCCTGCTCGAGGCCGAGGGTCTCGACCTCAATACCTACGAATCCCTTGCCGATCGGGGCATCCGCTTTACCGGATCGGACACCACCAAGATCTTCTGCAACCCCAGCTGCGGCCCAGCGGTAAGGACCATGGCTGAGCACCGGGTGGAGTTTCGCTCGGAATCCGACGCCCGCGAGCACGGCTACCGCCCGTGCAAGGTTTGCCGACCGGTGACCATCGCCGCCTGAATGCCTCATCGGCAGCCCGACCTTCAGCCGGCACCGATATTTGCCGAAAATGTCAGTGGGAATGGTCACCACACGTACTTCTGTGAATGGGAGGATCGTCGAGTCGCGAGACTCGACGATCGAGTCGGTTTGGCGCGAGCTGAATCGCTTTGCGCTGCGTTTGGGAGCTGTCGCTGGATTCGCGGTCGCCATCGGCTATTTCGCTCTCTACGGCGCAACCCGCTATCCCGCGTTCCTGCTCGCCGGAGCCCTCGGCGTCGCGATCGGGCTGTCCGGTCTGTACAGCATCCGCACCGGGGCCACCGACATCGAACTCCTCATCCTCACCGCAGCGCTGGCAGTGCTCTCGGCAACCTCGATCGCACCATCGATCGTTCGCGGCGGCCTCTGGGCAGCGTTGGCGGTTCTGATGATGATCGGGGCGCTTCTTCTTCCCGACCACAAGCAACCCCGGTTTATCGCTTCGATGGGGGTTCTCATGGTGAGCCAACTGGTGTGGCCACTGGTGGGCTATGCCACCGTCGTCGACTCGATTTCAAATCTCGTCATCTCCACGACTTGTGCGGGCGCCGGAATCGCGGTCGTCCGCATCACCACCGCTGCGCTCACCCAAAGCGAGCAGGCACGAATCGATCTATTCCGCGGTATTCCGGTAGGGCTCTTTCGGAGCACTCCCGAAGGGAAGCTCATCGATGCCAATCCTGCGTTGGCCACAATGCTCGGGTACGACGAGCCGCAGGAACTGATCGGGCTTCACGTAGCGAAACTGCACGAGGATCGAAACGACTGGGAGGCCCTCGTCGACTCGCTCAAGGAAAGCCGGGAGCCGCGGCGCTTCGCCCACCGCATGCTGCGACGCCACGGAACCGCCCTCTGGGTTCGGGGATTCATCCAAACGGTCTGCGATGACAAAGGGACCATCCTCTACCACGAAGGCTCCATCGAAGACGCAACCCAGCGTCAGGAAGCCGTCGAGACCTCCCGGCTTCATGCGGAACGATTCAAGAACGTCTTCGACCGAGCACCTATCGGCATCTGGGAAGAGGACTTCTCTAGGGCCGGGCGACGACTCGAGCAACTGCGGGCATCAGGGGTCGTAGACCTGGCCCAACATCTTGACGACCATCCCGATGAGGTCACACGGCTGATCTCGCTCGTTCGTTTCATCGACGTCAACCCGGCCGGAATCGCCCTTGTTGGAGCCCAGTCGAAAACGGAGGCACTAACCGTTGTCGTCCCTGAGACCACACAGGCAGCCTTCTCCTCAGGATTTGTAGCCCAATTCGTAGCAATCTGGGAGGACCGTGACGAATTCACGGTGGAGATCGTGGGGGCAACCGCAGACGGTGGAACCACGGACCTAGCCCTCTCGTGGGCGACAGGGCGACGTCACGACGGGTCGCTCGACCTCTCCAGCGTCGTCGTAGCGATTCAAGACATCGCCATGGTCAAGGAAGCCGAACAGAAACTCGGAGCCCTCGTGGAAACGAAGGACGAGCTCATTGCCGCGGTGTCCCACGAACTCCGCACGCCGATCACAGTCATCGTCGGAATGTCAAGCGAGCTGCGCGACAACCACGCTTCGTTCTCCTACGAAGAAACCGCCGACTTTGTTTCCATGATCGCCGACCAGAGCCGAGAGCTCTCCAACATCGTCGAAGACCTGCTGGTGGCAGCTCGCTCCGACGCCGGGACGCTCCTGGTCAGACCCGAGTCGGTCGACATCGAGGCCGAAATCGGACATATCCTGTCCATCGAACCCGGCGCACCTGAGGTCGTCATCGCCGAACGCGTCACCGCTTGGGCCGATCCTCTCCGGGTCCGCCAGATCCTGCGCAATCTATTTTCAAATGCTGAGCGATATGGCGGCAGCCGGGTCTCGGTCGAGGCCGAAACGGCGGACGACACCACCTACATACGCGTGCGCGACAACGGTATAGGGATCCCCCGATCGGAAAGGGAGTCCGTTTTCGAGCCATACCAACGCTCGACACTCGATGCTGCCCTCCCGGGTTCGCTGGGTCTGGGTCTTCCTGTGAGTCGAAGCCTGGCGCGCCTCATGGGCGGCGACCTCGTCTATCTGCACGACGGTTCTAGCGTTTTCGAACTCACCCTCCCAGCGACGGAGAGCGTTCCGGCCTAGTCCTCTTCGGGTACCGCGTCTGGATCCGAATCGTCTTCAGCTGCATCAGTCAGATGCGACGCCACCACGTCGTGGCGCTCCAGGTATGTCGACACGAATGCCTGCACCGTCGCCGCTGTCGGCAGAGCCATGAGCGCGCCCGGTACTCCCAACAGAGTCGCTCCGGCGATCGCGGATCCGAACGAAACAGCAGGATGCAGAGCCATCGTCTTCTCAGTGATCTTCGGTGCCAGGAGGTAATTCTCGATCTGCTGGTAGATGACCACGTAGATAACGACTGCGATCGCCCGGGTTGGGCTCTCCAGCAGCGCGATCAGAAGCGGAAGGGCCCCCCCGATGTACGTGCCGACCACCGGGACGAATTGAGAAAGCAGACCCATCCACAAACCCAAGGCGAGTGCAAACGGGACGCCGATGATCGAAAACGCCGCCCATCCAATCGCAGCAGAGAAGCCGCTCAGCAGGGCTCGGGAGTAGAAGTAACCGCCTGTCTTGTCGATCGCTATTTCCCAGGCCCGCAGTACCTCGCGCTGACGCTCGGGAGGGAGCACGGAACACACGGTGCGCCGGAATTTCGGGCCTTCAGCTGTCATGTAAAACGTAAACAACCCGATCGTCAGTAACTGGAATACGGTGTTGAGCAGCGCCTGACCCACGCCAAACACGCTCCCGGCGACATCGGCGGCGATTCCCTGCAGATTGGTGTCGAAATTGGTCAGAGCCTCAGTGGCGCGCTCCGGAGAAAGTTCGACACCAAACCGCTCGGCGAACACGGCTATGTCCTCGATATAGCCCGGCACCTCTTCGATAAAGCGAACCGTCTGATCGATCACCAACGGCACCATGAGCCCAACGAACAGGCTCGCTGCAACAAGGACGACGAGGAACATCAACCCTGTCGCCCAGCCGCGACGCCAACCTCTGGAGTGGAGAAAATTCACACCAGGTTCGAGCGCGATCGACAGGAAGAGGCTGATCAAGAGGATGACGAGAAGGCTCCGCAACCGTTGGGTGACGTTGTAGATGGCCCAGAGCCCGACGATCGTTCCGACGATCACGGCCAAGAGGCGATAGATCCAAGGCGGCATCCCCGGACGTGGTGTGGTTGCGGTCACGGCACGAGGCTACAGCCGACGAGGTGGCCGAGGTGGAAGCGATTGTGCGCGACGGTGGAAAGGTCGGCCGTCAAAACCCGTGATCTATGAGGCGAGATCGATGACCACCTCGGCTTCGGCCATCCGGCCGAACACTTCCGGGTCAAGCCTCACCTTCATCGCTCGGGTGCCACCACCGACGATGATCCGGTCGAGTGCCACGACAGCTGAGTCGACGTAGACCGTCGGCGGAGAAGTCAGGCCGAACGGCGTCACTCCACCGATCTCCATACCGGTGACCGTCACCGTCTGCTCGCCTTGGGCAAAGGACAGCTTCCGTACTCCCAGCAGCGATCTGACGCGGTGGTTTACGTCGAGCCGAGTCGTGGCAAGGGCGAGGCACAGGCAGAACTTGCCAACGGGTCGTTTCGACGCGATCAGGATCGCGTTCGCCGACTCTTCCAGCGAATACCCGTACTTCTCGCAGAAAGCGGTGGTGTCGGCAAACTCCGGATCGATTTCAATGACCTCGAAGTCGGCACCGAGGGATTCAAGGTGGTCGATGACCTTCTGTTCGAGTGGATCTCGCACAAGAGGAGACTAAGCCGGTCATCAGTCATCAGTCATCAGTCATCAGTAAGAGACTCCTGACTCCCCACTCCCGACTTCTAGGCTGCGGCGCTCATGCTTCCTCTCCCTCCCGACCTCGGCCGCCGTCTACCCCGGCTGCTCTTTGGTCTCCTGCTCTACGGGTGGGGCCTGGCACTAATGGTGGCCGCCGACCTTGGGCTGGGCCCGTGGGAAGTACTCCATCAAGGCATCTCGTTCCACACCCCGATCCCGATCGGGACGGTGGGGATTATCACGGGCCTCATGGTCCTCGTCCTGTGGTTCCCGCTGCAAGAGAGATTCGGGCTGGGGACCGCACTCAATGTGGTGCTCATCGGCATCGTGATCGATCTGACCCTGCTGTGGCTCGCCACACCGAGTCTTCTGGCCGTGCAATGGACCTATCTCATAGGCGGACTCGTCATGGTCGGCATCGCCTCCGGGTACTACATCGGGGCCGGACTAGGACCGGGACCCCGGGATGGATTGATGACCGGTATCGCACGTTGGGGCCTGCCGATCGGGGCAGTCCGAACCGGCATCGAACTGATCGTGCTCATCGGCGGCTGGCTCCTCGGTGGCACCGTTGGAGTGGGGACCGTGCTTTTCGCCTTCGGGATCGGGCCGCTGGTCCAGTACTTCCTGCCCCGCTTGACCGTCGCCTGACTCGGGGTGGCGAGGCCATTCACCTGCACCGAGGCCGCAAACCCAAAGGGACCAACGGCGGGTACTCAAGATCGATATGCGTCCTACGCTCAGGTCATGACTGAATACCGAGCACCAGCCACCGACATGCGGTTCACGATGGAACACATCGTTGGGCTCGACGAGCTCACAACCATGGAGCGGTTCGCCCACATCGATCAAGAGCTTCTCGCCGGCGTTCTCGACGAAGCCGGTCGTTTTTCCACAGAGGTCATCTCCCCCCTCGCTCGCGTCGGCGACACCGTTGGGAGCGTCCACAACCCCGACGGAACGGTGACCACGCCACCCGGTTACAAAGAGGCATACCGCCAGTTGGTCGAATCTGGATGGCCCGCAGCCGGATTCCCCGAGGAAATCGGCGGCGGTGGACTCCCATGGACGATCGCAATAGCCATTCAGGAGATGGTCAAGTCGTCGGATCTCGGGTTCTCTCTGCTCCCCATGCTGACCTATGGCGCAGTAGACATGCTCGCCCAGCACGCTTCCGATGAACAGCAGGCCGCCTACCTCGACAAGTTGGTGACCGGCGAGTGGAGCGGGACGATGGTCCTTACCGAGTCCCAAGCTGGGTCCGATGTGGGGGCGCTCAGCACCAAGGCGGTTCCCGCCTCCGACGGCAGCTACCGGCTGACAGGAACCAAGATCTTTATCACCTGGGGTGAGCACGACCTCACCGAGAACACGATCCACATCGTCCTCGCCAGGACTCCGGACTCCCCTCCAGGAACCAAAGGGATCTCGTGCTTTATCGTCCCGAAGTTCCTGGTCAATGCCGATGGGTCGCTCGGCGAGCGCAACGACCTGACCTGCGTATCGATCGAGGAGAAGATCGGCATTCATTCGAGCCCGACCTGCGTGCTCTCCTTCGGGGACAAGGGAGAAGGGGCCGTCGGCTACCTCATCGGCGAAGAGCACCAGGGCTTGCACTACATGTTCACCATGATGAACGAGGCGCGTCTTTCGGTTGGGATCGAAGGACTCTCACTTTCCGAGCGTGCCTACCAACAGGCAGCTGAGTACGCCCATGACCGCATCCAAGGACGTGCAGTCGACGGCGAGAGCCACGAAGCCGTCGCCATCATCAATCACGCCGACGTGCGGCGGATGCTCATGACCATGCGGGCCAACATCGAAGCAATGCGCGGCCTGCTCTATAGCGGCGCGTTGGCGATGGACTTGGCGCGCTACAGCGACGACGAACAGGTCCGCGAGAGGAACGAGGCTCTCGCCTCCATCATTACCCCGCTCGGCAAGGCATGGGCCAGCGACCTGGGTGTCGAGATGACTTCATTGAGTATCCAGATCCACGGTGGAGCCGGCTACGTGGAGGAGACCGGAGCGGCCCAGTGGTGGCGGGACTCCCGGATCGCACCGATCTACGAAGGCACAAACGGGATCCAGGCGATGGACCTGGTGCTTCGTCGCCTGCCCATGGAGGGCGGTGCTGTGTTCCAGCGACTCCTGGAGGCCGTGGCGACAGACGCCGGGTCGCTCGAGGGCGACCTCAAACCGATCGGCGAGCGCCTGACTCTTGCAACAGAGGCGGTCGGTAGCGCGGCCATGACGTTCGGCGGGTGGCTGCTGGCGGGTGAGTACAACAACGTGCTCGCCGGGGCCACACCGTTCCTCAAGATGATGGGTGACACACTCGGTGGGTGGGTGCTGGCTAAGGGAGCGCGGGCAGCAGCAGAGGGCGTTGAGGGCTACAGCGAGGAGTTCCTCGCCGATCGAATCGCCACTGCCTCGTTCTACGCGGAGCACATTCTGTCCACCGTTCCGGGTCTCCTGGCTTCGGCAACGGCGGGGGCCGAAGTCTTGTACGAGATCGATGGGGCCCGATTCGCCTGAACCTGCGCCACTCCGGGGCGTCTTACGCGCCGCGAAGCACGTAAGACGATTTTGTCATTTAGAAACTCGGTGACACTGATGTGATTCGGCGGATTACCGAGCAGCAACACCCGCGGGGCTACCCTCCCTGCCCGTCCCACCTGAAAGGCCATCCCGCTCATGCAGTTCGATTCCGCCCCCGATCTCACGATCGACCTAGATGGTGCTTACGGCGCCACCCTGCACACCACTCTCGGCGACATCACAGTCGAATTCCTCCCCGCAGATGCACCGCTGGCGGTAAACAGCTTCCTGTTCCTGGCAGGCAAAGGGTTCTATGACGGCGTGATCTTCCACAGGGTCATCCCGGGCTTCATGATCCAGGGTGGCGACCCCACCGGGACCGGTCGCGGCGGCGCCGGATACAAATTTCGGGATGAGCTCGAGGGCTCGGGCTCCTACGAGCGGGGCACCATGGCCATGGCCAATTCGGGACCCAACACCAACGGCAGTCAGTTCTTCATCATGCACAAGGACTACGGGTTGCCCCACAGCTACACGATCTTCGGAAGAGTTACAGACGGAATCGAAGTCGTCGACGCCATCGCCGCTCTCGACACCGACCATCAGGATCATCCAAAGGAAGAGCCGGTGATCAACTCGATCACCGTGACCGGGGTCTAACCGCTAGAGGTACTGGCCCGGGCGTTCGGTGGGTCGGCTCTGTGCCTCGATAGCCTTCATCTGCATCTCCTGGAGTTGGTTGGCAGCCGATGCCTGCTGACTCCACAGCGACGCTTGGATTCCGGCGAATAGGCCTTCGAGCCAGCCGACAAGTTGTGCCTGGACCAGACGCAGCTCGGATTCGGTGGCGGTGTCGCTCGAGACCGGGAGGAACATCTCGTTCAGCTCCTCCTGTAGATCCTCGCTCAGCACCTCCTGCATCTCCTGCAACGATCGAGCATGGATCTCGATAAGCCGCGCTCGACCGGCTTCATCCAGCGGGGATTGCCGAATCTCATCGAGCAGCGCCCTCGTCATCGATGCGATGCGCATCAGTTTCGGCGCCTGGATAAATGAAGCGGCTTGGGCGCCCTCGTCTTCGACGAGCTCGGTGCCCTGGTCTGTGTTCGGTTCTTCGGCGATCGGCTGTTCAGTCATGGTCTGAGAATACGACGACCCGGGGCCATACCTCTACCTGAGCCTGATCGACATGCAGGTGAGGCCCCCATCCGCCCTGGCGAGCTCCGAGACATCCACAGCGAGGGTCTCGAATCCGAGAGCCTCGACCACGGCGCGGGTCCTCTCGTGATGCTCGGTCACCAAGATGCGACCATCGGCGAGGCGCACCACATTGGCAGCCTCTGGATCGTGCTCTTCGATCTCAATCACCCGGAGGCCGGTCAGTTCGTCCCGCTCGCATGCACGCCGATGCCATAGAACCGTCGAATCATCCAACGCCGAGAGACCCGACTTGAGGTGGAGCACCGACCCGACCGGAACAACGTTCACCGTCATCGCTTGTGGTTCGGCTATCGCCGCTATCGCCGCGGCCCCAGCGGCATTGGTCCGTTGGCTCAACCCCACGAATACCCGAGACCCGACAATCATCACGTCACCCCCGTCGATGGTGGCGGGGATTTCGGCGTGATGCAGCCGGACGTATTCACCCAAGACCGTCGCAACCTCATCCACCTCGCCGCGCCGCGACGGATGCCCCGACCTGGCTACGAGAGCATGTTCCCCCACGACCACAGCAGCATCTTCGATAAAGCAGCAGTCCGGATAAGCCTCATCGGGTTCTATCTCGACAGTGACGTATCCCCCGTCGGCGAGAGCCGCCACGTAGGACGCATGCTGCGATGCGGCGAGATCGGCCGCCAACGGAGGATCGGGCGGCGAGCCTGTCACCGCCGATGAAAAGGACGCGGCAACCCCTCTAACCAAGGCAACCCCTTGAACCATGGCGGCTGAACGCTCAGTCACCGACACCGACGAGGTAATCCTCGGCATCGTCGGACCACTCCATGGTGATCACTCCTCTTGTTTCCGCCGCCCGAGAGAACTGGAGAAAGCCGCGATAGCCGTAGTCCTTCTCGCTGAATCCGGGATCGACCTTGCGAATCGCATCCTTTATCCCAGAAAGCGGAATGGTGGACCCCTTGGCGGCGGCAACCACCTTCAGCAGCAGATCGAACCCGGTCTCTTCGTGCCCACCACGCTGCTTGAAGGTCACCTCGGGATCACCTCGGGCCGGACCCTCAGTCAGTTCCACGGTTCCCTTCGAAGCAAGGTTGCGCAGCAACTCGCCAAACGCACGGAAGCCGTAGTCGGCCTCGCTGAACGTCGGGTCTTTGCGGATGATGGCGCGCTTCAGACGAGAGGCCAGAACGACCCCGTCGCCGGATCGCTGCAGGCCGGAGAGGGTCTGGGTCACGAGTTGCTCGAGTGAGGCATGGTCCCGGTCGGGTATGTGCTCTATCTCGACATCGACATCTGCCGCCTTGCGACGCCGCCGTTTCTGCGGGGCCTCGACACCATCGAGCGAGTCGTAAAACAGAAACTCGTCACAGGCGGCCGGAAGCAGCTTGGACGTGCTGTCCCGCAAGCCGATGCCGACTACCCGCTTGTTGAGCTCACGCAGCTTGTGCACCAACGGTGTGAAGTCGCTGTCGCCGGTTGCGATGACAAACGTGGTGATGTACTCGCGCTCGAAGGACAACTCGATCGCATCGACCGCCATCTTGATGTCGGCGGCGTTCTTGCGCGGTCCGTGGATCCGCTGCGGAATCTCGATCATCTCGACGTGATGCTCGGACAACATCCCACGAAAGTCTGCAAAGAGGTTCCAGTCCCCATATGCGCGACGCACCACTACACGGCCGCGCTCTGCGAGAGCATCGGCAACCGGCCGCAGATCGAACTGGAGCCCTCCTAGATCCTCTCGAGCCCCGATGGCGAGGTTCTCGAAATCGAGGAACAGGGCTATACGGTCCTCAGGTGCTTCCATCTCAATCCTCCTCGCGTGGGGTCATGTACCACTCGATGAACGAGCTACACCTCCCGTCACGGAAGATGAGCTGAAACATGTTCCAGTATCTCTGACCATCGTTGTATTGAGTCCAACCTGTGGCGATGGCGCGATCGCCCTCCACTAACCAAGGCGAATAATCGGCCTCCCATGTACCTGGAAGGTCGGTGTCCTCATGCCAACTCGCCACGATCGCGTCTCGACCTACGACGGGCTCATCACCAGGGTGATAGGAGTAGCTGGCATCTTCGGTGAAGAGGTCCCCGATCTGGGTTTCGTCATAGGTGTGCCACGCTTGGATGTATCGATCGAGCCAGTCCCCGACGATGGCATCAGTGAGGTTCGCCATGGATCAAGCGTACAACGATGGTCCTCGCCCGAACTGTGCAAACTCTGGCCGACAACCGACGGTGTCCCCGCTCAGCGCGCCCGTTTTGCCCGAGCCCACTGCATGAATCGATCGCGCTCCCAGGTGTTGGCGACTCGATCACGTTCGACCCATCCGCGTCTGGCGAGTCGCACTCCCCACCGAGTGTTGGCAAGTTCTTTCGCATCGTGGGAGTCGGTGTCGATCACAAACACGACATCTCTGTCGGCTGCCAAGCGCAGCACCTCAGCGGGTGCGTCGAGTCGATCCAGATGAGAGTTGATCTCGATACCACATCCGGTCTCTTCAGCCGCGGTCAGAACCGCATCGATGTCGAGGTCGATCCCCGGACGCTTGCCGATACGGCGGCCGGTCAGGTGACCGATGATGTTTACGGCCGGGTTGTGCATCGCGGCAATCACCCGCTCCGTCTGCTCGACCATTGGTAGATCGAAGTGGGAGTGGACGCTGGCCACCCCCCAGTCGAACCCGGCCAGAAACTCCGGGTCGTAGTCGACGTCGCCGTTGCGACCGATATTCAGTTCGGCGCCGTGGAGCAAATACATCTTGCGGTTCTTCTTGCGGATCTCTTCGATTCGAGCACGCTGCTCCAGCATCTGCGTGCGCGATGCGCCATTGATAGCGAGGTCTTCAGCGTGGTCGGTGATCGCCAGATAGGTGTAACCGCGTCGTTTGGCTGCCGCGACCATCGCATCGATTCCGGCGCGGCCATCTCCGCTGAGCGACGTATGGACGTGCAGATCTCCGAGGAGATCCTCTTCCGACACAAGTGTCGGCAATTCCCCGCCGAGCGCCGCTTCGATCTCCCCGGAGTCCTCGCGCATCTCCGGGGCGATCCAGGGGAGGCCAAATGCCTTGTACACGTCTTCCTCGGTGGCAGAGGCAATGACTCGCTCGGTGTCGGCCTCTGCCAGGGCGTACTCGTTGAGCACCCAACCCCGGTCGATCGCCATCTGCCGCAACCTGATGTTGTGCGCCTTGGAACCCGTGAAATACATCTGGGCAGAGCCGTATTGGTCCGGTCGCACCACCCGGACATCGACCTGGAGCCCGGCGGCGGTGACAATCGCTGTTTTGCGGTCCCCATATCCCAGAACGTCACCCACCAACGGCAATTCCACGAGATGCCTCATGACATCCTCCGGCTCGCCATTGGTGGCGACGATCACATCAACATCGCCGGTTGTCTCTCGGAATCGCCGCAAACTGCCCATCGGTTCCGCACTCACCACTCCCGGCAACGCAGCCAGGGCTCCGGCAACATCACGAGCCACTCGCATCGCATCGATTATCGGCGTCCTTCGTTCTCCTGCGCCGAGACGCTCCAACGATCTGGTGAGCTTCTCCTCGGTCTTGGCGCCCATCCTGGGAAGGTCGCGTATTTCCTGCCTGTCGAGGGCACCGCGCAGATCCTCCACCGACGCGACGCCGAGCTGGTCCCGAAGCAGAACGGCCGTCTTGGGGCCGACTCCTGGAATTCTGGTCATCTCGACGAATTCCGGCGGATAAAGGCCGCGCAACTCCTCCAGGCGTTCGATCCGACCGTTGTCGACCAACTCGCGAATCTTCTTGGCGGTGCTGGCGCCCACGCCGCGCAGTTCGGTGAGCGCCGACGCCGACATCGCGGAGACCGGTTGTGGATGACCCTCGACCTCGCGCGCCGCGGTTTCGTAGGCGCGCACCCGAAAAGCGTTGCTGTTGCCCTCTGCCAGTGCAGCAAGCTTGGCTAGTTCGTAGAGGTGCGAAGCCACTTCGTTGTTGGAGACCACGACAGGAGAATACGAAACCGGCGCTGCCCGAGTCGTGTTGAAGGTGTCTGCGGCCGGGCAGGCTCCCCAGCACAAGTCCTGACCAGCTCTAATCTCACTGCTGCCCATGGCGCGCCGCCAGTACGTCAGCTTTCTCGGGGAACGCCACCGAGACATCGCCTTCTCCGATCGTGGGCCAGACCCGACGCGGTGGGTACTGCTCACTATGACGGTCGTCGCCATCGCCATTTCGGTGTGGTGGTTTGGCTTTCGCGATGTCGACAGAGTGGTCGCGACCGAGCGAGTGCTAAACGACACCACGGTTCCCACCCTTCTCACCCCGTCGGCGATCGAGAGCAGTGGGGCCGAGCCCGCCGATGTACTCCTGGACTGCCCGACTCTGGTCGAGGAGTGGACGATGTTTCAGGGAGGAGTCGAGCGAACCGGTTGCCTGAGCACCCTGCAAATCACTGACCCGGAAATCATATGGACCACCGAGATCGGGCTCAGTGGATGGCGTAACAACCCGGTAGTCGAAGACGGAGCGGTCTTCGTGGGGAGTGCCGGAGTGGTCCAATTCACCGGCGATCGGCGCGACGGCATCTACTCCCTCGACCTTCGCACTGGGGCCCAACGCTGGCTCTATACGACCGAGCTGGACGTAAACAGCGTGGCGGTCTCCAACGGCACTGTGGTGGCGGTTGGCGACGAAGGGCGAGTGTGGGCGCTGAGCGCTCGGGACGGAACCTTGCTGTGGACCGACGACCTCGAGGTCGGAGTCTTGGGCGATCCACTATTCCTCGACGACGTAGTCATCATCGGCGACCTCAATGGGGTCATCACGGCGTACGACGTCCGATCAGGCGCCGGGGTTTGGGCCTCCCGGCCGCGCCTTGCCGGGGCCATCCGCGGCGGGGTGTCCTCCGACGGCGAACACATCTTTGCGGCGAGCGAGCTCGGTGACGTGATTGCGCTGAACCTCAGTGGACAAACGGTGTGGAGAATCGAGCTCGAGGTACGCCCCGGAGCCGGACGAGCGGGCGTGTCCACGGCTCCGACCATTGCCGGTTCAATGCTCATCCTCGGCATCGTGCGAGACGGTCTGACGTCAGATCCGGCGTTGCGCGCCCTGGACAAAGAGACCGGTGAGGAGCTCTGGTCATCGGAGGACATCGCCAGCCTCAAACCCAACCAGTGGTCGAACATGCGAGCCTCGCCGGCAATCGCCGGAGACTACGTTGTGTTCGGTGCCGGCTACGGCAACGAACTGGTGGTTGTGGACCGCCTACAGGGAGATACGTTGTGGTCGTTCGAGATCGGCGCACATTGCTTCCCTCATTGGCCGTCGCCGGTGATCAACAACGGTCTTGATGAAGCAGGCAACGTGACCAGCATCGCCTATCTGGCCCGACACGACGGCGGACTGTACGGCGTCAATCTTCAGACTCGCGAGGAAGCGTGGAGCATCTACTTGGGCGATGCCGACGGCAACGGCGAGTTTCCTCTTGAACACACTGAGTCCGGGTTCTGCAACTGGGGACCAGAGATTGGAGCATCCATCCTCGGGTCGCCGGCGGTCGCATCCAACGGGGTGATCGTCGTCGGGACTCTCGAAGGCTATGTCATGGCGGTCGGCGACTCGAACTGGGACATCTAACCGCCGAGGATCTCCAACGCGGTGGACAGCGGGTCCGTGCTGATGAGATGCGGCGTGATCCCACCGGCCATTTCGGTGCCGTCGCCGGTGGTCACCTTGAGGTTGGGAAATCCCACCGACCATCCATTCGGCAGGAATCGCACCATTCCGGGTCCGGTCGACCCTGCAGTCGGTTGCCCAATCACCGTGACACCATCCAGATTGCCGATGGCAGCGACCAAGAGTTCGGCAACACCGATAGTCCCCGGGCCCACCAGCACGGTCACCCGTCCGGCATAGGTCCCGGTCGGCAGGGGTCGGACCGTCACCTCTCCGATGGGGGCAAAACCGCCGGGGTGGCGAGCCGAGAGGTTCGCCACTACTCGATCGGTAGGAACGAACCTGCTGGCAATCAACATGGCGTGATCAATGGAGCCGCCATCGCTGCCGCGCAGATCGAGGATGAAACTCTCTTTAGTCAGAGCATGATCGACAGCATCGGCTGCGAGGCGCTGCGACTTCTCTGGATCATCGGCAAACGCGCTCAGCCTCAGGAACGCCAAGTATGAGACTCCCTCACCGAACGATCCCCTCAGCATTCCACCGTCACCGAACGTCGACGCTTCAGGAAAGACCACCCGATCAGGAGCATCAGCCACCCAGGTTTGGCCGCCGCTGGCCAGCCGAACATCGGATCGTCCCAACGGAGCCAGCACAGCAACCATCGCTTCAAGCAGCGCCTCTTCATCGGCGTCGAACTCAGGCCGAGACGCCTCGACTCGGGCCGGCCACCCATCGTCGACGCCGCGGACGTAGCGCTCTTCGATGGTTGCAGTCAATACATCAAAAGTAGCCACTGGGTCGGCGGTTACCTCGGCGAGACATTCCTCCGGCAGGAATTCGAGCTGATCGAATCGAACCGTACGACCAGCATCGGTGAGCAGCAGGTCGTCTCCTTCGAGCGCGAGAACCTCAGCAATCCCGCGGGTGCCACCATTGGCCACTGCGAAACATTGGGCTGAGCTGTACTCGAAGATCTCAGCCGACCCACCGCTGATCGACAGGTATGTCCCCCAGACCTCAGACCGCCAGTTGCCCTCGAATGGCTCAGCCTCGCGAGCCCCTGGGTTGCAGGCGACAAGGAGGACGGCAACAAACGCGCCGCCGACCAGACGCCGAATCATGTGGCGGCGGCAAACAGCTCGTCGAGCGAGCGCCCCACCCTGACGACGAACTCATCGAGATCGGGCACGCTGTCCCAATCGGCTGCAAAGCCCCAGTTGAGTCTCCCGTCGTAGGAGAACAGGGCCACCCCAAGGCCGTGGTTTACCCACAGCGGGACCATCGGAAAGATCCTTTCCAAGCGTGACTCGAGCAGGTACAGCGGCACCTGCGGCCCCGGCACATTGGTGATCGTGAGGTTGAACGGTCGGGCAGTTGCGGCCGCGACTCGTACGGCGACGGTGAGAGCGGCAGACGGGGTAAACGAGGCAGTCTGGGTGAGCATCGCCGCCCCTAGCGCCTGATCCGTCTCCTTGAGTCGCTGCGTCGCCGAGGCCACCGCCTGATACCGCTCCGCAGGGTCCGACTCGGCGATCGGCAGATCCAACAACCACATGGTTATCTGGTTACCGAGGTCGCCTACCCCCTCTTCGTCGCGGATGGAGACCGGCACCATCGCCCGGAAGTCGACACCTTCAACCTCGAAGTCACGATCCTCGATGAGGAAGGACCGCACCGCGCCAGCGACAGCCGCAATCACCACATCGTTGACCGTCCCGCCGAGCCCGTTCTTGATCGCCTTTGCCTGCTCGAGGTCGGTGGTGAGATGCGCAATGCGACGATTCGGTCCGATCTTGCGATTCAGAGGCGTCTCGGCTGCATTCACAAACCATCCGGAACGCGCTGATGCCGCCATCGCTCGAAGGCGATGTCGCAACAACTCCCCGACCTCTTTCGAATCACGCCCGCGCATGCTCTTGGCTGCCTCGGGAGGCAACTGAAGAAAACGGACGGCCTCATCGATGAGCAGATCGGCAGAGGTCGGGACCGGGCGTGGCTCGTGCTCGTCGGATTCGCCGATGTCGGTGGTCGGCATCGGTGCAAGCAGAACCTTGAGCAGGTCGACGCCGCCGATTCCATCGACCATGCAGTGATGCACCTTGGCAACGAGAGCAAAACGTCCATCCTCGAGGCCCTCAATGACGAGAATCTCCCACACCGGACGGGCCCGGTCGAGCCGTTGACTCAAGAACCGACCGCTCATCTCCCTCATCTGGTCCATCGTTCCGGGTCGGGGAAGCGCCACATGCCGGACGTGATAGGCGAGGTCAAAATGGGCGTCGTCTACCCACACCGGATGGCGTTCGATCGGAATCCACTGAAGACGCTGGCGATAACGCGGCACGTACTGGAGTCGAGCTCCGATAAAGGCGCGCACCCCTTCGATGTCGATCCCGCCGTCTTCGCCGCGCAACGAGTCACCCGGTTCGAACACGAGCGTCGCCCCGACGTGCATCGGATTCGTCGGACCCTCCATCACGAGAAAGGTGTTGTCGAGGAACGACAAGCGTTCGTAGTTCGTCTCCATGAAGAACGCAGCGTAAAAGACTCGGAGTGATGAGTACTCAGTACTCAGTACTCCTACACCGAGACAGTCACGAAGGCGAGGAAGAGTACGAGCAGCATCGCTCCCTCCCAGCGATCGATCCTCCGACCGGTAAAGGCGAAGAAGCCAGCGACCGCTCCCGCAATGACCATCACCACCATTGCGTTGTGGAATGTCTCATCGGCGAGCCCCGGTCCAATCACTCCGGCGATTCCGGCGACGGCGAGGGTGTTGAACAGGTTCGAGCCGAGCACATTCCCCAGCACGAGGTCGGTCTGACCGCGTCGCGCTGCGGCCAGGGCGGTGGCCAATTCAGGAAGGGAAGTTCCGATCGACACGATTACGAGCCCGACGAATGCACTCGAGATCCCAAGATCATCGGCCAGACCTGAAGCACCGCGAACCAGGAGATCAGCTCCGAGAAGGGTGAACGCCAAAGCTCCGACTCCGAACCAAACCTCGGGGCGGATCGAGCCTTTCCACTCCTCCTCATCGCCGACCCGCGGGGCGCGACCAGCTCGTCTGTCGCCACGGGTCCAGAGAATGAGCATCACGACGGCGACGATCATGGCCACCAGCAGGCCGCCCGATTCGACGCGGCTGAGTTCCAGATTCCACAGCAGGAGACAGAACGCCGTCATCGAGACAAGCATCAATGCCCCCTCGCGGCGAACGGTTCGCAGGCGGGACACGATCGGCGTTACCAGAGCGGTGGACCCGAGCACCAGAGTCAGATTCGCCGTGTTCGATCCGACGACGTTGCCCAGAGCGAGATCGATCTCTCCTCGACCGGCGGCAAGGGCTGAGACCAGCATCTCGGGGGCGGACGTTCCTAGGCCAATGACGAGTGCCCCGACCAGAATCGGAGATAACCCGAGAGCCTTCGAAACTCGGGATGCCGACAGCACAAATCGATCGGCCGCGAGGGTGAGAAGACCGAGACCCACAACCAGGAGAGTGAGAGAGAGGATCACCGAGGCGACTGTACAAGGCGGGAGCGGCCACATCGCTCCATGGCCGGATAGCCTGACGACAATGAAGTGGATCGAACAGGGTGACGGGGTGTTCTCGAAGCGCTACCAATCGCTCGACCTCAATGTCGGCGCGATCGTGTGCGAGGACGGCCTGCTCATCATCGACTCCAGAGCCCACCATCGCCAGGCACGCGAGTTGGTCCAAGACCTGAAGGCAATCAGCAGTCTCCGGGTCCGTTGGATCATCAACACCCACCACCACTGGGATCACACATTTGGGAATGGAGAATTCCACCAGGTGGATATCTGGGGCCACGAGCGCTGCAAAACCAACCTGGCCGACCACGGAGCCGCGATGCTGGCCAGGGTCAAAGAGATGTCTCCAGGGCAAGCCGCTGATTTCGACGAGGTCCTGATCGTCCCACCCAACAAGACCGTCGGCGACGCGGCAGACATGGAGTTTGGCGGACGCTTGATTGAAATGCGATACCTGGGCCGGGGCCACACCGACAACGATCTCGTCATCACCATTCCGGATGCCGGAGTGGTGTTCGCCGGCGATCTCATCGAAAACGGCGCTCCCCCATCTTTCGGTGACGCTTTCCCTTTCGAGTGGCCGGAGACCGTGGAATCGCTCGCCGACATGGTCACCGGCACAGTCGTTCCCGGTCATGGGCCGCCGACCGACCGGGCCTTTGTCGACGCTCAGCAAGCGGATCTCGTTGCCGTCGCCTCATTGGCCAGGCAGCGCCACGCCGACGGTATGACGTTCGAAACCGCAGCCGCCGCCGGAGGCCCGTTCCCAGAAGCAACCCTCATCGAGGCGTTCGAGCGAGCCTGGGCACAGTTTGGATCGGACTCATGACCGTCGCTCCACGGTGGTTCTCCGATGCTCTGGCGGATGAGCCACGGGTATCGAGCGTCGAAGTCGACGGTGTGCCCGTCAACGTCCTCGAATGGGGTGACAAAGAAAAGCCAGGGCTGATCTTTGTACATGGTGGAGCAGCTCACGCCCGCTGGTGGAGTCACCTCGCGCCCAAGTTCTCGCACAACTACCACGTCGCCGCCCTCGATCTCAGTGGTCATGGAGACAGCGGTCGTCGCGACCGCTACTCCCACTCCATGTGGGCCCAGGAGATCGTGACTGTTTGTGAGGCAGTCGGATTCGCGGGTCCACCGGTGATCGTCGGCCACTCACTCGGTGGATTGGTCGCCATTCAGACGGCAGCTACCCACGGCGAGTTGTTCGCCGGGGCCGTCATCGTCGATTCACCAGTGCGCCGACCCGACCCGGAATCTGAAGAGGGAACCCGCGGCCGCGCCTTTCGAGCGCCCGGCACCTATTCGGACCTGGAGACGGCCCTCACCCATTTCCACCTGATTCCGCCGCAGCCAGACCCCGAACCGTGGACGCTCGACCACGTCGCCAGACACTCGCTCCGGGAGACCGACGCCGGGTGGTCCTGGAAATTCGATCCCAACCTCTTTACCCACACGATGATCGCGATGCACGAGCAGTTGGCATCGGTCAAGTGCCGAGTCGCGGTGTTGCGCGGCGAACACAGCGTGGTGGTGCCACAGGACACGGCCGAGTACATGTACGAAGTAATGGGACGAGTTTCTCCGGTAGTCACCATCCCTGAGGCCCATCACCATCTGATCCTCGACCAGCCGCTGTCGTTCATTACCGCGCTGCGCACCTTGCTGGCCGATTGGGAGCACAGTGTCCCCTTCGAACGCCGCGACTAGGCGGTATCCCCCACCAACTGCTGCGCCGTTGACTCCCCCACAAGGGGGGTGATTCACTTCAGCGGTGTGATGCACTCCGCAAAGTTGTTCTTGACGCTGTTTACGAGCGTGGACACCGGGTACTCGGCCAGTGTTCCCTTATCTAGTGGTGTCAGCATCTTGCGCAAGACCTCGATATCTCCGAAGCCGGGGTCGAGCCACTTGTCCCACTGATCCTCCGTCAAAACCGCCGGCATCCTGTCGTGGATCGGAGCCACCAACTCGTTGGGGGCCGTCGTAATCACGGTGCAGGAGGTCAAGCGCTCGCCCTCCTCGTCGCGCCACGAGGCCCACAACCCCGCAAGCGCCAGCGGCGAACCGTCCTCCCTGAAGATGAAATGCGGCAGCTTGCCGCCCGCCTCCATCACCTCCCACTCGAAGAATCCGTCGGCGGGGATGATGCAACGCCGGTTGACCAAGGAGTCCTTGAAGGCAGGCTTGGAGTGGATTGTCTCGGAGCGGGCGTTGATGTGGCGTGCTCCGATCTTGCGATCCTTGGCAAACCACGGAACCAGCCCCCAGCGAAAGGTGCCCAGCATCCTGCGGTCGTCGTGGGCGGCCACGGCATACACCTGATCGGTCGGGGCCACGTTCCACGAAGGAGCCAACGACTCGTCAACCGACAGCGCCGCCCCGAAGTGCTCGGCGTACTCGGTTCCGTCGTGAGCCTGGACAAAGCGACCACACATGGCCAAAAGTGTCGCAGAACCAAGAGACGCAGCGCCTCATGGCTTGCTGGCAGGTCGCCCGCCTTGCGCTTAACCTCTCCCATCCATGAGTTCCCGGCCGTCCGGAACGGTCACGTTCCTATTTACAGACATCGAAGGCTCCACTCGAATGTGGGAGGAGCACGGCGCAGCCATGCCTGCCGCATTGGAAAAACACGACGAGATCCTTCGTCGGGAGATCGAAGCAGCAGGCGGGTACATCTTCACCACGGCAGGTGACGCGTTTGCAGCTGCCTTTGTCGACCCGTCGATTGGGCTCGCAGCCGGAGTCGCAACCCAACAAGCGCTGGCGGCAGCGGACTGGGGAGACCTCGAGACGGTCGCCGTCCGCATGGCACTCCATACCGGGGTGGCTCATGAACGAGGTGGTGATTACTTCGGACCGGCGCTGAACCGAGCCGCCCGCATCCTCGCCGCCGGTCACGGAGGGCAGATCCTGCTCTCGCTCGGTACCGAGGAACTGGTCGGTGACCCGCCGGGTGACTGTTCGCTTCGCGACCTGGGCGAGCACACCCTCAAGGACCTGGGAAGACCGGAGCGCATCTATCAGGTGGTGCACCCCGACCTACGCGACGACTTCCCCGACCTCCTATCGCTGGACGCTTTCCCCAACAACCTTCCCATCCAGCTGACTTCGTTCGTGGGTCGCGATCTGGAATTGAACGACGTAGTAAAGCGCCTCCACGACAACCGGCTGCTGACACTCACCGGCGTCGGCGGCTCCGGCAAGACCCGGCTCGCCCTACAAGCCGCCGCCGAAAGCGCTTCCGACTACCCCAACGGGATCTGGCTCGTCGAACTCGCCGCGATCGGCGACGCCGACCTAGTGCCGACCGCCATCGGGGACGCCCTCGGATTGACCAGGAGCCAGGGCGGCAGCGGCAACTCTCAGCTCGGTGCTGAAGCAACCGACATCCTCGATCAGATAACCGGCCATCTCTCCCACAGGACATCACTGCTGGTTCTGGATAACTGCGAGCACCTCATTACCGCAACTGCAAAAGTCGTCCAACACCTGCTGCAGCACTGTCCCAATCTCTCGGTTATTGCCACCAGCCGGGAGGGCCTCGGCGTCCCCGGCGAAGTGCTGTGGCAAGTCCCATCGCTTGGTGCTGTCGGCGCCGGCGATCCGATGGAGAGCGATGCCGTGCGACTCTTTGTCGAACGCGCCCAGGATGCCAACCCCCGGTTTGACACCGATCCCGACACCCTTGAGTGGGTACGGCAAGTCTGTGAACGGCTAGACGGAATGCCGTTGGCGATCGAGCTGGCTGCGGCCAGGGCGCGAGTACTGGACGCCAAGCAGATCGCCGAGCGACTCGACGATCGGTTCCGACTCCTCACCGGAGGAAGCAGGACCGCTCTCCCCCGTCACCAGACACTCGAGGCCACGGTCGACTGGTCCTACGACCTGATGTCGGATACGGAGAAGGCCGTCTTCCAGCGACTCGCCGCATTTCGCGGCGGGTTCACCCTCGAAGCGGCAGAGGCGGTATCCGCAGGCAACGACGTCGAGAGCTACTACGTGCTCGACCACATCGGACAGCTGGTCGACAAGTCGATGGTCGTGCGGGATGAGATCACCGGCCGGTTCGGGATGCTGGAGACACTTCGCCAATACGCCCTGCGGCGTCTCACCGAGTCAGCAGAGGTCGATTCGGTTCGAGTGCTCCATGCCGAGTATTTCCGCGAATTCGTCGAAGTAACCGCACCCGAGCTCAACGGTCCCGATGAAGTGCTCGCCTATCAGCAGCTCACCGCCGACCACGACAACTTTCGGGCGGCAATTGCATACGGTTTGGAGAACAACCTGGAATCCACTGCTGCCGCCATCGCCGCCAACCTGGGCTTCTATTGGTGGGCTGCCTCCAACATCAGCGAGGGGCTCGAGTGGATACGCAAGGCCATTCCGTACCAAGGTTCGCTGCAGGCGCGGACCGGCGTTGAATTGCTGACGTTCGGCGCCATGTTCGCCGGGTTCCAGAACGAACACGATGCCGAACGCCTTGGCAAGGAAGCGATGTCGAAGGCGCTCGCTGCGGACGATGCCTATGCCGAGGGCCTCGGTCACATGGCACTCGCTTTCGTCGAGTGGGAGAGGCCGGACTACGACGAAGCCAAGGTGCACGCGCTCCAAACGCGCGACGCCGGCGAAAGAGCGGGCGACAGTTGGATGGTCGCGCTGGGAAACCTACTGGCCAGCTTTAGCGAACGCATGATGAGCCGACTCGACGAGGCCGCCGAGCTCATCGCCGCCGCCGAGACCGCCTACCGCATTGCCGGTCAACCGTCGGGCTTGGGCTGGGTGCTGTCCGTGGGGGGCCAGATCGCCCGATATCGGGGCGACTTCGAAGAGGAAGTCACCAAGCAGCGTGAAGCACGCAAGATCTTCGAACAGCAAGGTGCTCCGCCCCAAATCGCCTTCACTCTGATTTGCGAAGCCATGGCGCTCACGCTTCTGCGGCGGCCCGAGGAGGCAGTCGCCCCGTCACGTCGGGCGATCGCCATCGAACGGGAACTGGCCCTCAACTACCAGGCGATCGAGGTACTCAGTATCGGGGCCTGGATCGAGCACGATGCCGGCAACTTGCCCGAAGCGCGCGATCTCCACGAGGAGGCGATGATGCGGTGTGCCCCCCACTACGACGAGTCCCGGGTCGAGTTGCTCTCTGGGTGGCTCATGGATTTCATGGCCATTTTCGAACGCTGGGAAGATGCCGCCCGCTTCGACGGCTTCCACCTGGCCAATCTCAGTCGACCCGAACCGGAGATCTACAAAGGCCATTCAGAGGCGTACCGCACCGCATACGCGACCGCCCTCGGCGACCGCGCCGATGGGTTGATCGACGAAGGCGGGGAGATGACCGGTCGGCAACTCCACGACTACGCCCTCCGGGTGCTCGCCGAAGTCCGCACCCAACTCGCCAAGACCTAAGGGACCCGGCGTTCGGTCGGGTAGGCGAGGTCGATGTCATCGCGGGCCGCAAAGGCCTTGAGCAAGCCTCGCCATACGTTTTCCTCCACCTGTCGGAGGGAGTGTGCCTCGGCGAGCAGCCTCCCGGTCAGCAGGACTCCACTGTCGCGCACAGTGACATAGACGCGGGGGGCGATCGGCATCTCCCCGATCCGGTATTCGATCATCGTTTCGCGCAGCTCGTCCATCGCCCGAGTCTCAGATTCATCCGGCGAAAGCACGTCCAAGAGATCGATCATGATGTTCTCTGCGGCTTCCCAGTCGGATTCGAACGTGATCAGGACCGGGATCTCATGCCAAACGTATTGGAAGCCTTCGGTGAAGTTGGCGAGTGGTTTCGTGAAGACGAGACCGTTCGGGACGTGCAACAGACGGCCCGTGGGCATTTCGGCATCGACCCGCTCACCGGCGATTTCAAAGAGGGTGAAACGGAACGCCCGGATGTCGATCACGTCGCCCCTGTGTTCGCCTATCTCGATGCGCTCGCCGAGCCGGAAGGGACGCCGCAGCACGATAAACAGCCAACCGGCCAGGTTCTTGAGGACATCGCTGAGGGCGATGGCAAGACCCGCGGTGATCAATCCGACATAGGTCGCTATCCCGCTGCCTTCGATCCAAATCGAAGCAAGAACGATCAGTCCGATGACGGTGATCGTGTAGGACAGCAGTTTTTGGGTGCGGTACCAGACGGCCGGATCGTCGATCCGTCGATGCACCACCGCCAGCACAATCCATCGAATGAGCGCGAGCGACACCAACCAAACCCCGCTCAGCAACAGCTGGCTTTGGGCCGGAGTCAGGTTTAGAGCATCGGCAAGTCGGTCGATCACGTCGGCGAGGCTAGCGAGGGTCGCGCCAGGGCTACGCTGATTGCGTGCCAAAAACGACCCATTCCGCGGTCCCCGACCCGCGCAATGCAAACGTCCTCGTCTATATCAACGGCGAGTATTTCCATCGCGACGAAGCCAAGATTTCGGTGTTCGATAGCGGCTATCTGGTGGGCGACGGAGTATGGGAGGGCATGCGAGTCCACAACCAGCGGATTGCATTCCTCGACCGCCACCTCGACCGCCTGTTCCATGGGCTCGATGCCGTCTCGATAGACATCGGGATGGATCGCGCCGCAGTCACCGCACTCCTGCACGAAGTCCTGGTCCGCAACGAGATGACCGACGGGGTCCATCTTCGGCTCATGGTCACCCGGGGGAACAAGAAGACCCCATCGCAACATCCGGCCAATCTCATCTCGGGGCCAAACATCGTCGTGATCGCCGAGTACAAGCAAGCCGATTCGTCGGTACGTGACCACGGCATCAGCCTGTTTACGGCAACGGTGCGTCGTCCTCCGCCTGACACTCTGGATCAACGCCTCAACGTCCATTCCAAGCTGCACGAAGTGATTGCGCTCATCCAGGCGACCGATGCTGGGGCGGACGAAGCACTGATGCTCGACACGACCGGAGCGGTGGCGACCTGCAACGCGACGAACTTCTTCATCGTCCGCGACGACGAAGTGTGGACCTCGACCGGTGACTTCAACCTGCCCGGTATCACCCGCAGCGCAGTTCTGAAAGCGGCCGGAAACGCCGAGATACCCACTCACGAAGCGCCCTTCTTCCCTGAGGACGTCTATGCGGCGGACGAAGCTTTCGTCACCGGTACCTTTGGTGGGCTCACCCCGGTCGTCGAGGTCGATGGGCACCCGATCGGAGAGGGATCGCCCGGCCCCATGACCGACCGTCTCCGTCATCTATACGAAGCACTGATCGAAAAGGACCTATCTGATGGATGATGTGATGCGCATCAACCTGTGGTCGGGACCGCGCAATGTCTCGACCGCCGTCATGTATGCCTTCCGGGAACGGACCGACACCAGCGTCGTAGATGAGCCGCTCTACGCCTACTACCTATGTCGCACCGGGGCCGAACACCCCGCCGTTCAGGATGTGATCAAGTCACAAGACACCGACGGATCCACCGTGGTGGGAAACGTCTTGCTGGGCCCTTCGGACACCCCGGTGCGTTTCTTCAAACACATGGCTCACCACCTCGAGGGCCTCGACCGCGCCTTTCTCAGTCAAACGAACAACCTGTTACTGACCCGCGATCCCCGCGAGATGCTCCCCTCGCTGATCAACCAGGTTCCCAACCCCACGATCGAAGGAACCAGTCTCCCGACGCAGGTGCGACTACTCGACAGCATCCTGGCGTCGGGTGGTGATCCGATCGTGATCGAGTCGAAGCGGCTGCTGCTCGATCCCGAGGGAGTGCTGCGCACGGCTTGCGACCGCCTCGGTCTCGACTGGGATTCGGACATGCTCGACTGGGATCAAGGTCCCAAACCCGAGGACGGCGTATGGGCTCCGCATTGGTACGACAACGTCCATCGCTCGACCGGCTTCGCCCCCTACCGGGCAAAGGACGAAGCCATCCCCGGCCACCTAAAACCCCTCCTGGCCGAGTGCATCCCTCTGTTCGAGCGGTTGCGCGAGCACGCGATTTAGGAGTACTGAGTACTCCTACTCGTAGGCAATCGCTTCTAGGACATCGGTCTTTGCGCCGGCTCGGGCCGGGGGGATGGCGGCGATCACGCCACCGATACCGGCAAGGATCACGTAGGTGAACAATTGACCGCCGGGGATCGAGACCTTGAGACCCTCGCCGATCGCCGCCACGGTGGCCACTCCGAGCGACGTACCCACAACCAAGCCGAGCATTCCGCCGAAGACGGCAATGAGCAGCGACTCCCAGCGGATCATGTAGCGAATCTGCTTTCGGGATGTACCGACTGCTCGCAACAGTCCGATCTCACGCTTCCTTTCAGACACCGACAACACCAGCGTGTTCACGATGCCGAGCAGGGCGATGATGATCGCAAAGCCGAGCAGCACCACCAGCAAATTCAACAGACTGTCGATCTGACCTTCGATATCGCTGATCAGCTCCTCTGTATTGGTCACCTTGG
>Ga0255047_10000572_pt1 | contig 30100 bp, 44 predicted proteins | sample JV7_2_1_MG_FD_183640 | JGI IMG/M metagenome (GOLD analysis project Ga0255047, IMG submission 183640) | Seawater microbial communities from Jervis Inlet, British Columbia, Canada - JV7_2_1 | ecosystem: Environmental > Aquatic > Marine > Inlet | place: Canada: British Columbia | collected 2016-10-06
CGACCCGGCCGAGTCCGAGCAGGTATTCAGGACGAGTAGCAGCTTGGAGATCCCGTTCGTCTCGATGATGGTGGTAATACTGTTGATCGCCTCGCCCGTGTCGAGCGCGACCAGCGACCCCCAGACGTTCTGGTCGAGATTGCGTTGGTTCTTGTCGATGTAGTGGGTGAAGACTATCGGGACGGTGACGGTGGAGGAGCCGTATCGGCCGAGTTGGACCTTACCTCCGGTATCGTCTTGGAACATCGCGATGTTGGGCGTGTCGTTCTTGACGTAATATTGGCCGAAGTTGGTGTTGCTTGCGGCGGGCGCCGCCACTTCCTGAAGGACGATCTCTCCGCTTGCGGCTAGTGTGGACTTTCCGCCGCCGCCGACGATAGACGCAATTGCGGTGATTGACCCAGTGACGCTAACGGACTCGGCGGAAGTCCCGGAAGCGGTCACCGAAAACCAGTCCTCGACACCCCCCGCGCCGTTAGGCCCCTCGACCGCGAAGCCGAAGCCATACACCTTATAGGAGTTTGTGGCGGTAACGAAGTTGACGGCCGACGGCGTGGCGAACTTGTTGTTCTCGATGATGGTCTGGTTGCCCGCGCCGTAGGAGATCACGCCAGCCGTGGTGATCTCCACTGCGCTGTTCACCGTCAGCGTGCCCGTGATGTCCGTGTCGCCGCCCGCTGGAGAAACCGTGTAATCTCCACCAGAACTGGTACTTGTGACCGTCTGCGTCGTTCTGGCGGCGTCCTGAATCCAGACCGGGCTAACCAGTTTCAGCGGCGAGTTAGTGAAGAGTGACCCGTCAAGAGAGATATCGCCCTGCACGTTGAGGTCCCCGGCGACCCGCATCCCAGCACTCGCGGCGCAGTTAGTGTTCACGTCGTCGCACTCGGAGAAGCCCATCGCCGCGGTGCAGCACGGTTCAAAGGTGATGTTGCCGTGGGACTTGACACGGAGGTCGTCAACAATCCCAGTTGACCCGTGAGCGCCGCCCATCTCTCCGAAGTGGATGAAGAACTCTCCGCTGCTAGTGTCACCGCTGGTGGGTCTCATCCAGAAATACGCCTGCTTATTGGACGCCGTGTCCTCCATATAGAGGATGTCGCTCCCGGCGCTGTAGTACAGGTCGTCGGAGCAGGTGATTCCACCCGACCCGTCCCCGATCTGGACCACTCCAGTCTTGGTGTCCTCGCAGGACTGGGTTGGACTCACGGTGTTGTGACCCGTGCAGTCACCGTCGCAGGCGCAGGCGTTGTCCACGCACCACTCGTCTGCAACAGAGTCGTACATCAGGCAGGACTTGTTCGTACAGTCCGCATCGTCGCAGAGGTTGTAGCAGTACGAAGTCACCTTCGTTGCGCCGAGATTTTGGGCCAGCGTCGGCATCCGGGAAGTGAAAGGAATCAGGAGGAGAACCAGGACAACCAACGCCAGCCCAATGGTAAATCGCTTCATCACGTCCTCAAGACCTCCTTGAATTTCTTCGTTCCTGCGCCATCAATGTCAACCACAACCAGCAGCACCATCACTCCGCTGCCCATGTCCGACCAGACCAACTCGCCGTTGTCGAAGTCATCCCCCGGATCATCGGGGAAGTTAGCGGTCGGTATCACCTTCGGCTTGATCTGTAACCTTGAGCGGTCGGCATCTGCATTCGTGGTCGAGTCGTACCTGACCACACCCTTGGAGTCGATCCTGAACCCAAGCCAGTTGTTCTCGTCCTTCTGCAAGGTCAGTGCGTACTGCGCCCCCAACCCCTCGACAGACTCAGCGAACTCATGCTCGTTCCAGTCCTCGTCACGGCCGGAGAAGTAACTCTCGACGGCTTGGATGTTGGCTAGTGAAAGTTCACCCTCGAAAACGGCGACGTGGCGACCCTCAAGGTTTGGGCCTAGGATCTGAGTGATGTCGAACGCTGGGTCGGTATCTTGGCTTCCAACGGTGACCCCAGCGCCGATAGTCTGGTCTGTGCCGTTGAGCCTGACCAGTTTAGCCTTGCGCCCACCGCCGCCATTGATAATCACGGGCTCCAAGACAAACGTGACGATCTGCCAGTAGCCCATGCCCGAGGCAAACGTAGGCTGACCGGCGACTACCGGCATCTGATCGTTCGCTATTTGGGAGGTACCAATCTGTGTCGCGTCGGGTTCGCTGCCCCCACTCTCAAGCACCTTCAACCTGGCCCATGTCGCCGCAGGTGGATCGCTTGTGCTGTACGCCCACGGAGACAAGTAGCACACGTCGTTGCCAGCCTCGGTACCTCCAGGGGGGTACGGAATATACTGCTTTCCTAATATGTAAGTTTCCACCCCGGCAGTCTTGAGGAGTGGCTGTCGGATGGCGGCAATCACCGTTATCGTCGTAGCAGAGTTTGCTCTGTACTCTGGGACGATTTGGAACCACTTATAACTCTTTACACCGTTCTCTAGATCGACTGCGATAGGAGAGGTCGCCGTGGACGGGAAGTCCCCGTCAACATCATCTGTCGGCTCGTAAGTGTGGCAGTCGATAGCGCCGACAACCTTCCCCCTGAACCTTCTCTCCCGCCACAGTGGCCCAGTCTCGTCAGAGTCCCTAAAAGACGCGAGGCCAGTGTAAGTCTTCGTCCTGTCGATCCACTGAGCAATCGGGTCATCGAATTCAATACCTTTATTGTCTTCCGGGATCGTCCTCGCGTCGAACCACATCTCAAGTCCAGCGATGGACAACGGGTTAATCACGGCAGCGCCATGACCGAGGTTCATCGCGCCCTTGACCGACGCACCCCTGACGGTGACGTTACCTTCGGGGTCGATGGTATCCTGCGTGCCGCCAAGGGGGTCCTCGACCTCTAGCTGATTGGCCGACTGCTGAGAGTTCGGCTCGAACGTGACAGGGACGGCCGTGGGGTCGCTAGGCACGAACTTGTGCGGCTTCTTCCAATCGAACTCGTACTTGTCGATGGGATCTGCCCCGGAGCGGAACACGGCGACACGCTTGGATGCGTGGGTCCTCGCGTGGTGCGTGCCGGGGTTCTCTCCGTCCATGTTGACGTTCACGTTGCCCTGCTGAATCCTCGTCTCCAGAACAAGGATCTTGTCGATCAGCATCTTGATCGACTCACGTGCGTACACGTCCTGAATCTGGTCTAGGAGGCTGTGACTCATACGACTTTAGCTGTCCCTTCCGGTCCAGTGGGTACCACCCTGGTGGTCATGTCGAGGATGGCCCCGCGGGCAGTACCAAGGTGAGTTATCTCCTCTTCGTGCCATTCTCCGTGGCGCGATACCTCAAACTGCGTGCCTCCTTGTCTGTTGAGGCTGATCGTGGCCGTCTTCGTGGAGGTGCCTGAGCCTTCATCGCGCCCCACCGTATACGCCACTGTTCCAGTCGATCCTGCGCCGAAGTCGGTGTGTCTGAGTTTTGCGTCGATGACTGAGAAGGATTCCCACTTCTCGCTTTCATACGCTCTCCTTCCCTTGACGATGAACGGGCTAATCGTACCGCTGTAGGACTGCGAGGCGTCCTGCCCAGTCGAGGAGTCCATGTTCAGGTAGACCTTACCGTCGCTCCAGTGCCCCTCGAAAACACGCGACGTGTTGCTGACCACACCGCTCGTCATGTCTGCTATAGCGCCGTAGTGCGGCCCAGTGATCTTGGCGTCACGGCCATTCTTCAGGTGCGTGGAACCAAGATGGAAGATGTAGTAGCGGTCGTTCCCACCACCAGCAGTGGACGAGTAGGCCATTACGAGGGCGCGGAGATGTGTCATCCATCTCAGCACCCACGCCGACTTGTCGAACCCGTCGAACTGTGTCCAGTCCAGATCGCGGCTGATCGTGTCCCACCTGTGGCCGTCCGTGACTAGCACTCCATCTTCGGGAGATATCCACGCTACATGAGACGACCCTGCGTGATTCACTACATCGGTGGCATACGGGCCAACAGACCCGGGTGCCCCCGCGATCGGGACTATCTCGGACACTATGAACGACCCTGCGACGGTGCGAGGAAGCTCGTCCAGCCGCGCCGCGGCCTCTTTCATGCTGATGATGAGCGACCCGCCGATCCCGCTCATGTCCACCAGCGTGTCGTTGCGGGGCAGCGGGAAAGACGAGAAAACGTTGATCTCAGGCCAACTTTCAGGGAACCCCGGGAGCGCGTAGTACAACTCCCTGTCGTACAGCGACGAGATCCCGACCAGCGAACCCTTAAAGTAGGCGATACGGGACAGTGCAGGGGGTGGGGTGTTCGCGACGAAGTTGAGCGTCTTGCCGTTCGCGGTGATCTGCAACCAGTCCAGAGGCTTCCCGGTAGGCTGCACCAACACCCCGTACTGCGTGAAGTCGTCCATGAAGTACGTCGCGCTGACGGGGACCTCACCGATGAGTCCCAACTGTGTGTCGGTCCCGTTGTCCGGGGTGCGGTAGATCAGAAAGTGCGTTGCAGTCGAATTGACGTTGACAGTCGGCAGAGTGAGGATCACAGCGTTCTTGTTGGTGAATACCCCGGTGTCGAGGATGTCGCCGGGAGGTCCCTCGAGGCCGCGCACCTCGTCGTACTCGGTCACGCAATACTTCATGTTGGTGACGCTGACTAGCGTACTGTCGCTACCAATGATGAGCCGAACGTCCCTGATGATCAGGCCCGCGGCCTTGGTCCCGTCGATGTACTCTATTTTCGCCCTGAAACCCAAGTAGACTGCGGCGTCTATGCCGGTGTCATCAAACTCAACCGAGGCCACGTTGAGCGGGTACGCACGGTCGTAAGTGGCTGTCTTGAAGGCTGTCCATGTAGGCGTCGGCTGGTCCATGTCCTCTGATATCTCAAATGTGATCTTGACCGAGAAACCAGGGGAGGACTCTCCACCGCCGTCGCCACCGATCAGCCAGTCCATCTGCCCGGCACCCTTGCCTGCACCGCCAGCACCAGCCGAACGGAGACTCCAGAAGACTTGCAGGAACCTTGCGTCCACTGTCGTATTCGCAGCGAACGAAGAGAACACGGACGTAGTTGACCCCGCAGCTTCGTGGTACACATACCCGAAGGTATCCATGTCCCCGTCGTACATCTTCGACCCGCCAGTAAAGGCGCTGTCGTCGGCAGTAGGACGGACGGATACACCCGAGGAGGGGTTAGTGAACGACATGCCCTCGACGGGGGCCTTCATGCCCATACCGCGAACCGTGCCATCGGACTCGAAGACCAGATTCTCGTTACCCGTACAGAGGTAGTGCCGGTCGTTCGCGTGAGCGCCGCTGAGAGTCGTCCCGGTGACAGTCGCTCCAGTGTCGGTGAACGACCCGCTACCGTCTGCTGGGGCCTTGTAGAGCACCCCACCCGAGAGGACGAGGATCTGGTCTGCCGCGGAGTCGAACTCGGCCAGGTAGGTCCCGTCAATCTTGACCCCGCTTCCCGTATCTCCGAACTCGGAGCGGCCGTCGAGCTTGTGCAGCCTGCGGTCGCTGGGCTTGTAGAAACCCCCGGTGCAGACTTGCATCTCTCCGTCCTGCAAGTCGGAGCGGTCCCTAGAATCGACAAGACCCTGGTCGTATTTGCGGGTGACTGTCGGCATTATGCGGCCCCGTCAACCTGAGTAACTTCAAACGCGAACCATGCACTTGTGCTAACGGCGACACAAACCATGAAGGTGTTGTCCGCAAGTGAACGGGCCTGCAAATTCGTACCACCACCGATGGTGTCGTTTGCGCCGAAAGAAGGGAACACGTCGATAGCGTTGCCGGTGTTATTGACAACGATGCACAATCGTCCAGCCTGAGCCTCTGGTAACGCAACGCTATCGTCGGCAGCACCAGTAGTCACCTCGTTGTACGTCTTGGTAAGGGCCGTTGCGCTGGCCTGTCCACCAGTGGAGAACGCCGTGATTCCTGCCTCGGTGCTGAAGTGCATGTGACCATCTGCTGACAGGGTTCCACTGGCCGAGACAGCCGCCAAGGTGGACGCCCCCGTCACCCCGAGGGTCGTCGGGATGTTCATCGCTCCGGTGTCACCGATGGTCGGTCCGCCGCTGGTGTAGGCTTGGAGTAGTCTCCCGCCCGTTCCGTTGAACCTCGCTATTTCGTTGTCCACGGAGGAGTCGGGGCCGACCACGTAGCCCTGCACCGAGAACGGGATTACATCGACGGGAGCACCCGAGGAGTCGAGGACCAGTTCCCAGATCTGGGCGTTGTTGTTCCAGTACCCGTAGACCCCCTGCGCGTTGCATGTGACCTTGGAGGCTGAGATCGAGGACACTCCAGACATATCGTCATAGATCGTGACTCCGCTGGCATCGTAGCTCGGTGGCCCCGGCCCGGTATCCGCCCCGAGGTTGGTCAACAGATCGTCCTTGGCGACTGTCACCGCCACAGATACCACGACAGTCGTCGAAGTCACGCTGTCCACCGTGCGGTATGTGTCTTCGTCGGTCCCTACAATGAGCTTGTCCAGAGCGGCGAAGCCGTGTCCAGCGCGTACTGTTATTGTCGTTCCATCGGACGCCGAAGTGACTTGCGCCCCGACCTCGTAGGCGATCACCTGATACGAAGCGCCGAACTCGGGGTTCCCGTCGCCGCTACCTGCGGGTAGGATCGTGTTCTCTCTGTAGGCTAGGGTACTCATTGCTCACTCCAGTCCGTCTGCGTCTCGTTGTCGTCGGCCTTGAGTTCCATCCACGCCAACTCCTCCTCCTGGCGCACGAACGACAGGACTTGGTGGCCGCGCATGGCAGCGAGTGTCGCCGCGGCGTGGGAAACAATGAACCTCTCGAATTCGGGCTGGATGTCAATCTTGTCGGCATCGGCAGTCAGGTGCGGGATGCGGCGGTGGTACCAGTGCTCCAATGTCGGATAAGTCGTGATGAACGACGCGGCGGGTGGCTTGTCCAGAAGCAACTGCCGCTGCTGGTACTGGGTGCTGTAGAACCACGGCGTACCAGACTGGGTGGAAATCGGGTGCTCAGTCAGGAGCGTCTTGAGTTCCTTGTACTTCAGGCGACCGTCTCGCTTCGACCCGGAGGTCAATCTGAGCAGGATGATAGGTTCCTTGTAGTCGCTGGGCAGGCCGTAGTCCGCGTCGTCTGCCACGAGGGTGATCGTCCACTTATTGACCACCTTCATCCACGTTCGCGAGTTGATCCTGTCGATTGCGTTGTTGATCGCCCGCTGGGCCAACGCATTCAGGTCTGAATCGTCCTGCGTGCCCTGCACGTAGTTCAGCGCGTCACGCTTCAACGCGGCTAGCGTGTGCGGCGCTGGAGCGAACCCGCTACTCGCCGCTACTCCTCTCGACATGACTCTCTCCTGTCAAGACCACGGTGGGCCGTGGCTCGAACTGACCCATCTCTTCCAGAACCTTGCCCTCTTCCGGCGCGTCGGGTGAATCTTCCCATTCGGCCTTGTCCTCGGGAAGCTCAACCGTCTCTACGTAGTCGGCTAACGTGATGCTGAACTCCTCTTCTAGGGACGAGCGGTCGATGCCGGGAATCTTTGCCGCGATCAGTTTCTCTAGCGTGTGCCGCCAGCCGCAGAGGATGACCTCGCCCCTGACCTGACGCTTGATCTGGACCAGTGATTCGTTGTGGAAGCAGGCCATTGGGAACGGTGGCTCCTGCGCCAGCAACTCCTCGGCGGATACGTCGTCCCACGAAACCTCTGCTATGTCCGGTATCGTGGACCAAACGGGCACCTCGACAAGATCGCCACCAGTCGGCAGGCCGCGGTCCATCGAGCAAACGTGCTTCCTTCCGTCCGGCCGATCCCTGAAGTAGACCCCCTGTCGGTACTCCATGTAGGGGTGGTCCATGTTCAGTCGTGCGCCGACATCAAAGAAGATGCCTTCGTTCAGGCGTTCCAGGCCTCGCTTGAAGCGATACTCCGGGATCGTCCTACCGACAGCATCCTTGCTCAGTCTCAGCATCAGATCGGCCACAAAACCTCCGTCGTAAAGCCCGGGGGACCAGAGGGCATCCCCCGGGGAAAGGAGAAGACTACTTCGCGGTGTAGAGGAGCAGACCCCTGGTGTTCACGTCGAGGGGGCGATGCCCAAGACGCGCCTTCCAGCCGATCGTTCCGAAGAGCATGAGCGGGTCGCTCTTGTCCTGGACGTTCGGCGGGATGATGATGACGCGGCTGTTCCGCATGTCGAGGTTGCACCGTCCGATGGCGTCCTTGGACAATCCGATGTTCTTGTACGCCGTGACGGTGTTGGTCAGGGTGACCTGAGCGATGTTGTTCGACTTCATGATCGACATGCCTGCGTAGGTGCCGATCTCGTACCGCTCCAGCTTGCGCTGACCAGGGACGGTGTTCTTCTGGATGTCGGCCCAGGCGATCTTGACTCCCGTGGTTGCCCCTCCGGGCTCGACGTGCGTCTGGAGATCCTGCGCCGGCTCACCGTGGATGATGAGAACGAAATCACCGCCAACCTTGTCGAACCCCTCGCAGTCCTGCTGGTCGAGGCGTCCGCTGGCAACGGCGATGTCTTGCGCCGTCATCGTGTCGGAGGTGGTGAGCGTTCCGGTGTTGTTGGTCTTCTGGCCGGAAACGATGAACGTGGTCGAGTCGTCCGCGTCGTTCCGGTGCAGGGTGTCGATGGTCTTCGCGGCACCGTAGGCGAAGATGTCGGAGAGCTTGTTTTTGGCCTGCGGGAGCCACGAGGCGTCCGCGAGATCCGACATCTTGCTGTGAGTGCCGTAGGTCGAGACGGTGGCCTCGTAGGTGCTCCACGTCAGCGTGGCGACCTCGTTGGCTGAACCGAACTCAGCGATAGCGGTCGTGTTGGTCCCGATGTCAACCGGGAGAATCCAGCGGGCTACCGTGTGGCCTGCGCGGACAGGAATATCCGCCATCGTCGCGCATGGCGCGAACCGCAGCTTGTTTCTCAGAATTCCGAGGAAGCGACGAACGATGTAGACCGTGAGCAGCTTGCGGTCAGAGTGTCCACTAGGATACCCGTACCCCATGATGTCACCTCTTTACAGCATTTCTTCGCCAGCCCCCCGGTCCACATCAAACTCGTCGTCGATGCTCTTTTCGAGATCTTCAAGCGGTGCCGTGTACGGGTCGATACCTTTCTTTCTCGCCGTAGACGCGCCGCCCCTGGACCGGGTTACACTGGCGTCCATTTTCTTTGAGCGAGTCGCAGTCTTCGCCGCAGCGGAGCGTTGACGCGCTTCTGCCTCTTGAGACTTGAGCAGTTCGATCCGAGTATCCGCAAAAGCTGTCCGTATCAACGAACGGGCAATCTTGGCGGATACGTTCGGGTTCTTGCCGTACAAGATCTCTTGAACGTCCTGGGTCTCCCTAGCCATATGCTCCTGCATCCTCGCGGTGAAGGCTTGAACGGATTCTTGCCCTCCAGACTGGTTCAGGTCATTGAAGAAGTCGATAGTCTCCGCTCGGAACGACTCGGCTTCTGCTGTAATGGCCCTACCAACCCTTTCGCTGCGGATGTCTTGAAGCTCCTGCTGGAGTTCGGACATTCCATCGGGCGGACGGGTAACCGTGGTCGGTCCAGTTGGATCGGCCAGATAATCGGAGTCTTCTCGCGGCTGCTGCCCTTGCATCTGTCGCTGAAGCTCCTCAACCTGTTGCATGAGCGCGCCACTGGTCCCCGCACTCGTATCCCGCTGGGCCTTGAAGCGGTCGGCCTGTGCCTTCGCCCTTTCATTCTCTAAGCCGGAGATCTCGAGCCGCCGTTCGAGCGATTCGAGATGTTCCGTGACGGACATCGGCTCTGCGGGTTCCTCGGCGGGAACCTCTTCGGCGGGCTCCGCAGCAGCCTCTTCTTTGGGTTCTTCTTCTGCGGTCTCTTCGGGTTCTGTGGCTTCTATGACCTCTTCTTCTTGCTCCGGGACCTCTTCCTGGTCGGGGGCGTCTTCCACCGTGTCGCGGAGACCTGGCGACTCGAACTCGTCAAGGCTCTGATCCCGCGCCTGCTTCTGCGGCTTGATCTCGGAGTCGATCAACTTTTCGAGGTCGGCCATGTCCATCTCGGCGGCAGGGTGGGTCAACGGGTCGAGGTCTGCGGTGAGGTCGTCACCGGGGATCTCTCGGCCCATCTGGCCCGCCTGCGCCATTTCTTCGGCCTTAGACATCTACGCTCTCCATTGACTCTCGCACGAGTTTATCCATTTCCTCGATGATTTCAAGGTAGATTGTCTGTGCGATAAGATTACTGCTAGCTATTTCCTGGGTCATCCCTTGTGTCCATCGAACCTCAGAGGCCCTGTTTCCAAGCCTACTCCGAAGCGTCTTGAACGCATCCGTGGAAACGAACTTCTGGATGTCGCGGGTGATCTCGGCCTGATCCTCCCCGTCCACCTTGGCGGGGCGGAAAAAGTCCTTGTACTTCTCAAGCACTCTACCCAACTCGTCTCCCAGCGGCCTGCGCCGGCTCTAGACCGGAAGGCGAAAGACGCTGACCGGCGTCGTTGCCGTTGGATGCCGGATTGCCCCCACCAGACTGCTGGGCCAGTTCGCCGTATATCTGCATCGACTGGGGGTCGGCTACAAACTGCTCCAACTCGTGAAGGTCGAGGTCTCTGAGGTAGCGCACCATGAACTCGGCCCACGGGAACATCTGAGCCACCGGAAGCTGACCGATGACCTGTGCGGCGCGTTCGTAGGCTTCGACGCGGGTCTGCCGGTTGTGCTGCGACCGCGAACCGACAAACTTGATGTCCTGGTCGGCCATGATGTCGAAGATCGACGCAGGATTGGGTCGCGACCCGATTCGATCCTGAAGCGCCCCTGAGTCGTCGAGGAACTGCTGGTTCAGCAGGACTAGTGCCTGACCGATCTGGGGGAGGGCGTCCTTCTCGATGAACTGGGCGATGGTCTCGGGTCGGATGCCAGCGCGTTGGTTCTCGATGGATGCCGCAGAGGCCGAACGAGGTACGCCACCCGAGAAGCCGAGTCCCTGAACGACGTTATTCGCACCGGACATCTCCCTGACGCCCTGCTTCTGCTGGAACATCACATTCATCGCATCGCCAAGGGGCGGCGCGTAGGTCAACTGCTCCACGCCGTCCATCTTGTCCGTCTCGATCGGCACGTTCGGGTGAAACTCTCGCAATTTGGCCGACCTGACGTTCGCGTTGCGGTCAACCAGCCATGGCGGGTGAGTCATCTTGACCACAGCGTCAGCGATGCAGTTCAGGACGGTGTCCGCGAAGTCCTGCGAGAACCTTGCGGTTTCCAGCGGGGAAATTCCGTAGAACCTGTTAGTCATCGGGTTGACGGTGAAGTCGTAGAACGGAAGGCGCTGACGCTTGAACGGCCAGACCTTCTTCTGTGCGACCGTTTCACCGCCGAGACAGGTCAAGACCTGCCAATTCGTCCCACCCTCGCTATCGACCTTCCACGGGACCTCACCGAAGAACTCGTAGCCTGTAAGCTGGATGTAATCGGGATGGGGTGTCCGCTTGACGGGCCTGTCCAGCCCCTCGAACTCCTGCAAGTCCTCGAGTTGAGGCGTGTCTTCGGTCATACCGGCATTGACGGCACGCTTGACTGCGGCCAAGTCCCACCGAGGATTGCTCTTGCCCTCATCCAGCGCCTCTCGGCCCAGCATCGTGAACCGCTTCACGCAGCCACGCATACGATTCAGGCGGGTTTCTCCGGGCATCGGGAAGAAGTCCAGCAAATCGACGTTTTCCATCCTTGGGTCGTCGTACTGGACCTTGGATGGGTTCAGGAACTCGGTAGGAACTTCAATGTTGCCGACGAGATCGAACGAACGCTCCAGTTCAGGGGCCTCGATGTAGTCCCACTCTGCGGTCATGATGCCCGTACCGAAGATGAACGCATCCTTGAGCCACTGGTAGAACGTGCGATAGTGCCCTTGGATCTCTAGGTCGTACTCCAGCAGACGAGTCGTGGTACTCGCCATGAAAGTGTCTTCCAGCCCGCGGCGGCGGGCCTGAATGAACCCGGGCTCACCGAATAGCGACAGCAACACGGACCCTAGCAGCGTTTCGACCACCTGATGCGACTCGGAGTCCTTGAGCATCGACCAGCTAGACACCCCGGATGCCTTCCCGTAGTCCTGCGGGTAGTACGTCGTGAGAGGGTAGTCCTTGTCGCGGGCCATCCCCTCGCTGTACGGCTTCATGAGGTAGTTCTCGGCCGTCTCCAGCCAGATGTGCTTGTACTCATCCCGAAGCTCGTCCGACTCCTTGACGAACGACATGATGAACTCAGCGATCTCCTCGTCCCGGATCGCCCGCTGCCTGTCGGTTAGGTTTGGCATCTCATCGTCGCTCCACAGCCATTGCCGATTGGGTCACATTCCAGTCGGCGGGGTCGAGGTCGGCATCAAGTGACTCCTGGGGCCAATGCAATGGTATCCTCTTTTCGTGGAAGGTCTGAACCGAGAAGTCCACATACAGTTTGTACCCTGCACGCCTGACTTGCTCACCGAAGTAGATATCCTCGGTTTTACGCAGCGAACCCGTCTTCGTCGCCTCGATGCGAATGTCTTGAGGCAAGAGGAACGGGGGTTCGCTCATCGAGATGGTCTCGATCACATCTCTCCTGATTGCCATGTACCCTGCCCCGCAGCTTTCGATCTCCCTGATACCACTAGCGGGCATGGTCTTCGTATCCAGGGTCGTTGGGAACCGGGCTACTCCAGTCTGGTCCTTCACGGCGACACAGGCAAACGTACCGACGCCAGGGTTAAAGGCGCAGGCCACGCCGGAGACTACAGGCTCGCCATGGCCGCACAGTCGTAGCGGAGATTCCTGGTCTCCCGGGATAACGTCACTGTCCAGCATGACGAGGTACTTCCTGTTGGACTGCCGCAGGAACTCGTGGCACAGGTATGCCCTGAACACGTCGATGAACCCACCGAAGTCATCGCGGACAGGCATGAGTTCTATGCCAGACGAGACCCATGGCACGGCATACTCCAGCATCTTCGCGTTGAGTCCATCGTGAGGCCGGTGCGGTATCTGGACCGTGATCTGAGAGCATAGCTTCCTGGTCTCGATGATCCTTTCCTTTACTTCGGGTGTCGGCGCATCGGCGGGCTTGACGTTCTTGATCTGCGTAGTAGACCAGAGACTCATGCGTACTCCATGTCGGTGCTAGGCCAGAATAGGGATGACAGAACCCAGACGGCCAACATCCAGTCGTCCGCAACGACAGCGACCATCGGGACGACGAAGGGAAGGGCCATTGAGATTAACCGTGCGTGGTCCACGGCGATGAGCGTCTGCGCCCACGCGATGACAGCCACGGCAGCAGCGGGGACGGCGAAGACCGTTCCGGGTAGAAGGGCGGCGGCGGCGAAGGGTGTCAGTTTCATGTGCCCGAGGTTCTTGCTGTACGAGAACCACTCCCTTCTCTTACTAGCCTGAGAGTAGGCTATAGGATTCTTTAGCCACTCCTGGTCGGGTGGAGACGGCTTGATCGTGAGTCTCGCGAGGATCAACGCTATGGCCCCTGGCACAGCCACCCACCAGTGGCTCGGATCACGCAGCAGGATGAACGCCGCGCCGAGGGCATAGCCCGTTTCCTTAGACAAGGCCGACAGGAGCAACAACAACGCCGCCAAGGGGAGGGAGGACAGCGAGGCCGCTACAGCGAATGCCATAGCCCAAGAATCGGTCAACCACGGGAACATGATCCAACTTCCGACCAACGATTCGGTCATGATGAGGACCATCACGACAGCGAACGCGGCCCATGTGGACCCACCAAGACTGAGTGTGAGCAGGTAGCTCGACGCCAGTAGTGCGATCATCCCAGCGAAGACCACGCAGCGCATGGTCCAGTGAGGCTCCATCGGTAGGAAGCGAAGCATCCTCGACACGAACGGCACAAAAACCCTGAAACAGTAGGGTTTTGGCGTCGGCCTGCCGATCGACATATTGAGGTAATACTGCCCGTCAGGCGAGATCCTGCCGTCGATCTGACGCATCCTGAGCGCCAGTACGACCGCGATGACCGCTAGTTGGGCTGCGACCTGTACCACTCGATCTCCTTCAGGATCCTCTGGTGCGTCTCTTTGGTGAACTTCTTCAAGAACTCGTCGCGGGCCTCGTCACTGTAGATGTGCTGCGGCGCAACGAATGCCCCGAACCCATTGATGACATCGGGGGTCTTCGTGGACACTGCGTCGAGCCTACTGCAACTCGCCCATGTGCAAGACAGCGAACGATCCATGACTGCGTCAGTCGCCCTGTGCGCTGTTTCATTCCAGAGCGACCAGCCGGCGGCAGCAACATCATTCCTCCTCATCAACCTGAACGCACCGATCGTCTGGCCGAACCGGACCTCGTCGTACCCCGGCCAATAGACCATCTGCCCAGTCAGCATGTCGATGAAGTTGTAGTCCACCATTCCGGTCGGGCCGTGCTTGACCGCTATGTCGATCATTCGCATCAGCGACTCGTCTCCTATGATGTCGTCGCTGCCGGCAATCATCACCAGATCTGCATCGCGCTCTCGGCACAAATTCAGTCCAGCCTGCCATTTTCCCGTTAGCGGATCGTTCTGGCATTCCACGTAGGAGAACCCGTGCTGCTTCGCCAGCGACCGAGAAGCCTCGCCTTCGCTGCCGACCACGGCGATGTCGATCTTGATCTCCTTCGCTAGACGCCTACGCATCCTGCGGTAGTGGTCGAGCACGAGGTCGGTGACCCTCGGCCTCTTCCAGATCGGCATGTCGATCATCAGTTTCATCATGCGTACTGCTCATACAGACGCTTCAGCCAGAGGCCCGTATGCTCCAGGTCATTATCCGCCAGGGCCCATGCCCGGGATTCGTCGCTCATCTTATCTATCTCGGACCCGGGTTGGCCTACAAGGAATTCAATCTGATCTCTAAGCGCGTCTTCGTCGTTTGCGATGAGTAGCGGCCTCTCGCCCCACGGGTCAGGATTGACGCAGTTGGTGACGACTATAGCGCCCAGGAGTGACGCCTCCTTGGCCGTGAGTCCAGACTCGCCAAGAGGCTTTGTTATTCCCTTATGGGTGAACATCATGCACAGCGTCTCAATGACAACATCGCACAGGAGAAGGTCTTTGATGTGTTCGCTCCAGCCCTTGACTCCTCGAGTCACGTACTCGATACCATCTATCTCCCGGGCGACACGAGAGATCTCCGCGGTCCCCTTGGAGGCTGGATTCGTCGGGAAGTGACCCACACGCAGACGGCCGCGGGGCCTTCTCTCCGGCTTCGGGTAGATGCTCGTGTCGATGGGTGTCGAGAAGAATATTTCAGGTTTGCTCGACAAACCAAGAAGATCCGGGGTCTCTATCAGCGACATCACCACGCGGAATTCACTGAGCATGTCGTGCATGATATCTTTGTAGCAGCGGTAGTGCGACCCGCCATGCTGCACGACCACTGGGACATCTCTCTTCGGGAGCCACGGCGGCGGCTTACTGTTCAGCACATGGTATAGGTCCGCTGATTCGACAAACCCCGCAACGCTATCGTCATAGATCACGGCCTGCTCGGGGTAGTTGAACGGGTGATCCTGCGACTTCACGGCCAGGGCATCGACACCAACTCTACGCAGCGCCTTCTCCAGCGTCTTCGAGACGTTGGCGCTGTCACCCACGGCTGCAAGAACTACACGCACACCTACCTCGCTGGACTGCCCATGACGTAACCGTGAGACTCGACATCGTGGGTGACGACGGACCCCGCCCCGATGAACGAATGCTCCCCGATGGCTACCGGGCAGACGAGTGTCGCGTTGGCCCCGATAACGACACCCTTGCCGACCACGGTCTTGTCGTAGACCTCCTTCCTGATCCCTGGAACCGGACGGCGATCGTTCGTGAAGACCACCGAAGGGCCGATGAAGCAATCGTCTCCTAGCGTCACCCCGCTGTAGACCGAGACGTTGTTCTGGATTCTCACGCGGTCGCCTATGACCGCACCCTCCTGAACGAAGCACCCCTGCCCGATCATGACATCCTTCCCGATCTTGGCTCCGCGCTGGATGTGCGTGAAGCGCCAGATGGTCGTGGAATCGTCAATCGACTCTTGGTCCTCGACATCGGCTAACTCATGGATCATGCCACATCCTCATTCCATCGTGATATATCCGAAAGCGTCTCCACAAGCTCGGTGACCGTCTGCAACGACGAGACACGATTACCGACGCCGGCTGCGATCTCCTGGTACGCCCTGCGGTGACCGGCATCTGGGTTGGTCGTCGTGAGGTTCATGCAGAAGTCCTCACCCCAGATCAGTCTCTCCGCGGCACCATCCGTGCCGACTGTCCATTGCACGGTGCATTTCGGGAACTTGATACGGCCCTTGATGATGTTCCCGTGAGTGGACTCCACAGCAGCAGACCTCGGCTTACCGAATAACTGACAGAGAAGGTCGAAGCCGTGGATTCCGATGTTCCACAGAACGCCTCCGCTCTGATCGAACTGCCCCTTCCATGAGTTCTCGTACCACTTACCTCGGGTGGCGACGTAATTCATCTTGGCCCACGGAGCCGATCGCACGGTGTACTTCGAACCCTCGGGGCGAAGCTGCAAGATTGCGTATACGTTCCGCTTGGTGTCATGCTCGATCTTGGCAAGGTCAAACAGTGACGCGCTGGACAGTACGAGCGGCTTCTCGCAGACCACATCGGCATCAGCAACCATCGCAGACACGCAATGATTAAAGTGGAGGTGATTCGGCGTGCAGACGACAACACGGGAAATCTTATGATCCTTGACGTACTTGAAGAACGGCTCGTCAGATCGCAGGAACTCGGCACCGGGGAAGAATCCCTCGATGTAGCCCACGTTGTCGTGCGCGTCGCAGATCGCCTTCACGTCCGCGCCGAGAGAATGGAGCACCTTGACGTGCCTGCGGGCGATGTACCCGGCAGCACCGATGATCGCGTATGTTTCAGACCTTCTTGGCACTGCACGCCTCCGCGATGGCTGCACCGGAAACGAACGGCTTGCCGGTAGGGGGATGCTCGGCTACGGCAGTCTCTCTGCTACAAAGGACGCAGTAGGTGTCGGCCCAACGGTCGTGGTTGCGCCATGAGTTAAGCGCGTGGCCGAGGCCGTCAGCTAGCTGCTCCGCGTCGAGCTTCAGCATACCGAGGCGACCCAGCGGCTCCGTGCCTTCGAACTCATTGATGGGCGTGAGAGGGTCACGACCGGGAGGAGACTCCTTCGGGGGGACGATGGCGGAGGGATGTGCGGCGGACCTGTGCTTGTTCAGCCCGCGTTCGTTCTTGAACGACCTTCCGCAGTCTTCGCACTTCTTCCAACTAAGCATTGATGGCCTCCGGGTTTAGTAGAAACTCACCTACTTGGTGCTTTCTCCTGTTGCGCTGCCTCTGCTTCTTGATGTGGGTGTCGTTGTCGGAGCGACTGTAATAATGATAGAGAGCCTTGTCGATCCTGTGCTGCGTCTCGAGATCCTGGCGCATCTTCCGCGCCTGCACCATGTCGGAACCGCGCCACTTGTCGGGGTACGGGTGCTTCTTCCTAATGTCCGCACGGATCGCCATCAGTTCTCCGGGGTAGCGCCAGAGCAACTTGTTGTCCCAGTCGTCCCGGTACTCATGCTCGAGGCCCCACTTCACCGTGGCGATGAACTCACCGTCGCGGTACATCGCAGAGTCGAACACGATGCAGTCAACGCCGTCGTGCTGCTCGATCGCCTCGACCAGAGACGACACGTAGTCATCCGCTGGGAGGTCGTCGTCACCGATCACCGCGATGTACTTCCCGCGGGCGGCGGCGACGAGGACGTTCCACTTGCAGCCCACCGACATGCGTAGGTTGTCCACGAGGCCCAGGACCTCGACCCCGGCGGAATCGCCTATCTGCGCGTCCAGGTTCTCAACCAGTCGCGGAAGGTACTTCCTGACCGTTCCCGGATAGGAGAGTGTCAGAATGGACAGGTCAATAGGCACAGTATCGGCTCCTGCGGGGGGCTTCGTCATCGTCCCACTGGTCGAGGAACTCATCGGCCATCATCTCGACAGACGGAGAGAATTCCTGTAGAGCCGAATCGGTCAAACGGGCGACCACATCACCGAGGTCGTCAAACTTGTTGGTGTTGCGGCCCTTCGGGAGGGGTCGCCAGCCGCGGTTCTGACCGAGGAGCTTCTCAACGAACTCAGGCGGGCAACTCTCGCAGATGTAGAATCGCTCGTCCCTGGCAAGGTCGGAAAGCGCCTCGAAACGTACATTCTTCGCACCCGACTGGTAGGAGTTCTTGAACTTGATCCAGTTCAGGCCGTTCACGCCGTTGCGCTTCACCGCCTCCCTGGTGTCCTGCTCGTAGTCCACCTGGAGGCCGCCGTAGCACTCGATCCCTACCTTATTGCTGCTCCACTTGTTCATGAAACGGCAGATTTCGTCTAGCCCTGCGCTTCGTCCCCAGGTTTTGCTGAAAGAACCGTCAAGGAGAACTGCGAATTTTCGCTGTCGATCAACGCACCAAGCAATGACAGCAGTCGCCCAGTCGTCCTTGCTTCCATCTCCGCGTTTCTGTTCTCCAATTCCAGTCTGAGACCCAACTTTGGCAGGAGCAGGATCACTGAGGGTGAAGACGGTTCGCTTGACACTCGCAAGCTCCTTGATCGTGATGTAGTGTTCGCACTCCGAGGCGTTCCACGGCTTCTCTCCGGCCGGCGACGGGTCGTTCATCATCTGGAACGCGAAGTCCGATGGCCCCATCTCCTCACGGCGGATCTTAAGTTCCTTCGCCGTGAACAACACCGGGGTACCCTTGTAGTCAGGCGACCCCTCGGTCTCCAGCGCGGCCCTGACACGGCACTTCCACTGCTTCGACTTCAGCCAGTCGCCCGAAACGTCGTCCATGTCCCAACGGGTAGCCTTCGCGAGAATCGTCCCGCCAGGGTTCAATACCGGCAAAACGGTGGTCTTGAACCACCTCTTGACCTTCGGCAACCCGGAGTCCTCGATCGTGTTACGGCCTACGATGTCGTCAGGGTAGATACGATTGACATGCGCCCCGGTGATCTCCGAGTTGGTGGACTTCCCAAGCAACGTCGGCTGCCGGTTGTATGCCGTGCGCTTCACCGTGAACTGATTCATCTTCAGGAATCTCTTGTTCGACGGGTGAGGCATGATTTCGGGTAGCAAACCTCGAAGTTTCTTGTTCTGGAGGAAGTGCGTACCGCACTCCTGAACGATCTTCTGGACCTCGTCATCGACGGCGTGGCAGACCAGGATCGTATCGTTCGGGTCGATCAGGATGTCCTGAATGATCTGACCAATCTCCACCGTGGTCTTGTAGTGCCCACGAGGCCATAGATCGAGGACACGGGAGGCACCCGAAATGCGCTCACAGTCCATCTCGTCCAACATCGGCTTGTGGAACTCTTCGGTGAACAGGTCGTAACCCAGGATCTCCGTACACAGGTACCAAAGCGAAGTCTTGGCCTTTTCGAGCTTCTCCGCACGCTCGTAGGCAGCAAAGGACTTCAACATCGCCGCGGATGGCATCAGGACTCCTTAGTGAGCCAAACTACCGGGGTGGGATTCTCGTATGGATTCGGGCCATTACCACACATCCAGCGACCAGTAGGTGTGTCGTACCATGTGTACTGAGCCACGAAGACATCAAGGATGCGGTCACGTAACTCATGAGACATCTCAGAGTCAGGATCCTTGAACGCCAGAGCCATCAGACCTTTCCCCTCTTCCTGGCTACCTTCGCACTGATCCGACCTAGCTTCTTGGAAAACTTGCGGGAACGCTTATCACCACGGGCACGGGTCTCGGCTACCGTCTCACCCCTACGAGCCTTCACGCGCACGTAATCACCAGTGGTGAACGCAGCCTTCGCTGCCTGCGGAGGAGTCAGTCGGGTCAGTTTGCCGGTCGTGGCACTCTTCCGTATCGTAGGCACCACCGCGACATCCGTTCGGCCCTTGCGACCCTTCACGTCGAACGTAGCCGACCGCACCGAAGACCTCGTACCGTCAGGATTGGCAATCCCGCCCGTACCAGATCTCGCACCCGCCAACGCACGCTTGCCAAACGTCGTGTGCTTGAACTTCTTGCGGCCGATGCGCTTGGCCTTGGATGCACTCCGTGCCACTACACCTTCCCCTTCTTACGACCCTTGTGCTTGTTGACGGTGCGAAGAAACTTCTTCTCTGCGGTGACTAACTGGCTCTTTTTCATGTTGATGTGCGCTTGGATACCCTGCGATCTTGCGAACTTCAGTTCCTCACGCTTCTTACGTAGTACACGCCGAGCATGAACGACGGCATCATCAAACGCAGCCCTGACTTTCACTTTAGTAGCCATCAGACCTTCCCCTTCTTACGACCCAAGACGCGGTTGTTCTCTCGCAAAAACTGCTTGTTCAGAATGTCCAGATCAGCCGTGTGCTGCTTCACCGCCTTCACGTCACCACGACGCCTAGCATCAGCACGCATCTTACGGGTCGAACTCAAACTGTTGCGGATGAACTTGATACCCGCGTGGGTCTTGCGGTCGGGACGGGCAACCCGAGGACGTGCAGGACGCTTCCTTGCAGTCGGCATCACTTCTTACTCTTCACTTTGCCACGGTACGACTTCTCGTACCCCTCAGTGCCGTAGAGAGTGCCGCCTAGGGGACCAGATTGGACCCCTTTATTGAGGAGTGCGCGTTTCTTCGCGTGGGCCTTCCCCGCAGCAGTCTTTGCGTACTTCGCCTCGACCGATCGCGCTGCACGACCCTGACGCTCACCAAGACGGGCCTCGTCACGGGCGTAGGAGTTGATGAGCTTCTGACGGCCCAGCGACTTGGCCTGAGCCTCACTCATCAGCGTGAGACCGGAACCCATCTTCTGCTTCGACCCACCACGAGCAGCGGTGGCCTTCAGGGTGCGAATGGGCTTTCTTGTGACACGACCAGCCTTCTTCTTGGCTACTTTTCTCGGCATCACTTCACCTTCTTGCGGCGGATCGTACCACCCTCGTCCAACAACACGTTCTCCTGATTCTGACGGTCCTGGAACTGCTTCCTGGTAGGAGGAGGGGTACGCTTCATGCGGGCATGGAAAGCCGCAACCGTCTCGCCTACCTTCCTCACACCTCGCTTCACAGCACGATTGAACGGATCGTTGGCCCCAGAAGTAGTCTTCGGGGTACCTCGCACCAATCGCTTCTTCTTACCAGGGGCATGGAGGGGTGTCCCAGTCTTCAAAGCATAGGCCCGAGCTATACTCTTGGACCTCGTTCCGGTCTTCTTGGCCGCCATCAGCTACTCCTTGCAGATCAAGCAGTTCGCTACCGTGCAACCTCGTATTGGCCCATCAGGAAGTCCCGCGGATGATTCGCTGGTACATGTTGGAGGCAATACGAGACCAGTATTCCTTCTCGGTTAGGAGTTCCTGAGTGATTGGATCGTAGAAGTCCTTGGAGACGGTATCTAATCCCGAATCTACCTGAAATTTCCGGGAGGGATCTAATGAATAGTCTTGGGTGCGGGATGGGGCCATCCCCCCCGGGCTACCTGGGTCCTCAGTCACGGCCTCTCCTCTCCAGCCTTGCAAGCATCCCACCCTTTCCGAGTAGCAAGCAGCAAGGCACGGTCAAGGAACGCAGCGAACCTGTTGGGTGTCTCAGTGTCCTCTGTCCCGATACCCAAGTCAACTGCCAGCCGTTCCGCTTCGAACGCAACCTTGACTAGCCCACCCACTTCAATCGGGGTGAGTTCTTGACTCGCAGTGTCCTCTAGTTTGGATAGCAGTTTGCGCCGGGCCGACTGGATCTTACGTAGATCGCCCCGGGCTTTATCCAGGTGTCGCGCTTTCCTACGCTCCACGGCCTTTTCAACGTCCGGAAGGGTCAAGATCTCATGGGCCGCTTGTTTGGACACCCCGAGTCTCCGCGCAACCTCTGATTGATTCCCGTTAACCTCAGGCATAGCAGCAGTTACGACGTATCGCTGCCTTGTAGGTGTCAACCCTTGTAGCTCCGGGCTCATGATCTAACTTCTATCATGCTCTTACGGGTTAGGTCAAGGGGAACACTGGACAAAGAAAAAAAAGGCAAAAAAAAGAAATGCTTACAGGAGATCCCGTCACTGTGTTCCGGGTAGGGAAGGGAAGGCTACACCTGTTTTCGAAGAAACTTTCAACTCTTTTCGAATAGGTTGCAACTGCGAGGTTTTTTCCGCAATGTTTCTCTTGACTAACATTCTGGCCCATGCATCTATCTGACAGTTTCCCGCTGTCCCGTGGATTCCCTGAAGAGTCTACTTGACTCCTAGGCTAGCGTACCGTAGATTAGAGGCGTGTCAGACAAAACAGCTGGATCGACTAACCCAACGGAGGATAGGAACATGAAAACCAAAAAGACGGTTTGCCCCAATTGCAAGCAGTGGCAAGACCCCGATTGCCTCAATGAGTGCATCAAGCGGGGTTTCGCCCCTGACCCGGCTGGGTATCGGCCGTCGAATTACGGCGGGTGCACCGCCCAATGCGGGTGCCATGTTGGTCGCCACTGCGATTGCACCCCGCCAGCCACACTGGCCGGGGACAACATCTAAACGGAGGATAGGACCATGAAAGACAAGCTCTACAGAAAGCTAGCAATCGCGATTGACGCCCGCACCCGATGCGACGACAACCGGCATTCCGAATGTGAGCAAATCTGGTGCTCTCGCATCGAAAAGGTCGCAAAAGACAAGCTCCCTAGCGGGTCCGGTTTCGACAATGGGACCACGGTTGACCTTGACCGTTCCACGGGCGAATTGCTCGTTCTTGATACCTCGTTCCATCATATGAACGAAAACGGATACTACGACGGCTGGACGGAGCATACCGTCCGTGTTCGCCCGTCTCTGATCCACGGTACCACCATGACCGTATCGGGCCAGAACAGGAACGATATCAAAGACTACATCGTGGAATGCCTCGATTCGATCCTGAACGAACAGTACGAATGGGATCCCGAATGACCAACCACCGTCAAGACTACCGGCGCAAGGCCGACCGGGAGCTTACCGCTACCCGCGCTGAGGCTGTCCGCCTTCTAAACGAACAGTCCAGGATCCTACGGACAATGTATTGCTATCTGCGGGATCGCGAGGGGCTGATAATCCAGCTAGAACAGCAAATTTCCGAATTGAAACGGAGGGCAACATGAACAGCAAAGAAAAGGCCGATCTCGACCGGCACATTACCGGCAATCACGGTGAGGACTCCGTGCACCCGGACCCGGTTGGCTGCGATCAGTGCGAAGTCGCCACAATATGCGGGACTGCGTGCCATGAAACCGGGTGCCCTAACTCGTGGAAAAGTCCCATTACCGGGAAGGGCTATCCCGCGCCTTGCTGGGAATGTGGATGCAACTTCATCCCGGAAGAACGCCCGCACAAGTATTCCGTCTGCCAGGGGTGCATTGAGGGAATGGAATTCGACCACGAAGATTCGTACCAGTCGAGCGAAACGATCGATCCGAATTGAAACGGGGGGCATCATGAGCTACGGACGAAAAGAGTATGCGAAACCCTACGGAAACAGTGCGCTGCGGGCCGCCACCAGCCGCAACCCTCGAAACCTACCCTGCCCTACGTGCAAGGAACCGGACCGGCTCACTCCCGCCGACAAGGCCAAGGGCTATCAGTGCGATAGCTGCGCGAACGCCGAAGAGGGGTGCTTCTAGCTTAACCGTACCGTAAAGGTACAGAACGGAGGATGATATGAGTGAGACAAAGGGATTGCTACTCCAGAAACAGGCACTCGAAACCATGCGGACGGCCAGCACCGAAGATCCGCGATATTCCCTCAATGGAATTCTGATCGAACCGGATGGGTCCACGGTGGGGACTGACGGCCATATTCTCCACAAGTACACTCCGGGAAAGGCACCGGCAGAGTTCCCGCCAATCGAAGGGGTCGAGCTTGACGGGCCGGAAGCCGATCCCTTCATTCTCCCGCTTGACGCTTGCAAGGCGCTGAAAAAGGCGTTCCCAGCCAAGAGTGCCAAGACTCTCCCGATACTGAGGGAATACGCGGCCGTGGATACCGCGCAAACCAATGCGAACGGGAACGCGGTGATTGCAGTCACCGACCTAGAGAACCCTACCGTGTTCCGGCCGAAGAAAATAGACGGAGCTTTCCCGACTTACGAGAACGTAGTCCCGAAGTACGAGACTCCCGCGATCGGGATTGATCCCAAGCTGCTCAAACGCCTTTGCGAAACCTGGATCGCCCAAGGATTCGAGACGGTGGCGATGCAGACGGCCGATACCGAAACCGAGCAGAAGCCTATCCGATTTGACGCGAAGTGCGCGGCCGGTACTTGTACCTCGGTTTTGATGCCCAAGATCCTGAAATAGCCCAAAGTGCCAAAACGGCACGCCCACAATGCCCCGTATGGGCCTATCTCATGCGGGGCAATACAAACGGACCTAGCAAAACGGAGGATTAAAATGAAACAGGACGACGAAACCACAGTTGAAGAGGCCGAGAGAATCTGCCGCAAGCACTACTGGGACCATATCCGCAGCATGGCCGAAGAGGCCGTGGACGATTCTGACGACGAAGAAGAGCTTGATACCTGGATCCACCAAACGGTGGACGGACAGTGCTGCTACAACCACAGGAACCTCGATACGCTCCGGTTTACGGACAACGATGCGGCCTGGGAAGATATGGGCGAACTGCCCGGGGACCACTGGCAAGCACTCGCCACAATGGCCTACTGGGCTATGTACACCGATGTGATGGACTTCGCCCGGGGTGCCATGGAGGAGAAGATCGAGAAGGCGGAGGAGGCCGAAAGTGCCTAGACAAAATCGCATCCAGGTTTATCTCTCGGATGAGACGCTGGCGAACGTAAAGGCCGACATGGCGAGAAGAGGCCACACCAGCGTGACCGAATATGCCCGGGTCGCGTTGTCCTATTACGCGGCACCGCCAGCCACGGAGGCTTTGACCCACGCCAGACCACAGGGGACGGAGTGCGCCCACCAGGGGTGTACTGCGGCCCGGCAGACTGGATCCCTGAACTGCATGGAGCACTACGATCGCAGGGTCAGGTATTACGAATCGGAGGGAATGACCCGTTCCGACGCTCAGGGGGTTGTTGACGCGGAGGACCTGAAAGCTGCCCGCTAACCCACACCCCCGGGATTCACCGTCCCGGGGGCTTCCTTCCATGCGCCGCGTAGGTCGCCGCCCGCTCTCCGCGCCTGAACCAGACTACGGCACCCAGTATGTACCCAGCGCCTACGCCGACGAGAAACGTGAGCCATTCCATCTCTTAACCCCTCCCGCGCCGAGCCCGGATGAGTTTACGGATGCCTTTGTCAAGTTCCCAGATCCGGCCCCCGATCCAGCCGAAGAGGAACGCAAAGCCAACATGGAGCCAATACTCAGGAATGCCTAACTCGTACACGGTTTACCCCTCCCGACGCCCGGAGCGCCCCCAGGTTAGCTTTGCGCGGCACCGTCCCCACCACTCAAGACTCCCTCTTCCCATTCGTTCTCGTCCCTTGAGGCCGGAGAGAAGGGGTCCGTGTCCACATCATCATCGTAGGAGTCGTCCGCAGCCGCAGCCAGCGCCCAGTCCTTGACCCCATCGGGGTGAGGCGGCAACGCTGGCCTCTCCTCGGCCCCCTCACCATGCAGCCCGATGAGACGTTTCGGTACGTCTAACCTCTTCCGGCTTGGCTCAAACCCCTGCCACGCCTCAAGGAACCTTTTTTGCTGCCAGCTCTCGGACTGGGTTGGGCGGCAGACCGCTTGCCACCCACCCATCGCCTGCACGGCTTTGACCGTCACGGGATCTTCAAAGCTGGGGGAACCGTAGGCTCCGATGTGGGAAACCTTGTTCTGGACCACTTCCCATTGTTCCATCGCCTGCGTCTCGGTAGAACCCAGCGCCAACTCGATGATGTGCTTCGGCTTGGGGAACCACTCCCCCTTGTCCATATGCTTGGCGCAGGCGTCCTCGAATTGCTGGTAGGTCAGTTTGGGTGCCAGCCTATTCCAGTAGAGGGTAATCACGCTATCGCACAGGTTGAGGGGGAATATCTCAGCCAAAGCAGCCAGACACCTCCCGAAACCTTCTTTGTCGGCGGGGGTCATGATTCGACTACCATCGGCCCCAGCCAAGCCACCCTGCTGATACTGTCCCGGCGCATCTCGTCGGACTCCCAGCACTTGATGTGCATGAACTCTGGGTCAGGCGGCTCCGTGTCGTACTGCGACCCATACGAGACCCACGTAACGTGGGGGGACCACGGGACAAACTTCCCGCAGGCGTAGCAGTTCGGGTTCACTCCCCCTCCAGTTCATCGATGAGGTTGTCCAGCCCTCCGCACTCCAGGTCATCCAGCACGTTCCTGTCGAAGTCCCGCAGCCACGGCTCCGCCCTCCGCGCCCAGCCCTCCAGCCACTCAAGCTCGGTGGGGGCGGCGGCGATTAGGGCACCGTCTCCGGTATCCATTACGTCGCATATGGCGTACTCTTCGTGCATCACAAAGTAGGAGTCTGCCTTGCTTATCTCCCACGGCCCCGGAGTCGCCTCTTCCCGTAGCTTCTTGATCCTGTCGAGTCGTTTCATCCTGACTTCTCCACGATATGCCGGTTGCTCTCGAAAACGGCAGCAGCAAACCCCTCGGGGGTGGCCGACCTGACCGCCTGCCTGTCGGGACCAGGCGACAGGGTGTGCATCTTGCTCCCCTCCGATGGGACCACCGGGGTGATAGGGGGCATGGCGAACCCACCCCCGACCCAGCAGCATGTCTTCTTCGTGTACGGGTCGCCGTAGTCGGAGGGGTTGAACAGGTAGTCAGGTCTGCGCCAGAGCGTCCCCAGCCTGCCCACGGGGTTCTCCAGCATCCACGGGCACCCGTACCACTCGCAGAGCCTCCGCGCCGCCTCGATCAGTTCCAGCGCATCGATCAGAGCCTGGAGTCCCTTGCGCTTCCAGTCCCTGGCCCCACTCACGGCGAGATGGGTGCAGGGAGGGAACGCGAAGATGATCGATGGGAGAGGTAGGTCGGTCGGGGTCATCACCCGCACATCGCCCCACCTGTACGTGATCCTGCCCTCTACCCTATCGGCCCTGATGCTGTGCTTCGTGTCGATACACAGGCATTCGTGCCCCGCGTCAGCCCACGGCTTGACCATGTTGCCCGTGTAGTCGAACAGGGACAGGATCATCCACTCCTCTCCAGCCAACCCTTGATTGTGGTTACGTTCGACCGTCCCGTGGGGCTGAGAGGGTCGGCCTTGACCTCGGGTGGGTTCTCGGAGAAGTCTCGCTGGTTCATCCACACCTGCATCCCGGGAACGAACTTCCCGCCTTGCTTGGTCCAGTCGTCCCCACGGGAGCAGACCTCTATCCACCGTAGGACGTTCTCGATGTTGTCCTCTAGCTTGTCCCGCTTCCAGACCTTGAGTGCGAGTTTCCGGGTGCTTCGGTATTCCCAGTGTGGATAGGCTTCCCACGCTTGCTCGAAACCGGGGGGGTAGGTGGTCATTTCTCTTTTCCACCGGATAGCAGCATCGCCATCCCCTCGATCCTATTGACTATTACGCGGCTCATTAGGACGCCCTTGGCCGCGCCGTTCGATGCGTTGAGCGCAGCCACCTGTGCGCTGACTTGCTTGTGGAACCCGTCAGTGTAGAGGTTCCTAGTCTGTGCGCTGATCTTCTTCGCTAGGGCTTGGGCCGATTTCGCGTTCTCCAGCAGAAGGCCCTCTGTCGTCTCTATCGCCTTGTCCATCGTTACTCCGTTTAAGCGCGTCCGTTATCACACGGCGGGCTAGGTAGAAATTGGAAAGGGCACCAGAGACTACTGGAGAGTAACCTCTCTTGAGTAGGCTCCGGTACTTCTTGTCCTCGGAGAAAAGGTCGTACTGTCTGATGCGTCTCATCGTTTCGTGATGTGCAGCAATGTCATAGCTTGTCTCGTCGTGCCGTTGCGTAACATGCTGTGGCGTAACATCCTGTCCCGTCTCATCGGCTCGTAAAGTGATGTGACGTCCCTTGCTGTCGTGTGCTGTCTCATCGGTACGTCCTATCAGAGGCTATAGCGGCTGGTCATGTCACAACGTCTCGTACTCGACAACATCGAACTTCCCGTACCCCTGCGACCGGCAGGCCCCGATTCCGTTGTCCTGCATCATCGCCAGCATTCTTCGGATCTGCTCATCAGTGATGACGTTCTTTCCGTTTAGGCCCTTGACGACGATATCGAACTCAACCCCAATCGCGTAGTCCACGTTCCTGACAATCGACCTTGGCCCCCTTGCCGTCATGACTGTCCCAAACATACGCTCAGTGCCATCTGGATCGGTCTTCCCGATATAGATAACATCAGGCTCAACGAAGAAAGCATGTTGGAAATACTGCCTTCCTGGGCAGTTGGCCTTCGTGTATTCAAACAGTGTCGCAGCCTCCTTGAATGCAGCCTTAACCTGCCGCGCCTCGATATAGAGGCCGGTATCGTCCCTCTTGAATGTTGTCGCACCAACGTCAGCCAACTCGTCAGTTGGTACCTCATCCATCAACTTCTCGGTCAGTTCCTCTTTGTCCTTGTCCGTCTCGGACACCGCAGCCGCAAACCTCTCGATGTCTCCTGGGTCTTTTGGCATGGAACCCAGTAACTTGTCACGCAGTTTGATCCTGACTCGCCAGCGGGTGTAGACATCTGGAAGTCCTACGGCCTTTGGCTTCATCTTGGTCACAGCTTTCATGTTTCCCTCCGTTTATTCATCTCTCCAACTCCAGAAAGATCTCAACCCTCGGCTGACTCTGCTCCCCTTCCGTATCGTGGATCTGGACGGGCATGTGGGTCAGGGCGCGATCGTCGGCTATCAACCCAGCCCCGATGCCCTTGCCCTTCGGCACCTGCATCCCGTCGAACGCCGCCTTGAGACTTGAGAGCAAATTATCGCGGTCCCTGCTGCTCCGCTTGTCGGTCGGGAAGAACGTCGCGGTGACGGTAGCCCTCGCGAACGGCATTGCATCCCTGAACGCCTTGAGTTCCATCTCGGCGTACTGTTCCATGATCGCCTGCTTCACCATGATCTTGGCCTCGTGGCGATAGTCAGCGGTCGCCCTTGTCCTGGGCCAGTGGCTCCTGCTGCGGTAATTCGGACTCAACTCTTTCGGCGGCAACCCTAGCGTCACTAGCAGTTCGGCTTTCATCGGTCGAGGATGTCCGCAAGGCGGGACACAAGGACGGCCAACTGGTTCTCGCCTACCTGGCAGTACCCGTTCTGCGGGGCGCACGGGTTGGACGTATCCCCGGGCTTCTCGCCTAACTCGACGCAGAGCAGGGCCCCATCTTTGTAGTGCGCCCTGATGCGGACATCTCTACTTTCAGGGAGATCGGCACTTGGCTCACTATCGCCAAAGTCCTGCTCGATAACCGACTCCGAGACTGACCACACGTTCCATTTCAACTTAGTCACTCTCTCCCCCTTGTAGCCTTGGTCGGTGTGTGCGGTTGGGAGGGGAACAGCCTCCCAAACGGGACTGTAGCCTCGACCCACTCGTTCTGAGAAAACCTCTTGACCACGATCAGATCCCCCTCCTTGCGGACCACCCGTACCCGCTGCCACTGAGGGTTCGCGGCCGTGCCGAATCGAAGGCTGGCCGCAACTCCCGGCTTGACCCACGGGAGAACAGCCGTCCCACCTCGGGACTTGGAAGTCCTTGGTACCAGATGGGGTCGTATGGAGTTGAACGTCACTACCTCTCCATGTAGAAATCGAACGATTCCGTCCCGCTCACCAGCGGCGAATTCCTGACGAGTCTGTAGCCCCGGGGCCTCTCGCCGCCGAGCCGCACGATCACCACGCGGACCTTCCGCAGCGGCTTGTTGGGGTTGCCGTCCGCCCACATCGTCGGGACGTGCCCGGTCCAGCCCACGCGGTGGTTGTTGGACCCCTCGGGGAACTCCACGTCGGCCCAGGGGCCTGCGATGGTCATTGAGGTTCTGTGTACGGTCCTGCTCATGGTTGCTCCTTTGTAAATTGAATTCTCACCCCGACATCGCCCTCGACCTCGACCTCGCCCTCGAGCCCGAGCCCGAATTCGACCTCGACCACGACCTCGGCCACCCGCTCCTTCAGTTTGGCGATATCCTCGCTGCACTCGTCGCTGGACTTCTGTAGCTCCGACGCCAACCGTTCCGCCTCTTCCTTGGCGC
>Ga0255047_10000574_pt1 | contig 30088 bp, 40 predicted proteins | sample JV7_2_1_MG_FD_183640 | JGI IMG/M metagenome (GOLD analysis project Ga0255047, IMG submission 183640) | Seawater microbial communities from Jervis Inlet, British Columbia, Canada - JV7_2_1 | ecosystem: Environmental > Aquatic > Marine > Inlet | place: Canada: British Columbia | collected 2016-10-06
AAGAGAGGGGGCAGGACCGAGGGATCCCACCCCCAACACCTCGAAAGATGTGCGGGGAACCACCCCCACGGGATCATAATACTCTGATTGACGGTGGTGGGCAATAATGCAAAAGGGCAAAAAAAAGCCCCGAAGGGCTCGTTTTAGTCTTTACTTTAGAGGCATGTTTAGGGCTTCGTTGTATCCATTCTCAACAAGAATAATTCGGCAAAACTCAAGTGCCTCTGTGCGGGTGTCGAAGTCTTTATACGCAACGACAAAACCGTTGGCGCATGCGTTCACTCGTACAGAGTATCCAAGCGCGAAATATGCGAGATCTTTAACAGTAGATGGAGCGGAAGGGCGGGTGATTTTGATTTTCATTTTCTTTCCTCGGTTTAGTGGTTTGTCTCACTCTTAAGTATACCCGAACACAGTAAGAATGTACAGGTTTCATTTCATTATCTCCACAATAAACCGGGACAAAAAAAAGCCCCCTTGGGGGCTCGTTTCAGGTTTGGGATTGTAGTTGCTGAAAAGTCTCGAATGATTGTACTGCACTGATATCTTTTTCAAGATTGTAATGATCACATATTGCATTCCATCCTTTCCCGGTCAGACATATTGTGTGCTCATCAGGATCTGAATCGTAATCATCAATGCTGATAAGGTCTGCCTTGATCGCATTGCTAACGATCCCGCCTCGGCTGTGTTCAGGGATCCCGCGAAGTGCTGAAAATGTCCAGATCACTTTTTCAAGTGGATGATTATCAAAACAGAATTCGCTGGTACAAATGTTTAGGATTAGTTTTATTTGATTTTCTGTAAGGTTGGTTATTTCGTTTTTCATTTTGTTTTCCCCGGTTGGTTTAGTGGTTTGTCTTACCCTTCTATTGTAGCATAACACAGTAAGAATACAAGAGAATAATGCACTATCTTTCACAATAAACCAGGGCAAAAAAAAAGCCCCGAAGGGCTCGTTTCAGGTGATCGAATTCTTCAACTCTCTACGGATGGCAGTGCCAAGATCATCTGTGGTATCTTCCGATGGTATGAAATGGTGTCCATTCAGTTGATAGTATTGGTTTTGAAAATCACTAACAATCTGACTCTCACACCTTGCTTTTGCATAGCGGAGCGAGAAAAAGTTTGGTGAGTCAAAGTCACCTTTTTCGTCCCATGTAGTCATAATCAGCACACCATTTTGTCTTACATGCCAGACTTTCTTGCTCTTTTGATTCCAGGCTCTGAACGGTTCACCCTCAGAGATGATCGGTGTGATTGTAAATTTCCCACAATCTGATTGTTTTTGGATTCCGTCTGCTGTTCTGTTGTTGGTCCATTTTAACATTTTGTTTTCCCCGGTTGGTTTAGTGGTTTGTCTCACTCTTCTATTATACATGAACACAGTAAGAATATGCAAGAGAATAATTAATTATCTCCACAATAAACCCGGGCAAAAAAAAGGCCCCGAAGGGCTCGTTTCAGATGCTCAATGCCTTGATATATGAAAGAGCACAAACTCCCACGGAATACTGTAGGCTATTCAGTGCGCGAAGTCGTGCATTGTGAAAATCTCCTTTTGTAAAACAAGAGACTGAATCCTGATATGCAAGTGTCGCACTGCATCGTAATTCTGGCATATATACCGCCACATCTGAACTATTCAGGGTATCGCATTCGATAGCTGCTATTTGCATCACTTCGATAGCCTGAGTTTTTGTGGTTTCTTTTTTCATTTTCATCCTCGGATTAGTGGTTAATGTCTACTGTCATTATACATGAACACAGTAAGAATACAAGAGAATAATTAATTATCTTTCAAACACTCACCCGATCCGAAATCAACAAAATCAAATAGTCGTACAGCTTCGCCAAATCATCAACATCTTTCGTCGCTGTGTGGGCTCCTTCTGTTGACCAATTCAGATACCCCCGAATAGCATCCATCGAGCAACTATCCCAGCCGGTAACACCCGAAAGTTGATGGGCCAGGGTGCGAGTACAAACCACATTATCAGGAAATGAAAAAGCCTGATTCTGTTGGTGCATCATGGCGATCAAAAACTTGATGTCAAACTGTGCATTGTGGGCCACGATAGTCCCTGGTGATCGAAGCACCTCTGCACATTCTTTCGCAGCTTCGGATTGGCTCAGTCCAGTTTCAGCCCAAACCTCTATATCAAAACCATTGATTACCAGGGCGCGGGGATTGGCTCGATATAGATGCTCCGGGTTGACTCTCCAAGTCCATTGACGATCCACTTCTCCATCTTGTCTCCGGAGGATGCAGATCTCTATGATCTCGTGTTTGATTGCTGATAGTCCGGTGGTCTCGGTGTCCACAAAATAGATGGGATCGGTGTGCATTTTGGATACCTCTGTGATCAATTGGCTGAACCGTGTTATATTCCTATCACACCCTAACAACCGGAACAATTCCAAACGGTCACCAGTTGACCACAAACAAAAACCCGCTGATCAAAGTCGCAAAACAAGAAATCAACGGGTCAGAATGTCCATGTACAGTGTAACACATTTACACCTTGGGCACGAACATCACCAAGGAGTCAAAATGTCAAAACCAAAATTCGCCCAAATCACTATTGAAGAGATGGGGCAACTAATGATTAAGAAGCCCCCAGCCTCAGCGATTGCTGTGTATATCTCTCTTGTCTCCCATGATCTCAGAGGAACCGGATCGGTATTCCCACGGATCATCCGAATGGCTGAAAACCTGAAAATCTCAGATCGACAGGTCTATCGTGGATTGGCTTGGTTGAGAGAAAACGGATTTGTAAAACAGGGAAGTTGTAGAAGCCAGGAACGATTTATCCTTGTTTTGAGACATGACATATCTGACATGGAAACCTGTCAACCCGGACAGGAAAACCTGACAAATGTGACAGGAAACCCTGACATATCTGACAAACCTGACATATCTGACAGGGTGGAGGGAAAGGAGCCCTGTCAAGTAGGACAGTCAAACATGACAAATCGGACAATTGAACCTGACATATCTGACATAAAAACCTGTCAAATCGGACACCATAAAAGAGAAAGAAAAGAAAATGAAGAGACAATTAATTATTCTATAGCCCCGTATCAATTTGTAGAGTCTCCAAAATCTGAACCCCAGGCATCAATAAAAATAGAAAAGGATTGGATTCCAGAAAAGCCAAAACAGAACGGATCCCCAAAATGCCCGTCCGGAATACCCCAAGACGTATTCGATTGGGTTCGCGTTTGTTCTCCCGTGGTGGCTACAGCCAAGATCTGCCATTTGACTCCACTGAGAAAGAACCCCGACATTGAGCAGATGTTGGAGAAGTACCCACCACCGAAGAACGTGGATCCAAGCTGTCTGCCTCGGTTGGTCAAGTCACCGGGGACAATACAGATCCTGATGAGGTTGATGATATGACTACAGATGAGATTCGCGCACTTGCAAAATGCAGCAAAGAAGAGATCCTGATCTGGTTGGCGATTCGTTCAAAACTGGAGATAGGGCACCACGAGATCTCAGAGATTACCGGACTTGACGCAAATAGCATCAAACGAGGATCGGCCAGGCTGAAAAGCCGGGGGATGATGAGGACAACAAAGAGAGGAGGCCAACGGGTCAACACCTACAAAACCAAGATACCCCCATCTCCATCATTGGAGGAAGCCGGGATTTTGGAGATGTTCCTTTCTCTCCACCGTAGATGGTCAGCGGATCCATTCACAAAATGGTGTGGTTCAACTCGGTGGTTTTCCAGGGCTGCACAACTGCACCGATTCGACGATCCCGCAAAACATGAAAAGGTGAAGCATACTCTTTCGCTGATTGATCAATGGATGGAGGGCCAACAATCTCTCAGGCTTCTATTTCCTGATTCGATAGTCCCCATTTGGCGCGGTTCGGATTGGATGACTGCAATTCCAAGGGTGATCAATGGTGGGCGTATCTGGATTACGACAGGGTGATCACTTTTCGGGGCAGTTTTGTACTCGTTCATGGAGGGTGTGGATGATGGGGACCATCTCAACCCGGATCTGTCTTAATTCTGACCAAACCAGGATCGCAAGTACGATTGTCGGGGCTTCTTTCATGATGGAGATTATCGTCTGGATCTTATCGTCGCCCATTTTGCACCCCAAGAGATACCCCATGATAACCGGTGGGATCTGGGTGCTGGGTGTTGGTGGCTGTTTTCGGATCTCAGGATAATTCCAATTTGGGTGTATATTTGTATTTTGGAGGTTTTCGATGATTGATCAATTGCTGGGTTCGCTTTTGGATTACAGCGCCCTGGGGCTCTTTGCCATTTATTTAATTTATGGGTCCATCCAATCTGCCAAAAAACAAGACAAGATGCTTGCCGACTTCACTGCTGAGTTGGAGGAACTACGAGACCGAAGGGAGAAAGAATTAGCGGATCTTCGGGATCGTTACCAGGCAGTGATTGAGGATATAAATTCCCACCGGGATTCTCTCACCGATGGGATTGATCGAAAGTTGAAGGGCGTTTTCGCATCGCTGAATAAACTGCAATCCACCATCGACCATGTAGCGATCCGGGTGGAGGACATTCGAACAGAGGAGAAGATCCGAAGGGCGGCAGAATTGAGGGGAGGAGGGGATTGATTTGGTCTTTGGTGTCGAATTGTTAGCGTACTGTGTGATACTATGATACAGTAGAGTATAGAAAGAAACCACCGAGGACAAAATGAAAACAAGCGAACTTATCAAAGGCCACATCAATCACCCAACTGCAACCAGAAGCGGGGAATGTAGCAGATACACCGATTATTGGAGCGTGTTGGTGATTTGGGAAAGTGGGGCTCACATACACATGTTCAACACAAAAGCCGAAGCGATCAACTGGATCAAATGGGCATAAACCACCACCCCCCGAAAGGGGGCAAACCAACCGAGGAACAGAAAATGAAAGAATCACATGGTTATCGAAATAATCCAAACGAAACCGATCAAGAATCAGCAAGAGAGATCGAAGAACTGAACCTGTATTGGTCGGATCGCTTTGATCGGATATTTGAAGAGAATCAGAACCTGAAAGAAAAGCTGAAAAGCCGGGATCTAAATATTGCACACTTGACGGATCTCCTTGACCAGATCGCAGAGGTGGCATCATGATCGACAAAACCTTGGATCTGTTGATCTTGATTGAGAAGGCAAAGAAGGCCGCACAGAATATGTGCGATTTTGAGATCGCCTATCAACTGTATCAGGTGGAATTGAATGTTCGGTGCGGGACTCCGGACACCACTTGCTGGGCATGTTTTCAGGATCTGCCAGAAGAGAACCAGGCAGAGAACCAGGAAGAGAACCCAGAAGAGCACTACCCATCACTTGGGGATTTTGCGGGGTCTCCTCCGAGCTATCCGGGGTTTGATCTTTGATGCAAATAGGTGAAATGAGTTGATCAGATTGAACTATATTATAGTATACTTATGAGTAGAGGGGAGCTTAACCAACCCCGAACGAGGGAAAGAAAATGAAAATCACCGACCACCAAATCCAGCTTCTCCAAGATGAAGCAGACCAACACGGAGACAAGGAAACAGCGGCTTTTTGCGAGATTGCACTGTGGGGCAAAATCGATCCAGACTTTACATCCGCTGATATTTTTGCTGAGTACAAAAACATGGGAGAAGAAGAGGCGCGGGAATTGTGCGAAGAAATGATTGGATACAATCACCGAGAAGCGGAGTACTCAAATGGGGAGTGGGAATGATTGCGAAAATCAAAGCACTTGAGGATCTGTGGGAAAAAATGAGAATGAGACCAACTCTCCAACCGCGCACACGCCTGAAATTTCCCGTGATCTTGGATGGGGTTGAGTACAGATCATCCGGTGAGATTTTCGACGCATTGATGAATCTGAAAAAGCCTACAGAGATCACTGGGAGCCAGGTCCATGACTGGTTTCGATCTGTGGATCGGGGCTGATATGAGTAATCTCTTCTTTTTGTTCCTCTTCGGAATCGGAATGATCGCAATCGGGATCACTTGCGAGGTGTTCAATGTGTGATCTTTCTGCACTGGATCGGTTCCTGTATCGTCTTGGTCTTTTGTACATGGTCGAATACGTGGACGAGAATTACGGACGAGTGAAAAGATCCGAGTTCTTGGATATGGCGGGATCTACATCTCACAATATGAATATCTGGATGGTTCTGTTCGGTGATGATGAAGTGGAGTATTCACCAGGGGATCTCTTCGGGGGTGTTGACCCGGCAAATGATCAATTGTTCCAAACTGCGTTCGATTGTGCGAACGATTCAAACTTGTTTTTTTCGATGCGGGATGCATTTATTGAGGGGATTGAAAATGAATTACCATTCTGATTTTGTGACCTTGGATGGGACTGAATACCGCTTGACCTCTCACAACGGGGCGCGGTGGTGGATGACTCCACAGGCGTTTGAGTTTGTAGATGATCGGATCTTGCTTGTGGCCAGGTGCCAAGGTGAGGCCGATTACTGCAAAAATGCCGGGCTGGATCTGTTTTTGGGGATGAGGAACGGACAGGTGATTGTGAAGTATCAAAGGAAATGGTCGAAGGTTGATTTTGGGCCAGATAATTCCAAATGGATCGAGCAGAGGAATCGAGAGATTGAGATCCAAAAAGACAAGGAAGCAAGGGCGGCCAGGGCTCGATAATCTAATTTGCAATTGGCCAAATGAAACCTGTACATGTTACCGTGTTATGTTATGATTGAGTATGGAATTAACCACTAAAACCACCGAGGACAAAATGAAAATCAAAACGGCATTCAGTGCAGCAAGAGAAGGCACATCACAAATGATTTGGGATCGGGTTGCTGTTGTTGTAGATGAAAACGACGAAGAGATGATGAACAAAAACAAAGCAATCGTGACAGCACATAAAGAAAGCTCCTCTGGATGGTATTCAAATTCAGACGGAACAAAAACATTTCGGAACACAAAACGTTTTTTCTACTGGGAAGTAATGATCGAGGCTACCGATCCTTCCCTTTCGTTCGGAAAATCATTCCGATCCAGAAAAGAAGCAAAAGAATTCATCAAAGATAATCTGTTGAACTAAACCACCAGCCCCTTCGGGGGCACAACCACCGAGGAAGAAAATGAGTATTTTAGACACCCTTCGAAAAGGGAATCACGTTTGCAGATTGCAAGGGAAAGAGTTCGTTCTTCTTTCCGGGCTTCTCACTCTTGCCCACGAAAACGGGTTGGAGTCTCTTGATGCAACAATGATCGAGCATGATCCAGGTGAGAAGGTGGCGGTTTTTCGTTGCCTTGCTTCGGGATCTCGTGGCTCCTTCTCAGGTCATGGGGATGCATCACCGGATAATCTCAGCCGTAATATGGTCCCGTCTTACATTCGAATGGCTGAAACAAGATCTATTGCCAGATCTCTCCGGTTTTACTTGGGGATCGGCATGTGTGCGCGGGATGAGCTGCCCGGCAACATGGGAAACCAGGAACCAGAACCACAACCGAAGCCACAACCAGAACCAGAACCACAACCAGAACCACAGAATGGGGCACCGATCCATCATTCATCTTGGGAGGAGGATCGAAGAGGGTTCTGTGCTTCTGTTGCCGAGTTCGGTGGATACGATGCGGTTGCAGCTTGGGCAGAGTCGAACAGCTACGGGAGACCTTCGCACTGGTCAACCAAAAAGAGATCGGTCTTGCTGGATAAGATCAAGTCAGGAAAGATCCAGATTATCCCTTTTTGACTAATATGCTATGATCTCCCCTTGTTTGGGGTTGATTGTGGCCGATCGCTTTCCTCTGTTCTTGCGGGAACAGATCCGAGAAGGAATAACAGCGGAAGAGATCGCGAAAGCGTGCAGATGCCATGTTTCATCGGTGAGGAAGTGGAGCCAGGGGCGAAGATTGCCAAACTTGAATTATGCGCTTGACATCTTCTTTCTTGTCGCAAGCAAAACAGGAAAACCGATCGAGGCGGTGATCGTGGATGGGTTGATAGAAAGAGAGAAAGGACAAACAAAGAAAACGTGATACAGTAACACAAGGAGAATGACCAATGTTAACCGAGGCAGAAAAGAAGATCATCCGAGCAGGATCCATGGGAGGCAAGCCGAAGCACAACCCCGACGATCCAGATCGCAGATGTACAACGTCGGTCCGGTTTTCAGCTTCAACGCTTTCAAAACTGGATCGACTCATAAATCAGGACCGAAGCCTATCCAGGGGAGGGATCGTTCGTCTTGCTCTGGATCAGTTCCTCCAAAAGATGGAGGTGAAGAAATGAAGATCACCCCGATACTTTTGGCGAAGATTACACACAAAATAGCTGTTGATGCTACCGAAAAGGGGCGTAATGTCTTCTGGGCTCAGGATGGATCTGCGCGGTTGTTGAAGATCCCGGTTACGAGTGATCAACGGATTCAGGTAAACCCGGCAGCAAAGAACGGGGGAGGGGATCCCGTGGAATATGAGCGGTACAGCTTGAGAATGAAAGGGGTTACAACTGAATGTTGGATCGAGGTGGCGCGGTGAAGCGTTTGGAAGAATACCGCTATTTCAACGCGATCGACAAAAACGGAAATACTTGTAATTTGTTGCTATCTCCGTTTGAGGTTGCACTATCAAAACAGCGGATCGAGGAATACCCAGAAGTGAGAACATGGAAACCGGATCCGTGGGCTCCACCACAACCAGGCCCAACGCTTCCAAACCCTCCAAGACTTGATCCTCTTCGGGTCGGTGGTGTCTTCGCTTGTGTTCTGGTTGTCTTGTTTCTGCTCGTTAATTGTGGGTGTGGGTGATGGATACAACATTGGAACCATCGTCATACTTTACAAAAACATCGGATCTCACACCGTGGGAAAAGAACCCCCGAAAGAATGATCATGCTGTTGATGAGGTGGCGGGATCAATCGAGCGCTTTGGCTTCTCATCTCCGATAATCGCAAACCAGGAACTCAGAATAATAGCCGGGCACACCAGGTGGAAGGCAGCGCAAAAACTCGGTCTCGAATATGTGCCCGTTCGGGTTCTGGATCTCAATGATGCAGAATGTCAACTTCTCGCAATCGCTGACAACAAACTGGGAGAATTGGCCGATTGGGACGATGGGGTTTTGAACGATGTTCTCAACCGACTACAGGACGAGGGGAAGGATCTAACCGGGATCGGATTCGATGAAGAGGAACTATCAACCCTATTAGAGCGGATCGACGATACCGAAGAGGTTGATAAAGAATTGCCAGAACCCCAGCCGGTTATCGTGGACGTATCCGGAGAGATTCGGCAGGGTGATTGTATCGAGTTGATGAGGCAAATGGAGCCATGCTCGATTGATGCCATAATTACCGATCCACCATACGGCATAAATTTCATGGGGAAAGGTTGGGATTGCTCCGTGCCAGGTTTGGAGTGGGCGCGGGAGTGCTTTCGAGTTCTCAAGCCAGGTGGCCACATTTTGGCATTTGGTGGAACCAGGACGATTCATCGGTTGACATGTGCGATTGAAGATGCACAGTTTGAGATACGCGACCAAATTGCATGGATGCAATTCCAAGGCTTCCCAAAATCTCTCAATATATCGAAAAATATCGATGATATGGCGGGGGCGGTTCGGGAGGTTGTGGGGATGGGAGGCGCGAGGTGTTCCGATCTTGAGGCTGGGAGGCCGTGTAGTCATTCCGAAAGAGAGGAGAGGTCACAATCTGGGGGAACAGTTCACACCATGCGAACCAAACCCAAAACCCCAGACGCGATCAAGTGGGACGGGTACGGAACAGGTTTGAAACCCAGCTACGAATTGGCAATACTGGCAAGAAAGCCAATCGAGGAAAGCACGATCACGAAACAGGTTTTGAAGACGGGAACCGGGGCTTTGAATATTGACGGGTGCAGATTCGCCTATGGTGACCCGTGTTGGGTTGGTCCACAGGATGATCCGGGGAATAGGAATAATACACAGGAGAGGTTTTCTCATACTGTTCATTTACCACCCGTTTATTTGGAGTCATCCGATCTGGGAAGATGGCCAGCAAACATCTATCAATGCCCAAAACCGTCACGAGATGAGCGGGAGCGTGGGTGTGAGGATTTGGAGGCTGTGACAGGTGCCGAGGCTGTAGAACGAAAAGAAGGATCAGCGGGAAAAGACAACCCAAGAGCGGGAGCAGGTCGAACAGCGGAAACCGTGAAGAACAACCACCCAACGGTCAAACCCTTGGGAGTCATGAAGTGGCTGTGTAAACTGGTTGGAGGTCAACCGGGATCGGTGATCTTGGATACTTTCAGCGGTTCGGGAACTACAGGCTGTGCTGCTGTTCTCCAAGGCTTCAACTTTATCGGTCTGGAAATGGATCCCCGATATGTGGAGATAAGCCGGGCCAGGTTGGCCTATTGGTCAGGAGGTGGTGAAGATTCCGAGGTGGATGATGGGAAAGGCTGGCAGACCGAGTAAGTTCAATGCAGACAGAAAAAAGAGGATAATCGAGGCTACGCGAGTAGGTTCTTCTCGCCCAATCAGCGCGGCCTATGCTGGCATACCCCTTAGAACCCTCCAAGCGTGGATGAGCAGAGGCCGAAGGGATGAGGATCAAAACTCCGAGTATGCCCAATTTGTGCGTGATGTGGATCTTGCCGAGGCCCAAGGAGCGATCAAGGCTCTCGCATTGATACAGAGTGCGGCTATGAATGGATCTTGGCAGGCTGCGGCATGGTTACTCGAACGTCGCCATGGTTACAGGCGTGAAATGTCATTGGCTGTCACGGTTGAGGCTGACAGTGAGGTTTTGAGCGTCGATCAACTGATGATGGAAATAGCAGAAGCCGACACGGTGATCTCAATGCTATCTGGTCCGGTGGTGGATCTGGATGGATGACAACCGGGCACGATTATCAAAGGGCTTGGATGCCCGGAAAGCATTACTCAGAAAGGCTGAAAAGTATCCGCTTTCGGTCGCTCGATTGTGGGAACCGCATTGTTGCCGGTGGGATGGTCTTGGGGCTGAGTCACCGAGGGCGCGTGGGTGTGGGCAACCAATGGCTCACATCTCCGGTGGCGTCTTTCGTTGTGATCGGTGCGGGATTGTCGAGCCCAGAACATCTCAGCGGGAGGTTATCCGTACAATCCTTCTTGGTGGTGATGCTTGCTTGGTCGCGGGTGGGAACCGTGCAGGGAAAACCCAAATGGGAGCACAATTGGTGGTTGCTATCGCGGCGGGATCCGGTGAACATTGGGTGAGGGATTGGATGGCGTTGAACGACATTCCCCATGCATTGATCCCAGAGAAGCCCTGTACCGTTTGGGTCGGGTCACTCTCTTATGGGGATGGCTTGGAATACCTCCGTCCGAAACTGGATGAATATCTCCCAAAAGGAACAAAGAGAAGACAATGGGGCGCGAACAATCGAGGTTTAGCTGTATTGCCCAACAATGGTCGGATCGTTTCAATGTCTTGCGATTCCGGGCGGGAAAAATGGCAGGGTGGATCGCCTTCTGTAGTTTGGCTGGATGAGGAACCAGGGGAGGACATATTTGATGAATGTATGCTACGGGTTGTTGATGCGAAGGGATGGGTATTGGTTACAGCGACTCCGTTGAAAGGGCTCACCTGGATGCATGATCGCTTTTTGGATACTCCACTACCTGGATTCTCAACGGATCGGATCTCCGGGCTCGATAATCCTTATATCAGTTCTCGCAAAATGAAGTCTGCTGTTGCCCATCTTACCGAGGCATCACAGAGGTCCCGGTTGTTTGGGGAATTCACATCTCAGGCGGGATTGGTCTATTCTGAATTCTCGCCATCTCTGCACATTCAGTCTGTGGAGATTGGGGAAGGGTGGGAAAGGCATCGATCTATAGATTTTGGTTCAACCCATCCATTCTGTTGTTTGTTCGTGGCGGTGGCCCCTTCGGGTGCGCTCCGGGCGGATCCGGTTTTGTATGTCTACCAGGAATTGTATCAAACTGGAATGACGACAATCGAAGCGGGTAGGAAGATCAACGAAATGTCAGGGGATGATGAGTTCTTTTGGACGGTGTGTGACCCAGCCTCAAAAGATGGCAGACTCACTCTTTCCAGAGAATGCCAGATTCAAAATCGACCAGCCCCCAAACACATGGGATTATTGGAGACCATCAACATGGTTCGGGATTTGATGGCCCCAGACAAAGAAGGAAAGCCGGGCATTTTGATCCATCCAGATTGCAAGAATTTAATTCGAGAGTTCAAGCTATATCGGTGGGATGCTCGTTCCAAGCGTGACATTCCGAAGAAGGAGTCAGATCATGCCTTGGATGCCTTGCGTTATCAATGTGCCCAGTGGGTAAGATATAATCGGCATCGGTGATATACTTTCACAAAAGGGGGCCAAAATGAGCGAAGAGATAACGGGCTATTGGGGCAGATTGTGGGGCGCGGTGATTGGCAAACAAGGACCGATCCAAGACAAACCAGAAAAGCCAAATCACGGGGCTGCGTGGTCTTCTGCTGGTGGTGTCCGGGCTCCATATTCTCAGTCGAATGCTCTATCGGCTCTCGGTATCCATGCCTACGTGCACGCAGCGGCCACGAGAGCCAGTCAGGATCTTGCGGCTTTACCGTTGATGCTCATCCGGGGGAAAGGTGAAAACGAAGAGATCATCCAAAATCACGAGGTTCTTGATCTGTTGGCTCAACCGAGTACGTCCACAAATGGTGAATTGTTTAGAGAACAAGCGACTATAGATCTCATGCTTTGCGGGAATGCCTATGTTCTGCTTTTGGGCGCGGGTGAAAAGCCGGTATCCCTTGTTCGTCTCCATCCAGGCGAGACTGAAATTGTGACCACCCCAGGCGAAGGGCTCTCAGGCTATCAACACAGATCCAGCGGTCAAACGGTAGAGTATCCACCGGATCGCGTGATCCATTTACGCAATAGTACGTACTCTATGGGACCGAGTTCGTTGTACGGAGTGGGAGCCGTGGAAAGCTTGAAATTCGATTTAGACGCTGATATCAACGCTTCAAAGCTGTGTAGCAGCCAATCAAAACAGGGTCGTCCTGACATCTTGCTATCACCGGCTGAGGACGGAGATATCTGGCCCAAGGAGACCAGGAAGCAAGTAGCCGAAAGTTACGCAGGGCTTCAAAAAGCCGGGGGTGCGTTGGTTCTGAGTGGAGCGGTAAAAATGGAGACCTTGAACCTTTCACCCCGAGACATGGAGTACCAAGCGACCCGAAAATACACCCGTGAATCAATTTCTTCTGTGATGGGCGTTCCTGGTTCGGTGTTGGGTTTGTTGAGTGATGCAAACTACGCCACAAGCAAACAACAAGCGATCCATTATTGGAGCGTTCAAACCAAACGAGGATCCAAACTTGAAACCCTCTTTACTGCAATAGCGAAGAAGTTCGATCCAGAATTACGGGTAATTCACGACTATTCTGGTGTTGAGGCTCTGCAATCGGTCAGGACCGAAAGACTTCAACGGGTTCAGATGCACATATTCATGGGGGCAGATCCAGCGGCAGCATACAATGCAGAGGGATTAGTCCAGCCCACTTCATCGGTTGAGATTGATAACCCCAGCGAAGACAAAACCACCGGAGCCGATGTGGTTGCGCGGTGGTTCGCTCCTTCTGTGGTTCGGGGAATGTTGCCGGTATCGCTTGACCCATCCAATCCAAGGGAACAGGATGAGGATGAAATAGAACGGGCTATCCTGAATACCCTTGGTGATGGTGCGCCCAACTGGATGCGGTATCAAAAAGCACATTTGTGGAGTGATCCAGATCGCCTCCAATCCCGCGAGGGGTACAGGTTCTTAATTGCGCGGTTAGTCGATCCCGATGATCCAGAAAATGCAACCCCCGAAAATGGGGATCTGGTGGTATTTCGTGGTCTGTTGAGTCGCTGTGTTGAGGAGTTGAACACCCAGCGAAACGGATTGGCAGAGGAGCAGAGACAAAAGATCTATTCCAAGATCAAGGAGTATTTTGCGGCTATGTCGTTGAATGCCCCACCTCTCACCGATGTTCTTCTATCGTTTGACGAAAAAAAAAAGAGCATAAACAAAATCTCGACTCAAAAAGATCGCCAGTGGTGGACCTGGCTTCGACGGGTACATAATCCAGCGGAAAAAGCACTATATCGGGCGGTTCGTCGATATATGCTGGGCTCTCTCAAGCGATACGAAAAGCGGATCCGTGAACAAGTCACCGAGTCGAAAAGCGTAGAGATCCATCTTCGAACAGTAATGTCGTGGAAAGACCTGATGGGAATTGCTGAGGAAGAAAGGATTTATATCCAAGATGTGGGGCCTACGTTTTTCAGGCATTGGCAAATTGCCGGGACGAAACAACTTGAAGAAATCGCCTCAATCGCTGACATTGATCTGACTGTTCCCTTCGCTGATAGAGAAATGGCAAATGTTGCGATGGGATTGGCAGGGTCATCTATCGCAAAAACAAGCGGGAGCGCGGTGAAGGCCATCATTGAGAATGGATTGGTGGGCGGCTTGTCCATTGAAAACATGGCTGAACAATTGGCGAAAAGTGGATCAATGTCCATCGGTAGGGCAACCATGATCGCAAGAACCGAGGCAACGCGAGCCGTGAACGGTGCAGCGGTGGACGCTTATCGGGAGGCTGCTTCTCAGGGCGTGGAGGTAAAAAAAGAATGGATGAGTGCCAGGGATGGAAAAGTAAGACCTGAACATATAGAATTGGACGGGCAAACTCGATATGTAGAAAATGATTTTACGACTTTGTCAGGTGACAGTGCAGACGCACCGGGGGGCTTTGGGGTACCTGCACTTGATGTGAATTGTCGGTGTACTGTCAGCCCGAAGGTGATTCGGTAATTTCAGACATAATCACGCGGGTGTGTGGTTCCTCGTTTGGTTCACCATAATTATCAATACAGTACAAAAGACAACATTGACTATCATCTGCCCAAGCACCACCGGCAGAAAGAGCGTCTTTTACCGTCTTCACAAGGTTGTCCAAATCTGGGCGGGTGACTTTCCAGACCCTATCTATCCCCCGAAGGGCTTTTGGGCGTTTGTGGACAAATTCGATGTGCAGCGAAACAGGACCAACAAAAGGAGAAAGGCGATGTTGTGCGAAGTGGAAGCTAATTTGTCCAGCGTATATCTCTTTCGCCTCGCGGTACTTTTTGGGGTAAAAAGTCCCCCGTTGGGTCACTCGTGGGCGGGAGCATGGGATTGGTTGTCCCAATATGACGAATTCTGTCTTTTTTTGGCTCATTTGTTATTTTCCCGGGTTCCTCGAAATATGCTATAAGGTATCCCATGATCAAAAAAGCACTATCAATTGTCAGAAAAGAAGCGTCCACCAATGAAAGCGGTGGGTTTGTCTCTTTTGTGGCTTCGACGAATACCGAAGACCGATATGGTGATGTGATAGATCAAGCCGGTTGGAATTTGGCCAGCTACGAAAAAAACCCCGTGGTTTTGCTCAATCATAATCCTATGGCTCTTCCCATCGGGCGCGGTCTCGTTGAAGTTAAAGACGGATCATTGATGATTGATGTGGAATTCGACCTTGGAGATCCAACCGGGGCAGAGGTAGCGCGGAAAGCTGATGCGGGTTTTCTCCATTCGGTGTCTGTGGGCTTTCGGGCGATTGAGTCAACCCCACGATCCAAACTGCCAACCGAACACAAACATAGTGGATCTGATGGTGTGTTCTTTTCTCGATCCGAATTGTTAGAGGTGTCAATCGTGACCATTCCAGCCAATCCCGACGCTTCCATATCTGCTCGATCACACGATGACCTTGACGACAGGATCCGATCAATTGTACGGGGCGAGGTTGGCGCGATACCTTCTCTTCAACTTCGGCATATCTTGGACGTGTCTGAGACTGACGATAGCATCACGATCACATTTTCCAAGCCAATCGAAGAGACCCCAGCGGACGAAGAGATTGAGGAAGAGATCGAAGAAGAAACCGAGACCATGGATGAGACCGAGGATAAAGATTTTAACCTTGCGGCTTTGGCTGCTTTTTTGAGCCAATAGGAGGCTATTCAAATGTCAAACAATCCAGCCGTTGAAGAGGCAAAAAAAGTAATTGCCGGTATCGTCGATCACCAACGGAATTCTCAAAATAGGCTAAATGGCTTCCAAGCTCAGGTCGATGATTTGAAGGCGGCTCATCGTTCAATGGTCGAGGGCCAAACCAAGACCACACCGATCCCGGTTTCAGGTGGTGATCTTGCTCTCCGTCGTTTCATTGAAGATGATGGTGGCGTACAGTGGAAAACGGAAACCCGATCCATCAATACTCCGCGTGGGATCGCCAAGGTTGACCAAGAGGGAATTCTTGACAGTTCCACCCCGTGCAACGAATGGCATTCTAAATTGATCGACATTGCACAAAAGCGCTCTTTTTGTCGTCTGCTCCAACGCGAGCCATACACCCCAAAGAGTGACCTTAAATTGTTTTCCCATCTCCAAAAAGCACCGGGCTTTATGCGGGACAGTATTGACAAGGCATTTTCTGACGGTGTTGGCGTCGGTGCCGAGTGGATCCCAGATGCCTTCGGAACCGATCTTTTTCAAAGTTTCGAAACTCCGCGCAATCTGAAAAGCCTATTCCCAGAGATCTCCATGGATCGAGAGACCATGTTGATGCCAAGAATTGATCGTGGTGGTGTTCCTTACATCCGATCCGCTTCCACCGATGCAACAACAAATTACAGCGCCTCCACCGTGGGAACAAGTCAAGCGACTATCCGCGCTGCGTCTCTCTGTGTGCTTTACAACGTGGATCAAGATGCAGCCGAAGATACCATCATGGCCATCGCTCCGGCCCTGTCAGCCGCCATACAGAGCGATTTGCACGACGGATTCGAAGATGCAATGATCAATGGAGATACTCCTGGTACTCAAGATGATTTGGTCAATTGGGATACTCGATCCAGATGGGGCGGTGGTTCCGTTGCTATGGGCCTTGCAGGGGATCACCGTCGGGCATTTGACGGATTCCGTGAACTTGCTTTTGATCTCGGTGGTGTCAGTGCCAAGAATTATTCAGCAACAGCGTTTGACTTTGCTTCTCTGATGTCTCTTGTCTCCTCACTTGGTGAATTGAATGGCTCAGATAGAATTCTGATTATGTCTCCAGAGTTGGTGGTCTCAAACCTGTTGACGCTCACAGAGTGTGTCACGGTCGAAAAATACGGTCCATTGGCGAGTATTCTTACAGGTGAGATTAGCCGAGTGGCTGGGATCCCCGTGGTTATGTCTCGCTTTATGACTTCCGATCTTGAAGCAACGGGTGTGTTTTTGAATTCTGGATCGAAGAACACAACCGGGATGATCTGTGTGAGTCGTAACTCTTACCCGATCTTTAACCGTCGTTCTTTGACCATTGAGCAAGATAAGCACGTCCCCAGCGGAACAATCCAGATCGCTGCCACATTGCGCCAAACCATGGCATCCATGGATAAAGCGGGAACGCGAAATGTTGCTTATGGCTATAATCTTCCGTACTAATCGAGTTGAAGGATGAACGATAATGAGTCTGGTATCTGCCGTAACTCTTCGGGAGTATTTGCCCGAAGTCCAGGGGACAGGGATAGATGCCGGGCTTACAAGTTTGATTTCGCGGGTAGAAGAGATGATAGCGCGGTGGCTGGGGTTCCCTGGTATCTCTCCGGCACTGGACGAAGCCACATTAACCCTTTTCATCGACGGTCCGATCAGTACGAATTCAAACCTTCTACAGTTACCAGTGAAACCGCTTGTCAGTGTGGCGAGTGTGCACAGCGACGCAAATTTGGTATTCTCATCAGGGACGGAAATATCGACGGGGAATCTGATACTTGATCTCGAGTTGAGCCAGTTAATTATCAAACCAACAGTATCATCCCGTGGTTTTGTCTCTGCTCATCGTGGGAATAAGGTCGTCGCCAATTTTGGGTATTCTACCGGATCGCCTCCGGATGATCTCGTTCATGCGATCTGTGTTTGGGCTTCTCAGCTTCAACGCCAAAAACAGACACTCGGCAAACTCTCGATAGGCCAGCGGGGGAATTCACTAACCCCAGCAAAACCGCAAATGCCCGAAGAGGTGAAAGAGATCCTTCGACCTTTCCGATCTCCATCGGTGCTGATGTGACGACTATATCTTTTCAGGAATTCCAGCAAATTCTATATGACCAACCCAAAAAGATGGAGAAATTCCTGAAAAAGGAGACTGTGTTTTTGATGAGTCGATCGGAAAGTTACGCCAAAAGATTCGCAACGGGGACAAAAGAAAATCCTCCGCGAGTTTGGACGGGTCGATTGAGATCATCAATAAAGCCAGAAGCATTACCTCATGGTCAATTCGGTTTTTCGCTTCGTGCGGGAGGTCAGAGCATAGCGGGTCATGTGGGTGTACCTGCTGATGTGGAGTATGCTGCAAGGATTGAATTCGGTGATAGTGAATTGAAACCCCGTCTTTTCATGGGTCGGGCAATTCATAAAGTACAAGAAGAGGATCTACCCGAAACCCTCCGACGAGTGGTTAAATTATCACTTGGTGAGCGGGGGATCTGATGCCAGTGATCGAAAACACAGTGATGAACCGGATCAAGGTTGTGATCGCTCAGGATTACACCGCTGGGTTTTCTGGGTATGACCTCTCCGGTGCGGGATCTGTGACAGTGGGCGCGGTGGATTTGGCGGGCGTTATTCCATCTGCGAGTGTCGTATTTGTGGACAATATCGAACAACAAGGGCGATCGCTTGGTCGCTATATGGGCACGATGCGATTTCAGATTTTGGCATTTGCCGGGGGAACTTCGATCAGTGATCGAATCTCTAACAGTCTGGATTTGGCGGGCGACATATCAAAGGCTATCACTTCGGATCGTTCTCTTGGTTTGAGCGGGACCATAGAAGACGTTTTGATATCAAGGACAGCCTTGGACGGACAAGAGATGGGGATCCCAGCGGTCGGAATCAGTATGATGGAGCTAAAAGTGACCTTTTCAAACCAGTTTGGAGTCTGATCATGGGTTGGTATTCGTCAGCATTCAAACGTCGGATAGCCGTAACAATCGACGCTGTAGGATCTGGATCTGGAGCTGGAGCAATTGACCTTTCTATCGTGGTCCCTTCCAAGTTTGATGCATTTTGGGCCAACATTCGCTCTGATGGCGTCGATATAGTCGTTACAGATATGAACGGAGATCTGGCAACGTTCAAGAGACAGACATTCCATTATCCAAACAAATTACTGACTTTGGAAGTGGATGGGCTGAATATCTCCGACAAAAACAGAATGAACTGTGTTTGGGTATACTTCGACAGCCCCCTACATACAACAGACCTCTCATCTGTTTTTACTGTATCGGGTCCATTAACAGGGATCCCCCATCAAGGGGCACCCGGTGGTTTTGTCGTCGTCCCAACCAGGGGAGCAATTGCAAACCAACCATTGACCACATTCATCAAAGACCCAACCGAGATCATTGATGTGTGGTTCTCTACGAGTGGGCTTTTTGAACGAAGAGCAACCCCCAGCAATGGACGTAATCTTTTTGATGATCCATCATATATTGAGGTCGAAAGCCTAACCTCTGGTGGTGTCAATAGTGCGGCCAGATACATGGAAGACGAAAGCCGTTTTGTGGATGGATGGGTCAGAATTCGGCTTCAAGCCGGTGATGATGGTTCTGATTACAGTGTTAGATGTATAGTGAAAAGTATCAATTTGAACGTGTATGTTTTATCATGCCTTGTGAAAGTGCAAAAGCTACTTCCGGAAGCATAAAAGGAGAACGAGATGGCTATAGAGTTCGGTCGACAGGCCTATATCAAGCTGGGAGCTGAAACAACTTGGGGCGTGGCGGCAGGGTCAACCCCTGTTGATAACCGTATCAATTCCAGTTCCCTATCTCGATCACAAGAACGCAATCGTAAAACCCATCTCAGTTCTTCGGGTGCAGCATTTCAGATCGACTCCTACGATGGATCTGAAATATGCGGTGGATCGATTAGTATGCCAATGCATTTTGAGGGTCAAGGATTGCTCCTACAGGCGGCTTTGGGCTCCGTGGCCACCACAGGAACCGGGCCATATACCCACACGTTCACACCGACTTTGACAATTCCATCATTGACGATCAAAAACCAACGAGGATCCGGAACATCGGAGGAGTTTTTGGGATGTAAAGTTGCATCCATGAATCTATCTTGTGAGGCTGGCGGTGAGTTGATGGGAAATTTTGAGTTTATCGCTAAAACTGCTAACAATAGAGCGGCTGCACTGCCTGCCCCAGGATTTGGTGATGGTCGCGAGGTGTTGCATTTTGAAGCTGGACAATTGCTTTTTGCGGGTGTGAATTACGATATTCGTTCATTTTCTCTGGACCTAAATAATAGTCAGGAGCGGAGGCAGAACCTCGGAAGTAAGCTCACAGCAGAGCCCCAGCTAAATGACGTTCGGGAGGTTACCCTGTCAATTGAGGCAGATATGGCAGATGATGTTCTGTATTCGGTACAATTGAACGGGCTAACATCTGACGTTACAATCACATTTCTCAACAGTGACTCCGATAGTTTTGAGATCCGGTTGCGGGATGCCTATCTTCGCGAGTATTCCGATGATGTGAACACTTTTGGCGTGATCACCCGATCCATGACATTCGTGGGTCAGGGAGTTAGTCCAAATGAAGCACTGGAGATCAAGATCATCAATCAAGATGCATCCGCTGTAGGAAACTGACAAACTAAACCACCGAGGAAAACATGAAAGATATACTCCGCGCAATCCAAGAGAGCGCAAAATTCACCCTGTCCATATTTGACGGGGCACTTCAAATTGAGGGGCGCATATTATCACCCGCTGAAACCGAGGCGGCTGGATTGACTTCATCCATGATAGCCACTCAGATGATGGGCAAGAAAGAACAAAGGGGCTTCGCTTCTTTACAGTCCAGAATTGCAGGTCGGGATTTTGCGGATCTTGAAGAGGGGCTGATCGAAGATCTGATAAAGGCCATGGGGACAATTCGACCCGAAAGCCTGACCAAAATGGAGGAAAGCCAGGATCGGCTTTTGATCCAGATCGTGAAAAGGGCGAGCAGTGACGAGGGGAAAACGTGGGAGCGGTTACATCTCGTTTCAGGTGTCGATCAACAGGATGCGGATCAAGGTCGGCTATGGGTTGGAATGATCACAAAAGAGGATCGCGGATCTATTCTTGCTCTTGCTCTCTCAGGACATGAGGCGGCTGTAACGAGATTGGAGATGTTTCGAAACGGATCCTGATTATGTTCATTTGATAGACATAATCGCGAGGTCTTACAATAAACTACCGTCAGAGGTTGCTGGTTTATCGTGGGAGGATCTTATGTTATCATTGCGGTGTATCCGTTCAAGATCCGACAGAGTAAAAAAAGTCTTGAGGCGAGCGGGTAAAAAGAACCCACCACAGTCAACACTTTCAGTTTTTGAACTTGCGGATCTCCTCTGATGCCTTCTACCATCGTCAAATACATATTGGACATTGAGACCGGGAAGTCTCGTGTCGATGTTAAAAAGACAGAAAAGGCAGTCGGGGAATTAAATAAGGATCTCAAAAAGACAGAGAAGCAAGCCGATAAATCTGAGAAATCACTCATCAAAATGGGTTCAGCAAAAACCGCGATTGGGGTTGCTGCGAAAGCGGCCTTGGCTCTTGCTGCTGCTCTTGCTGCTGCATCTGCTGTAGCATTCAAGTTTACAAAAGACATAGTTGATGCCACAAATGATCTGAATGATCTTCGAACAAAAACCGGATTGGCGACATCTACAATCCAGGGTTTGGGGTTGGCTTTCCAGGCGAGCGGTCAAGAGGCCAGCGGGGCGGCAGAGGGTTTATCTCAGCTTCCTGCTAAAATGGCAGAGATGGCCACAGAAGGATCCCGCGCAAATAAAGCGGCTAATAGGCTGGGGATCTCCTTGGTTGATCTTGAAGGCAATGCCAGATCCAATGATGAGGTATTTAGAGATGTTGTTGGAGCGATCCAGGCGGTGGAGGATCCAAGCCAAAGAGCAAAAGTGGCTTTTGAGTTGTTGGGTGAAAGTGCGGGACGATTGAACCAGGCGATAGGGGCGGGTGCTGAATTCTCCGCATTTATCGAAATGGCCAAAAAATTCGGTGTTGATACTGGACCCGAGGCATCAAAGGCAGCGGCTGATTTTCAGTCTGATATTGCATTGCTCAAGTTAGTGTTTGCTGGCACCCGTCAAGAGATTGGTGAAACGGTGGGGACGGTTGGAGATTTTGGCGGGATCATTCTTCTCGCGAGTACCCAATTGGTATTCCTTCGGGGGGCATTGGATGAGGGCACGGTCTTGTTCACTGCCATTGGTGATACCGTTGAATACTTCATTGAAAAATTGGGTGGTTTAACAACCATAATTCTAAACCATACCGTTCCTGGTCTTGGGACTTTGTACAACACAATTAAACAAGTCGATGAATTGACAGGTGGAAAGTTAGCAGAGGGTATTGGTGCATTGGGTGATGAGGCCAAGGGCGACTCATTGGAGTTTTTGGATCTGGCTCGCGGTATTGAGGCAGGGAATAAGGCGGTAGAAGAGTTCCTGAAAACAAGACAGAAACTATTGAATGCCCCAAAGATAAAGATTGCAGGGATACCCGGTGGTGGCGGTACAGGTGGCGCGGGTGATGTTGATGCACCAGATACAAGCGGGATCGAGGCTGGTACCAAATTCTTGGATGACTTCATAGCAAAGTCCAAAATCGTCACCGAGAAAGACCAACTTGAGGCAACATTCGCAGCGATTGAAGACGAGATCCGAAAGGTAGCGGAAGAAAGCGGGGCTTTTGTTTTGGGCATGGAGGCTCTTGATATTGCCACGAATGAGTACATGATCTCGGTTGCTGCTGTTAATTTGGAATTAAAGAAACTGGAGGAAAGCAAGGCGGCAGAGAAGCAAGCCGAAGCATTCGCCAAATTGGGCGACCAAATCACAAGGGCGGGGGATGGTCTTTCGACGTTGTTGACGGGTGATGTTTCCGGATTTATGCGCGGGTTGACTCCGAAGATCGAGGAAGGAATAACAAGTGCAATCGGATCCGCTGGTGGCTCTGCTGGTGCGATGGCGATGGTCGCTCCTGTGGTTGGTGCCATACAATCCGTTTTTGGCGCGGCTGCACAAATTGGTCAAGCTGGATTGATTGATCCAGAAACCGGGGAAAGGGCCACAGATGCACGGGCAAAACAGTTAGCGGTTGAGAGCGTCGAGGAACGGATCAAAAACCAGGCGCGAGCAATTGAGATCGGAATGAAGGCATTGCCGGATATTTTGATTAAGGTATTGCCGGGGATCCTTGATGCTTTTGGCTTAATGCTGATTGATGTTCTGGTATCCTTACCCCGTTTATTCGCGGAATCTATGACTTCGGCATTGCAAGACGCCTTACCAAGTGTTTTTGGTGATCCAAAGAAAAAGAAGAGCGGGGATGATGTTGATCCATCAGGTGGTTTTAAGGGAATTGCGACATTGATCAATATGCTTGCTGATGCAATTAAATCGAGAGAATCGGGTGGGCGGATCCCCTTCGCTGAATCGGGTTTGAGATTTACCGGGCAATCCTCCGGGCTTGCGGTTCTCCATCCGGGGGAATTCGTGGTTCCCAGAACGGGCCAAGCAGGGCAAGAAGTCCAACGAGATCTCGGTTCTCAATCTGGGGGCGGTGGAATCACGATCAACGTTTCAGGAACTATCGTAGAATCCAACGCTATAGACGAGTTGGCCAGGCGCATAGAGAATCGCTTTCTTGCTTTTGGCGGTGGTTCTTCTCCGCTGTTCGGGGGTGCATGATGAGCGCGAAATTCTGGTTTTATCCTCAACCCGATGGGAGGCGTTTAATCGAGATTGATCTTGGTGAGGATCTGGGTGAACTATTCTCGGATTGGGACATTGATACGGTTGACGGGCGATCCATGGACGGTGGGATCTTTCGGTCTGTTGGTCGTGGGAACGAAAACATCACAATTCAGCGCGATCGGCTTCTTTTAGGCGAAGAGGTAGGGGCTAAATTATGGGCCATGCAGAACCACTTGGATCGGGGATACAACGTAGCTTTTTCAGCCGATCACACCAAATCCAGCGCGATCCCGGTAATTGTTGAGCCAACATCCGGACAGAATCAACTAACAATGGGAGCGGATACATTTTCTTCGATGTGGGGCTATCAACCACCATCACCGGGCGAGCGTTATGTTTTGATGACTTCCGGGCCAGGCGTAATTACTGAAATGATCAAGGTTGATACGGTAAGTCTAACCAGTACAAGCGGGGGCACGATTGATCCGGTTGATGCTGTTGTTTTTTCGTATGACAAGCCGGTTTATCTCAGATGGTGGAGATCGTGGCCCATGTTGAAGAGACCCCAGGCTGATGTAGGGAAAAACATCGTTACCAATGAGGGAGGGCGGTTGTGGTCGTTGAATCTGAGATTGACGACAAATAACGCGGGGCTATTCGCTTCTCATCCGGGCGGGACTTTGGAAGAATGGTCAATGATTACAGGTGCGATAACGGGTGAAAATTTGGTTCCATTTGGTGCAACGCTTGACTCATTCGATGATGGTCCAGAACATGGCGCGGTAAGTCTTGTCGGTTCTCATCGACCAACATATTTTAACCCAGGTTGATCCGTGGGTTGGTCTGCTGATTTTGTTGCGGGTTTGGGTTCTGGTTCAATCGTACCAGAATTTGAATTGCGTTTTATCAATGTGAATGGATCTGTCGGTGGTCAAATAACAATTGGATCTTCGGGGTTCTCGAAAGGCGTTTTGAAAGAATCGCTAAAGATAGATGATGGGTCTGTACAGGTTCAAGGGACTGCGGTAATTCCTCAACGGTGGGCAGTATCTTTCGGGGCATGGTCGGTTGGTTTAGTCGGTGACATTCGGAGGATCACACCCTATATTCGACGGGGACAATTTACAGAGTTGTGGTGCAGGTTAAATGGGTTTTCAGGTTTTGAGCGGATCGCCATGGGGTCGCTCGATAGTTTGTCGGGATCTCGTGGGGTTTGGCGTCTTCGCTTTCGTGATCTGATCTCAGCATTTCAGAATTCATTGGATACTTCAATCGCTGGAACATACGACGACTTCCAGATTTTCAATCGTGCGGGTATTCTCACAACCACCACCGATGCAATCTGGAATCTGGTTGATACAACAATGTCAGTAGTCACCGCCCTTGATTGGGATCTTCCAACGGGTGGACCTGCTCTGATCAAGTGCTACACCAATCACCCAACGAACACAGAATACTTTTTCGCAAAATACACAGGGAAAACATCGGTTTCTTTTACTGGTGTTCTCGGTCTTGATTATCCAATTGGTAACGTCGCCAAAACCGCTTTGCCTTCTGGATCGACAATTGAGTATTGCCCATGGATTTTGGGTAGACCATGGGAGATACTTGGTAAAATACTCACATCAACTGGAACGGGCTCAAATGGTGCGTTTGATAAATACCCGAAGCATTGGGGGATTGGTGGACAGGTCGATAGCTCAATTTTCGACAACAACGACGCATTCCAAAATCGAGGATTGATCAAAAGGTCAGATGGATCTACTCATTATTATTGGAATGATGCTATCGAAGCACCTTGGGCAAATGGGCTTCGTGATTTTGTTACCTATGCATCAAAGGCAGGTCAGTGGCCAGTTCAAAGGCAGGGTTATATCTCGTGGCGCGGTTGCTCAGATCCAACGGGTGAAACCATGGGCTATGAACCATTGGTAAAATCGAGGATCAACACAAGCGACATTCACGAGATCCTATCGCATGAATTCTATAATTCTTCACTTGGGCACCATTACACTTCAACAGCTTCATTGATCAAACCAACATTTTTATCCTTGCCATATACGAAGGTTTCATCCACAGCGAATTTCAGTGCAAATCGTGTTCCAACTCTCCCGTATTTGAAAGAGATAGAGCGGGATCTTCGACGCCATTATGATGATGGTGAAGAGTATGTCGGGGCAGATGAAAGAGTTTCCATGACCATGGGCGACATTAACAGGATGAAAGGATGGGATCAATTCGCATCCGAAAAGCTGGTATTGCGGGTATCTCTCAAATTCGCGGTATTGTGCGCGGGTGATGTGGTGGAGATAACAAGCGGCTTTCTTTCTGGGCTCTTCATGGGACCGGGAAAATCCTACAACGCACAGCGAGCGATGGTTTTGAATTGTTCGTATGTTATCGGATCTGCGTCGTGTGTTTTACAACTTGGGATCCTGTCAGGAAGGGAAAAAAGATGAATCCACCATTGAAACGCATATCAGAAGAGAAGCCCAAAATCATTGATGAGTTGGAGCGGTTGGACTTTCGGGTTTTTACCGGGTCGGCTTATGATCTGAACATCATCGGGGCGCGGTCACCAAGTAGAGAAGCTGGTCTATTTGATGATTGGGTTCATGTGGTTTATCGATTGGGTGGAAAATGGTACGAGGAGATGTTCCCATGTTCCACGGATCCCGGTTTGTACTGGTTGGAAAATCCGATGCGGGTTGCAGGTACGGCTATCATTTGCTCACCCCAGCAAATACGGGCGGGGTATGAATTGGGATCTCACCGGGGGCAATATGAATGTCTTGTTCCAAGGTTGCCGATCAAGGTGTGGCGGGACAATAATCGAGACTCCATACTTGATACCGATGGTCAGGAGTTTGATGGATATGGCATCCAGATTCATCGTGCGAGCAGGTCCGAAACGAGTACGCAAGTTGGCAAATGGTCAGCCGGTTGTGTTGTCATATCGATGGGCTGGTCTCGTTTTATGGAGTTGGTACATCTGCAAAAACATAATGGCTTCGGTTCGCTGTATACACTGACAATGGTTGATGGTGTCTTTTTGTGAGTTATGGTTTCTCCTCACCCCAACGAGGACACATAATGCGAATTCCACAAATGAAGATGATCCAGATCACGATCGAGGAGACTATTACCCTATATTCTGAGATCAAAGAAGCAAGATCGGCAGACAGCGACGGTGGGAGGACTGTAACCAGGGAGGAGGTTTTCCCAATCGTTTTGGGCTTTATTCTTCGGGTGGGTCAACGGATCGAAAAAGCTATTCTTGGCGTTAATTTGTTGTCCCACTCTGCATCGGTGAAGTGGGATCTTTTGGCTGTAGTCGCTCAAAATCTGGGCGATCTACCTCACGACATAGCCGAGGCCAGGGGTGAGAATACCCCAGGCGGGGCGCGGGTCACTCGTGCGGAAACGGTTGAGATTATTGGGAATGCCCTACGTACATCAATCCCGAAAATGTGCGATATAGTCCACCGCCAATAATCCCAGGCAAAAAGAAGGGGGCTCGAATGAGCCCCCAGGTGGGATTTTCTATTTTTGATCGATCAAAAGTTCAAATGCTGCACAAAACTTCGACCGAAGACAAAGCAGATATAGATTTTATTTGAACTGTATTTGATCCCTGAGCGCCAGTGCCTTTCTTGACGTCCACCGCGATAAGATTGCCAACACCAGAATAACAGGACACATGGACCACAGCTTGTCCGAGATTGTGCGTTATTGTCGTCCAGGTATTGGCCACGAGATTGAGGGTGGTTACAGATCGATGATCATCAATGTCGATCTTTAGTTTTCCAGCATCAATTTTGAGTCCATCATTTCCACCGGCAAGATCAATAGCAAGAGATCCACCGGTTTTCAGTATTCCGTTTCCACCAGTGATCGCGGCTTGGGCTCGTGCATTCGTGAAATACTGATTAGATGAGTTTTCACTCAAATCAGCGGTGCTTTTTCCGTTGAAATCAGTGTTGAAATTGCTGGATTTATACGTGGTGACCGAAAGAGTACCTCCAACCTTTGTAATGTCTCCTCCCCCACTGATAGCAGCTTGGGCTCGTGCATTTGTAAAATACTGATTAGATGAGTTTTCGCTCAAATCAGCGGTGCTTTTTGCATTAAATGAACTATTGAAATCCGAAGCCTTGAAAGTTGTAACAGATAGAACACCTGTTCCGGAGTTGTAAGCCAGATCACCCGAAACGGATATACTTGATCTTGCGTTGGCTTGGGTGAATTTACTGACTGAAAATTGACCCGTCCCTGAGTTATAGGCGAGATCTCCACCGGCAGAGAAAGCGGATCGGGCGTTTGTGTCGGTATACTTGGTAGCCGAAAGAACCCCGGTCCCTGAATTATAAGCGAGATCACCCGAAACGGATATACTTGCTCGTGCATTTGCTTGGGTGAATTTACTGACTGAAAACTGCCCCGTTCCTGAGTTGTAAGCCAGGTCTCCACCAGCCGAAAAAGCGGATCGTGCGTTTGCGTCTGTATATTTTGTGGAAGAAAGTACCCCAGTTCCTGAATTGTACGCGAGATCACCCGAGACGGATATGCTTGATCTTGCTCTTCCTGTTGTGTGGTAGAGGTTTGTAGATCCTTCGGTGATCTCATCTGAGTTTGCATCAACGGCCAAGGTAATTTGTCCAGCTGATACGGTCTTGGAGATTCCTGCTCCAGCCAGCATATCAACGCTAATCGCTCCTGCTCCTGAAATGTTTATTCCTTCTCCATCGGAAAGCTTCGCGACAATCTCAGCCGATGTTAGTCCAGTCTCAATCGCTACCAGGTTCCCGGCTATTTGATTTCCTGATCCCGGTTGGGTTTTGGTCATGTATGTTTCGGTTCCGCCCGTGGCTCCGGTTAATACAAGTACATCACCCTCTTTCAGTCCGTTGGCTTCGGTTTGGTTCGCTGAAAAATAAGCGGCCAAACTTGCAGCGGCTGCATTTACGGTAACAGATGAGATTAAGAGGCTATCAACCGAAAGCGCACCCGAAGCATTCACAGAAAGCAGATCGCTGGATCCTGCTGCGATGCTTGAGATGTAGCTTAATCCTGCTGCGTCTTGTTTTCGTACTAGATCATTGTTGTTGCTTGGTGCAGATGCAGCACGGATCGCGCCTTGGAACTCACTAATCGGATGATAATATTTCATGTTGACACCTATTTTTATGATTTTGGAAATGTTGGATCTTCTGATCCGGTCTCAACTTATCGCAGATAAATGAATCCTGATAGGGATTGGCTGAAACTGACCAGTATCGTGGATCGGTCGGTGTATTTTACATCTGCTTGGATTATGTTTCCATCGGAATCGGTGATCAATACTCGGGGTCGGTACTGGAATCCGTGTGTGATCTCTACCTCATCGACAAGTGCGAAAATGATCTGAGTCTCTTTCAAGGAGGATCCACCGACGAAGACTTGAGCGATCGACATTAGTCTTCCATTGACCAGGTGATCCTGATCTCAGATATGTCAAGTGTTCCCGTGTTTGTGTGTCCCCATAGATAAATTACATCACCTTGGTCCATTGATACAATTCCATCGACCATGTATATAGCGGTGGATTTTGTTGATGTGCTTTCTCCTGTTTCCATCTGTCCAGCGGTGGACGTTATGAGACATTCATCACCACCAGAATCACGGGTGATTTTGATCGTTAGACTGGTTGGTTTTGGCGTTGCTGATACATTCGTACAATACACCGAGATCAATGAGATTTGACCGACGAAGCGACCCGTTCGAAGAGGAAAGCCGAGATCTAATTGGATGCCCTTGGTCGGGTCGTAGCTTGATCCAATTCCAGAAGCTCCCGTGGTGGTGGTGGCGTCTTTCATGCTCATTTTTTTCCCTCGTGCTAAATCTTAACACGCCTTTTCCATATTCCAGAAAAAGAGAGGGGGCAGGACCGAGGGATCCCACCCCCAACACCTCGAAAGATGTGCGGGGAACCACCCCCACGGGATCATAATACTCTGATTGACGGTGGTGGGCAATAATGCAAAAGGGCAAAAAAAAAGCCCCCGAAGGGGCGGTGTCAGGCTGAGAAGGGAAAACTCAACTGTTGAACACTCGGTCTATTTTCTCAAACCGGGCGACCATTTTTTTGAACTTGGCAACGAAAGCCGGGCTGAGGTCCATGGTCCCCATATCTTGGTTTTTGAACCATGCGATCCATGCGGATCCAGTTGGAGTAACGCCTACAAAGAGGCCAGCGGGGGAGCCAGGGAACATGAATGATGGGGCGACTAATTGACCTTGTG